>Ga0209828_1000850_pt1 | contig 28907 bp, 20 predicted proteins | sample MaitaG_FD_187429 | JGI IMG/M metagenome (GOLD analysis project Ga0209828, IMG submission 187429) | Marine algal microbial communities from Maine, USA - Maine_Asex2 metaG (SPAdes) (version 2) | ecosystem: Host-associated > Algae > Red algae > Unclassified | place: Maine, USA | collected 2015-01-05
AAGTTTTTCCTTCCACCTTGTTTATGATTATCGTTTTGAAAATGTCCACTTAGAATCTTTATCAAATTACAATGACATCATACTATTTGGTTTTAATTGGACAATAAAAGGCCAGTGAATCTCAAGGTAGTCGTATAAATGAACCATAAACTAGAGTTCTGCAGCACGCTTTTTGACATTAAATAATTGACCTTATACGATATAACACTCCAGATAGATCAATAAGCTCATATGAATCATGAAATTCAATCTTTTTAGTCTATTTTGTTTATTTATTCCTATCCGCATATTTTTTATTATAATCGTTACATTCCTTTTTTTTAATATTACTGAGTCAATAGATGTCTGAAGTCAAAAAACCGATAAGTCCAAAACGAAGATATGGCATGCGTGTCATGGAGTTAAGCCAACGAGACCATGAACTAGCCAATTTGATTCCTGACAATGAAGTTAGAGAAAAAGCACTCGAAGAAGGCCTTACGCTTGATCGAATCATGAGCATATTCTTAAATGGATATGCTGACCGTCCTGCCATGGGAGCACGAAGCTATCACATCAAAGAAGACCCAAATTCAAAAAAGAAGACTAGAGAATATTTGCCATCATATGACATGATCTCGTATGGAGAATTTCATGATCGCCTTAAAGGAATCTCAATGGCGTGGCGGAGTCATCCTCAATGCATAGTTAAGCCAGAGGAATTTGTGATGATCATCGGCTTCTCGGATATTGACTTTATGTCAATAGACATGGCCTGCATCTACGCAAAGGCAACAACAGTGCCAGTACAAAGCAATACTTCAGGCGCCGACCTAAATGAAATGGTCGCAAATATAGAACCAGTTACGATTGCCGTGACATTAAGCGATCTAACACTTGGTGTTCAGCTTGCCATCAAGCACGATTCAGTCAAAAGTATCATCGTCTTTAATTATGATGAGCGTATAGATGATGAAAGAGAAATGGTCAATCAAGCTCGACAGACTATCGCCGAATCTGGTAAGCAGAAAAACTTGGTCCTACTTTCTGAATTGATCTCATATGGCCGAGAGCTACCATGGACTTTTCTTCCTCCTGATGAAAATGATTCAGAACAACGAGCTGCCATACTCCACTCTTCTGGAAGTACTGGAAAACCGAAAGGTGCCGTCATTTCTCGCAAAGCGATTATTCAAAATTGGTTAGGTAAAAAAACATCTCTTCCAAGAGTGACGATGCATCTAGCACCATTGAATCATATCATGGGTCGCACAAATGCAGTCAGTATTTTGGGTTGTGGTGGCACTGGATATTTCACATTACAAGCTGATCTCTCTACATTACTCGAAGACATCAGATTGGCAAGACCAACATTCATGTCACTCTTCCCCAGGATATTTGAACTTGTTCATCAACATTTTCAAAATGAAGTCGCTAAAAGATTGCGTCAAGAAAATTCATCAACTAATGGACATAGAAAAGAAATAGAAGAGCAGGTCAAAACCGACATGCGTAATTCTTATTTAGGTGATCGTTTGCTCTGTATTGTATATGGTTCTGCACCTACATCTCCTAAAGTCCAAGCATTTATGAAAGACTGTTTTGATGTACTAATGTTAGAGGGATATGGCAATACAGAATCGGGGACTGGCAATCTAACCTTTGAAGACAAAATCAATCGAACGAACGTCATTGATTATAAGCTTCGAGATGTACCTGAACTAGGATACTATAGATCTGACAAACCTTTTCCTAGAGGAGAGCTCCTTGTAAAAACTAAATTTGGTATTAAAGAATATTACAAACAACCAGAAGTCACCGCCAACTTGTTTGATGCGAACGGCTATTCTTGCACAGGAGATATCGTAGAAGAAAGGGAGGAAGATGTTGTAATCGTGATAGATCGACGTAAGGATATTCTCAAATTATCGCAAGGCGAATATGTAGCAGTTGGTGCATTAGGCACAGTATTCGAAGCAGGAAGTCCAATCATTAAACAAATCTATGCGTATGGTAATTCTCAGCGATCATATCTAGTAGCAGTTGTTGTCCTTGAAATAGATTTGCTGCAGCAAGCACTAGGAGACCAACCGTCTGATGCTCAGATCAAAAATTTAATCCGGGACGAACTCAACAAAGTCGCACAAAAAGAAGAATTAAAACCCTTTGAAGTGCCTAGAGATTTCATACTAGAATATGAACCTTTCACACAAGACAATGGTCTGCTTTCGAGTGTGCGAAAGAGACTACGTCCTGCATTAAAACGAAAATATGGAGCATCATTGGAAGCCTTATATGAGCTAAAAGACAATGCGGATGATGATCGGATAGCTGCAGTAAAAGATCCTAATTCTAATCTAAGCACGATAGAAAAATTAGTCGTCTTGCTCGAAAGTCAGTTGGGAACTGAGATTACAGATATTAGGCAACCAAGAAATTTCAACGCTTTAGGCGGAGACTCTTTAGGTGCATCATTATTTTCATTGACGATTGAAGAAGTATTTGATGTGCTCTTGCCAGCAGATATACTCCTTTCACCGTCAGGACATTTAAAACAGTGGGCGGAGTATATTGAAAAATCAAAAGGTGATACATCTGCAGGACGAGTCAGTTTTAATGACATCCATGGAAAGGGAGCCAAAGTGATTACGGCAGATGACTTGCAACTTGACCGATTTTTGGACAAGGACCTATTGCATAATGCGCCAAAATTAGCGAGTGCTCAGACGATACCAAAGACAGTCTTACTGACTGGAGCGAATGGATTTCTAGGCCATATTGTTTGTTTGGAGTGGTTGAAATTCCTTTCGGAGAATGGAGGTCAGCTGATTTGTATTGTGAGAGAAAAAGACGATACTGCAGCTTATAAAAAACTAGAAAAAGAATACGAAGGTCTAGACTCTGATTTTGAAAAAACATTTGCAGCATTATCTAAAAATCATCTGCGTGTTATAGCTGGTGATATTGCCAAACCTTCTTTAGGATTGAGCGATGAAAACTTCCAGGGACTTTGCCAAGATGTAGATCGCATTTGTCATGTCGCTGCTTTAGTCAATCATCGTCTCGCCTATCAACATCTTTTTGGCCCCAATGTGGTTGGCACTTCAGAAGTCATCCGCTTGGCCATTTCTGAGATGCGTAAACCAATAGACTTCATATCGACAGTAGGCGTATTTAGGTTCTTAGAGGAAGCAAGAGGCATCAAAGAAAACGCTCCATTTAAACAAGACATCGAACTGTCAGATGACTATGCGGCTGGCTACGGAGCGAGCAAATGGGCTGGTGAAATATTGTTGCAAAAAGCTCATGAAAGCTGTGACATTCCAATCAATATTTTCAGATGCGATATGATATTGCCAGACCGACAATATAAAGGCCAGGCTAACGAGTCTGATATGTTGACCCGATTGCTATACAGCATAGTTTTGACAGGATTGGCACCGCAATCATTTTATGGATTACGAAAAAGTGGAAAACGCAAATCACCACACTATGATGGATTGCCAGTAGATCTCTTATCAAAAGCTATTGTCGGAGTCCATTCTCAAGATCATCAAAAATGCATCACCTATCACGCCTTAAATTATCTCGATGATGCTGTCTCTCTTGATCGCTTTGTGGATTGGATCGAAAGTGCTGGATACTCTATCACTCGAATCGCCAATCATACAGAATGGTACGATCGGATAGAGACAAAAATGAAAGCTTTGCCAGAAGATCAGCGCCAATATTCTGCTTTGAATATCCTCATGGCATTTAAACAAGCTCATTATGGAGGACCAAGCTGGATTGACAGCGAACATTTTAAAAACTTAGTTCAATCATTGGATACCTTAGGTAGTTTACCTCATTTGTCCGAAGATTACATTCATAAATATTTAGAAGATTTATCCCTTTTGGGAATGATACAAAAACCTAACAAGATGGCAGATTCTCACCCAATGACAAATAATAAAAAGACAGGTTCAGAAATTAAAGTAAACGCTTATGCAGCGAAAGAACCGAAAGCAAAACTTGAACCCTTTACTTATGAACTAGGAGAACTAGGACCAGAGCAGGTTGATATAAAAGTATCGTATTGTGGTATCTGTCATTCTGACTTAAGCATGATCAATAATGAATGGAGAAGTTCTCAATATCCACTGATTCCGGGTCATGAAATTGTTGGAGAAGTCGTGGCTGCAGGTACAATGGTGAAAAATATAAAAGTCGGTGATAAAGTCGGCGTCGGATGGTTTTCAGAATCATGTATGAGTTGCTCTCAATGTATGCACGGCTCACAGCATTTATGTGGTGATCGCAAAACAACAATTGCACCTTCCAATGGTGGATTCGCCGATTATGTGCGCTCACATTGGGCATGGGCGATACCGCTTCCAGAAGGGATTGATATGAGTAAGGCAGGACCTTTATTGTGTGGTGGAATTACAGTTTTTAATCCAATCATAGCAGCAGGTGTTTTACCAACTGATAAAGTCGGCGTCATCGGTATCGGAGGTTTGGGTCATCTTGCATTGAAATTTTTAAAACATTGGGGATGCGAGGTCGTTGCCTTTAGTTCGAATGAAAGTAAGAAAGACCAAATCTTGAAAATGGGCGCAACTAAAATTGTCAATTCCAGATCAAAGGATGATCTCAAAACCGTTAGAGGACAATTGGATTTTATCATTAATACAACTAATGTCACACTAGACTGGTCTTCATATTTAAAAGCACTAGCGCCAAAAGGAAGATTCTTTAATGTCGGCATGGTCTTAGAACCAATGGCGATCCCAACTGGATTATTGATCGCTGGAGAAAAGGTGGTCAGCGGAAGTCCAGTAGGCAGTCCAGGATTAGCAAGTAAGATGTTGGACTTCTGTGTCAGACATGAAATCTATCCCGAAGTAGAGGAATTTCCAATGGATAAAGTAAATGAAGCATTAGCACATTTGGAGGCTGGAAATGCACGGTTTAGAATTGTTTTGAAAAACTAAAATTGGAGAATGTTATTGTATTATGATCGCATATCCTCCTTTATTGGAGACGATGACATGTCATTAGCGTTTGCATGATTTTGATTTGAATGTTACAATACGGGCAGATGTATATATTTCATTGACTTCATAAGCACTATTCCCCATTCCTTTTGAACTCATTCCAATTCCTGTATATTTATATATAGAAGTGAATCTTGAAATCACTTATAACTTGAATCAAAAATTTATGTGGTCTAAAATTTTAAATGTACTACTTGTCGCAATCGTCGCGCTTTTCATTTATAATAAATTTATCAAGACTCCAGATGTCGGACATGGAGAAAAAGCACCGAGTGTAGAGGCGACTCTTGTCAATGGAAATTCTTTTACAATTTCAGAATTAGAGGGCAAATATGTCTTAGTCGATTTTTGGGCATCGTGGTGTGGGCCATGTATTAAAGACAGTCCAAAGATTGTAAATCTATATAATAAATATCATGGGAAGTCATTTACCGATGCTGAGGATTTTGAAGTCGTAAGTATTGCATTAGAAAAGTCAGAAGGTCGATGGCAACGAATGGCTGACAAGTTTGGCTTTAGCTGGGATTATCAAATCGTCGATGTCGTAAAATTTGTGAGATTGTCATCATTTGCCAATGCCTATGATGTCACTGAAATACCAACGAAATTTTTGATAAATCCGCAAGGCGATATCATTGGTGTAGATCAAACTGCTGCTGAAATAGATCGACTCCTAGCTGCTAGGCTTAAGTAAAAATCGCTATGGAAAAACCAAAAAAGATTGTACTCATTGGTGCAGGTATTATGAGTGCGACAATGGGTGTTTTTTGTAGACATCTTTTCCCAGATGCTGACATTCATATCTATGAGCGTTTAGATCGAGTAGGCGCTGAAAGTTCGGACGCATGGAACAATGCTGGCACAGGACATGCCGCTTATTGTGAATTAAACTATACTCCTCTAAGAAATGATGGAACTGTCGATATCACGAAAGCGCTAAAAATCAGTGAGTCTTTCGAAATTTCAAAACAGTTTTGGGCGCACCTCGTCAGACATAATCATGTCAAAATGGAACATATGTTTATCAACGACATTCCTCATATGAGCTTTGTCATGGGTGATGCCAATATTTCATTTTTACAAAAAAGATATCAGACAATGAGTCAATGTCCTCTATTTGAAGGAATGACTTATGAGGATGATCATACTGCTCTTCGCGAGCAAATCCCTTTGCTAATGACCGGCAGACCTACAAGCGACGCTTTGGCATCTACGAAGATGGATATCGGTACTGATGTCAATTTCGGTGCGATCACAAGAGCCATGATGCATTATTTAGAAAATGATGATCAAATAGATCTACAATTAGGTCATGAGGTACAAAATCTTAGCAAGACTCACGAAGGGTGGCTTATAGAAGTGATGGATTTAGACAGAGGATTTCAAAATACCGTTGTTGCGGATTTCGTATTTATTGGAGCTGGAGGTGGAGCGATTCCATTATTAGAAATGACAGATTTAGAAGAAGGAAAAGGCTATGGTGGATTTCCAGTGTCAGGTCAATGGCTTCGCTGTACGAATGAAGATGTTATCAAACAACATGAAGCGAAGGTCTACGGGAAAGCTGCAACTGGTAATCCTCCGATGTCAGTTCCGCATCTTGATACACGAAGAATGAGTGGACAGCGCAGTTTATTATTTGGACCTTATGCAGGATTTTCAACAAAATTTTTGAAAGAAGGGTCTTTACTAGATCTCCCATTTTCAATAGAGATGCATAATATCTGGCCAATGCTCTCCGCAGGACTGCACAATATTGAATTAACAAAGTATTTGGTCAATCAAGTCATACAATCTCCTGAAGAAAGGTTCGCCATGTTACAACTCTATTATCCAGAAGCAACATTTGAAGATTGGGAATTATTGATCGCCGGACAGCGCGTCCAGATCATAAAAAAAGACAAGAAAGAAGGTGGTAAGCTAAAGTTCGGTACTGAAATCGTAAGTGATTCTGATGGTTCACTTGCAGCATTACTAGGCGCATCTCCAGGTGCATCGACTGCTGCGTCGATTATGCTTGATACATTGAAACAATGTTTTCCAGAACGATGGAAGTCTAATGAATGGCATACAATTTTGAAGGCGATGATTCCATCATTTGGAGCGTCACTTGCGACTAACCGTGAATTAGTCAAACGCATGCGTGATTATACGACTGATATTCTGAGTTTGGATTAATTAATTAAAGGAGCTTTAGAATTATACATACCGCTCATCAAGACTAAATTTCTCAGGATACTTTCCTTTGATATCTTTATAAAAAGCATGAATCACTTTCATATCGGCAGACACATCACCTGTAGGATGAATCATCCCACCGATACCGGCTTCTTTATTTTCGTAATCTAAATAGCCAAAACAAAGAGGCACGTCCGCTTTTAATGCAGTATGATAAAAGCCCATTTTCCATCGCTTTCGAAGGCTACGCGTCCCTTCAGCTGCAACAACCATTGCGATCTGATCGCGCTCTTTTATAATGTTTGCCATTTGATCAACATAACTTACACTGGCTTTGTCTCCTTTTGTCTTGCTCCGATTAATGCCGAGACCGCCCAAAGGTTTTGTCACTAAGCCAAACGGAAATTTTGTCCAGTCATCTTTTATGGTAAATTTTATAGGGATGTCTAAAACCCACATGCCTAGTTTTAAATAAAACATATCCCAATTGGTCGTGTGTGGAGCTGCAATAAGAACACATCGATTTGCCTCCTTTGGAAAAATTGGCTTAGCCTTCCAGCCACACAGGGTCATGATCAACTTTATAAATGCTTTAAACACATAATTGATTTAGGGCGGCAAATATCTAAGAATTATCATGATATCGTATGTGAATCCCCGTTTATTTTCTAGAGCTGTCCCCTTAGTTTTTAGAAATAAGTAGTCCTGAACCGACTAATCTAATTTCTCTCTACCAAAGAAAATCTCTGTCTGTGATTTCGACGTCTACAGAATCAAGACAATTAATAATGGTCGTCGTCCTATCAGAAAACTGTAGCCTATATAGAACGGCAAGAGGAACGAAGTCCTTTGACTCAACTCAATTAAATATTGAATCGTAGGTCTGCGTATCTCTCGATCTTTGGAATTTAAAAAAACCAATGATGCTTTACAAAGCTGACTTATTAAAATAAAAAAAGCCTTGTGTTTTCACACAAAGCTCTATTATTTATTTACTTACAGCGTATTTTATTTCATTCGTTTGACAATGTGTTTCTTGATTTGTTTGCCAAATTCTGTTCTTCTATTGGATGTAGATGTTACCCCTACTATCTCCTGACTCATATTGACATCAGGCAAATTTTCAGATCGTTTACTCATCACAATTAAATCAGCATTATCCGACTTTACTAATTTGAGAACATCTATTTTCTCTTGCGCTTCTGTCAGGTCTTCTTGAACGATAATCACAGGCTGAATTTCAATTTCTTCCACTGGCTTTTCTATCGCTGTTTCTGAAATGATTTCTAAATCAGTGTGTTCACTATATGCCAAATCAATCAACTCTTCAGTCGGAAGTGTCAACATATTTTCTCCTCTATATTCTGGAATATAATTTCGAATATACTGCGGATTCAAATGTTTGATGATATCTAAATCCAAACCTGATTGCTTACTTATTTCTTTAAAAGACAATCCCTCCCACACTCTAGCTGAGGTCGTATTATGCATATCAATTTTTGGAGACTTTGGCTCTAGTTCATGGGCATAATAATATTGAGTCACATAGATAATCGCCACTAATTTAGGTATATACTGTTGCGTTTCTTTTGGTAAGTATTTCCTGATTGACCAATAATCAGATTTGCCAGAACGCCTCATTGCTTTATTTACATTACCTGGTCCACAATTGTAAGCCGCTAATGCTAAAGTCCAATCACCATATTTTTGATATAGATCTAATAAGAATTCTGCAGCAGCTTCAGTTGATTTCTCTGGGTCTCTTCTTTCATCGATGTACTTATCTTGATCAAGGTCATAGAGCTCTCCTGTAGATTTCATAAACTGCCATAAACCTGCTGCTCCATAAGGCGAAATCGCATTTGGCTTAAGGTTAGACTCTACAATTGCCAGACACTTTATTTCGTCTGGGATGCCCTTGTCTCTTAATTTTTCTTGAAACATTGGAAAATACATAGAAGATCTGCCTAGGAAGTCTTCAGCTGCATATCTATACTTGATAGTATAATCAACTATGTACTTCTTTACATCAGAAGTCAAACGTAGGTCAATCTCACTATATATATTTTGGATTCGTTGTTCTAAAACGTCATCCGTTGCTTCCTCATAGGTGAAGGTATGCGTATTCAGGTCCAGATTGTTCCCTGAAAGTGAAGCCACGAATGGACTTAGCATTAAACCGACGCATATCGCCGTAGCAATACGAAATATTCTGCTCATGGGGTAAAAAATTAAAAATCAGTATTTGGTTAAACTCCAACTACTTATATAATTCTGTTTTTTTGGGAAAAACAGAATTAAGTTTGTTACACATTAATAAATTAACTAATGTGTAACCAGTTGAAGCTGCAAATATATACTATATGCATACACAATGCAAGAATTAACATATTATTATAAATAGTAATGTTTATTTTACTGCAAATCAGTAACTTAATGTGTTCTGGACGACTTTTCCAAGCTCAATAAGCTTTGATTCTGAGAAGGACTTTGTCATAATTTGAATGCCATATGGGTTGTTTTTAGCATCTTTCCCAAGTGGAATTGAGATCGCAGGAATTCCTGTTAGATTCGCCAATACTGTGAAAATATCAGACAAATACACTTCTACAGGATCATTCTCTAAAGAGCCAATCTGCCATGCCACACTTGTGCTTGTAGGCAATATCAGACATTCGTTCTCTTCAAATATAGTATTGATTGCATCTGTTACCATCCTTCTCACTTTTTGCGCCTTTGTATAATAGGCATCATAATATCCAGAACTCAATACAAACGTTCCCAACATAATCCTTCTCTTCACCTCTTTGCCAAAACCTTCATTTCTTGTTTTCTGATACACATTCGTAATAGAGTCCGCCTGATCACTGCGGTGTCCATAACGAATACCATCATACCTACCAAGATTAGAAGATGCCTCAGCGGTAGTTAAAACGTAATATGCTGGGACGAGGTACTTAAGCAATGGAAATGTGACTTTATTAACAGTATGTCCTTGAGTTGTTAGATTTTTTAACAGATTATCAGAGTCAGTTTGAATACCACCATCTAATTTGGGATGATTCATCACTTCATCTATATATGCGAAGGAATAATTATCGCTTGTCTGAAATTCTCGATTGACTTCTTTAGATGATGAGGTACTGTCCATGACATCTTCGCCGCTCATTGTATGAATAAATAATCCGACGTCATCCAGATTGGTGCCAATGACGCCAATTTGATCAAATGAAGATCCATAGGCAATGACTCCATATCGTGAAATTCTGCTGTAAGATGGTTTCATTCCAATCATTCCATTAAATGCTGCAGGTTGTCGGACAGAACCGCCAGTGTCAGTACCTAATGCGATGAGGCAAGTATTTTGTTGGACAGCGACCGCTGCTGCACCACTTGATCCACCAGCAATTCTAGACGGATCGACTCCGTTTGGTGTGACTCCATATACTGAGTTTTCATTGGATGATCCCATGGCAAATTCATCACAATTCGTTCGACCAATGACTAAGGCATCTTCATCTAATAATTTTTGTAATGCAGTAGCTGTATATTGAGATTGAAAGCCTTCTAATATTTTTGATGCTGCTGTGACTTGATGATCTTTATAGCAGATCACATCTTTAATAGAAATGATTGCGCCAAATAAAGATCCGAGAGATCCTCCATTATTAATCTTATGATCTAACTCAGCTGCCTTCTCTAAAATTTCATCAGAAAAAACTTCGATGTAAATATTTAGCTCTTTTGATTGTTCAATGTTTTGTAAATATTGCTCTGCAATTTGAACAACAGTTGTCTCTCCCTTCTTAAGTGCTTCTTGTATTGCTGAAAGCTTTTTATTCTTCATTATTAATTACAATTTATAACGACTTCACAGTTTACCTCAAGTCATCCTGAACTTGATTCAGGATCTGTCATCAAATTAGTCATCCTGAACTTGATTCAGGATATGCCATCAAATTAGTCATTCTGAACTCGCTTCAGAATCTGCTGTTCTTTTAACATTACATTTTAATTTAAGATGAGATCTTGAAATAAATTCAGGATGACATCTCCGTATATTAGTGACACATCCTGGTTTTCCAGGATCTTTCCTTGTTATGATTCTCTCAATTTAACAATCAAGTCCTCCAAACTCATTGGCTCTTGTTCTCCAGACACCATATTCTTTACCATCACCTTATCGCTATTCATCTCTTCATCTCCAATAATTCCAACTAATGGAATGCCACGATCATGAGCATACTTCATTTGCTTTTTCATTTTTGCAGGCTCAGGATAGATATCACTCGAAATACCTTGTGCCCGCAAAGCAGCTACTTGAGTATATGCATATTGATGAGACGCTTGATCGAAAGACACAAAAATGATTTGACTTTGATTCGACAAACTCTCTGGAAATGCATCAAGCTCTATCATCACATCATAAATTCGTGCTGCGCCAAATGAAATCCCAACGCCTGAGACACCCTTCATTCCAAATACACTAGTTAAGTCATCATATCTACCACCACCGCCAATACTTCCGATTTCAACATCTTTAGATTTTACTTCAAAGATGCACCCAGTATAATAATTTAATCCTCGTGCTAATGAAATATCAAAAGCGACATCATTATGAAATCCGACACTGTCCGCATATTGATGAAACGTACGCAGTTCTTCAATACCTTTTAATCCAGTCTCACAATTTGTAAACGCTTCTGACAAAGCATCTAAAGATTTGATTTGTAATAGACTCAAAATAGTCTCTCCTTTATCACCATCAATTCCTTTATAAGCCAACTCTTGGAGAACACCTTGCTCACCTATTTTATCAAGCTTATCAATAGCAATAGTCATATCCATAAATTGACCTTCGATACCAACTGCTTCTGCTATTCCGAATAGGACTTTACGGTTGTTAATTTTTATCTCAACATTTAGATTCAATTTTTTAAAAACCTCGTCATAGATTTTGACCAACTCAGCTTCATACATTAAGGAGTTTGAGCCGACGACATCTACATCACATTGATAAAACTCTTGATACCGTCCTTTCTGAGGCCGATCAGCTCTCCAGACTGGTTGAATCTGATACCGCTTAAATGGAAACTGAATATCATTTTGATGCATGACGACATAGCGTGCAAAAGGCACTGTCAAGTCATAACGCATTCCCCTTTTTGAAATTGAAGATGTTAACTTTTGAGAGTTCTTCTCTGACAAAGCTTCTTGATTAGCTTTCGCTAAATAATCACCATTATTTAATACTTTGAATAATAAGCGATCTCCTTCTTCGCCATATTTTCCTGTCAATGTACTTAAGTTCTCCATTGCTGGAGTTTCTATGGGAATATATCCATAAGTCTGAAAGACAGATTCAATTGTATTAAAAATATACTTTCTCTTCAACACCTGATCAGGTAAGAAGTCTCTTGTTCCTTTAGGGATACCAGCTTTCATATTTCTGATCTAAACTGCTTGATGAATCTGATATCATTTTCGAAAATCATTCGGATATCAGTGATGCCATATTTCTGCATTGCTGATCTTTCAATACCAATTCCAAATGCAAAACCAGAGTATGTATTAGAATCAATCCCACAATTTTCCAGGACATTTGGATCAACAATGCCACAACCTAATACTTCTAGCCAGCCTGTCCCTTTGGTTAATTTTTTTGCTTCATCTGTCGCCGTCCCCATCCAAACATCCATCTCCGCACTCGGCTCAGTAAATGGGAAAAAGCTTGGTCTCAATCTGATCTTTGTCTCAGGTCCATACATCTCCCGAGCAAAATAATCAAGTGTTTGCTTCATATCAGCAAATGATACCTTTTCATCAACATATAAACCCTCAACTTGGTGAAATTGACAATGTGATCTAGCAGAAATTGTCTCATTTCGATAAACACGTCCTGGTGCAATAATTCTAATCGGTGGTTGCTGACTTTTCATAGTCCTAGCTTGCACAGATGATGTATGCGTCCGTAAGAGCTGAGTCGTTGAATCCTTCAGATAAAATGTATCCTGCATATCTCTGGCTGGATGATCTTCAGGAGTATTCATTGCGGTAAAATTATGCCAGTCATCTTCTATTTCTCGATCTTCAGCAACTGTGAATCCTATTTTCGTGAAGATATCAATGATGCGATTCATGACGATTGATACTGGGTGTCGAGCACCGACGATCAATTCTCCCGGAGGAGCTGTAAGATCTATTTCCGAAAAGCTCGCTTGTGATGTGTCAGCCTTTACCTCTGATTTCAATGATTCAAACTTATCTTCTGCTGTTTGTTTGACATCATTTAGCAGTTGCCCATATTCCTTTTTACGCTCATTTGGAATATTTCGCATTTCTGCAAATAGCGGCTTGATATGATTCTTTGTCCCTAAATACTGTATTCTGAAAGCCTCTAATTCATCTGCATTATTGACTTGGGCTGCCACGATGCTCGCCTTCATATCTTCAGCCTTTTGGAATATTGCTTGTGCCATTTAGTCTTTGTCTTAGTGTTGAATATGCAAAAATACGTTTTCCCATGTAAACTTACAGCGATTATGAATTTGAAGTATATAAATCAGAAAATCACTCTTCGGTCTATAATCAAATCCACAGAATAGATGCTGAGAATCTCCTTTAAATCATCCGCGCATCAGATCAAACCGTCAAAACTGATCATACTATTTCATTCTCACATTAAAGTGATATTAGGATTACTAACTTATTAAAACTATCACGATGAACAAAGAATTTAAAGTATCTCCAGTATTCTGAATTATTTCATTAATAGGATTAGTGTGGAATCTAATGGAGCATTTAGTTTTTTTGTCGAATATAATTTTTAGACAAAACCTGAAAATAGAACTGCATTGGATCCCGCATTTGGGCCATTACTTGATACGACTCTTGGTTGGTTATACGTCGTATTTGCGATTGCTATGATAAGCGGTTTACTTGGTTGTATTGGATTGATCATGAGAAAAAAATGGGCAGAGTCACTATTATTGATTTCTCTGGTGACGAACATATTCCAAATTCCATATAATCTATTTGCCACAGACTCTTGCATGCACTTGGCAATTCAGCTGCGATTATGCCATTGGTTATTTTGGTCTGCGCTTTTACTAAATGTTTATTCCACGAGAAGTTTATCCAGAGGTTTTTTGAACTAAAATATTTTATGCAAACAACATTCGCAGGACGAGTTTAATACAAACGTAAACGATTGAGATTAAATAATTTCAAATATTCTTTTCCTTTGCTCTTATAGCTTTCTTCATTTTACCTATCTTTCTTCAGAAGAAAAAATCTACATGGCAAATTTCAATATTGACGCTGACAAACAAATGACATACGACGCTATCGTTATTGGTTCTGGAATCAGCGGCGGATGGGCAGCAAAAGAATTATGTGAAAAAGGATTGAAAACATTAGTTCTTGAACGAGGACGAATTGTGGAACATGTCGTTGATTATCCCACAATGAATGATGATCCTTGGGATACCGAACTCCGAGGAGGCTTGACAGCTGTACAAAAGAAAAAACATTACAAAGCTATTCGCTCTGGTTTTCTAGGCAGTGACACAGAACACTTCTGGGCCAATGACGAAGAAAACCCATATACAGAAGTCAAACCATTTTTATGGATGAGAGCTCATCAAATGGGTGGCCGATCACTTCTTTGGGGAAAACAAACATATCGCTGGAGCGAAATTGATTTTGAGGCAAATGCAAAAGATGGATTTGGTGTGGATTGGCCAATACGATATGCAGATATCGCACCATGGTATACACACGTTGAGAAATTTGCTGGTATTAGCGGTGAAGCTTTAGGTCTACCCCAGCTTCCAGATAGCCACTTCTTACCACCTATGGAATTAAACTGTGTAGAGAAACATGTCAAAAAAAGAATTGAAGGTGATTTTCCAGGGAGACATATGATCATTGGCAGAGTCGCTCATTTGACTGAACCATTAAACGGTCGAGGAAAATGTCAATATAGAAACAGGTGCAGTCGAGGTTGTCCCTATGGTGCATATTTTAGTAGTAATGCTGTGACACTTCCTGCAGCTAATGCGACGGGCAATCTGACAATCAGACCTTATTCTATTGTACAATCAATTATCTATGACGACCAAAAAGGAAAAGCAACAGGCGTCAGAATCATTGATACTGAAACTAATGAAGTCATAGAATATTCTTCTAAAATTATTTTTTGCAATGCGTCATGTCTCAGCAGCACACAAATTATGTTAAACTCAAAATCAAAAAGATTTGAAAACGGTCTTGGGAATGACAGTGGTGAACTTGGCCATAATCTTATGGATCACACTTATAGAATTGGAGCAATGGGCGAAGTAGACGGGTTCGATGATCAATATTACAAAGGCCGTCGTCCTAATGGTATTTATATTCCTCGATATGTAAATATTGATGAAAAATCAAAATCAAATAAATTTGTAAGAGGCTTTGGATTTCAAGGTGGAGGCGGAAGAGCCGGTGTTCAAGCTGCAGCAAATACTCCACAATTTGGCGCCGACTTTAAAGACTCCATCCTAAAGCCAGGACCTTGGGAATTCTTTATCACTGGCTTTGCTGAGTGCCTGCCATATCATGAGAATAAAGTCAGTCTTGATATGACTAGTCTTGATAAATGGGGCCAGCCAACCTTAGCAATCGACTGTGAATACAAAGAGAATGAATTAGCATTAAACAAACAGATAAAAGAAGATGCCCTCGAGATGCTCAATACAGCAGGATTAAAAAATGTGGTTGGTTTTGATAATAAACACGAACCCGGATTTGGTATCCATGAAATGGGCACTGCAAGAATGGGCCGAGATCCAAAGACCTCTGTATTAAATAAATGGAATCAAGTACACGGAGCTGAAAATGTTTTTGTAACCGATGGCGCTTGTATGACTTCCAATTCCTGCGTCAATCCATCTCTCACCTATATGGCTTTCACAGCTCGAGCAGCTAATCATGCTGTCGAAGAACTTAACAAACAAAATCTATAATCATGGACAGGAGAAAAGCAATAAAACGATCAGGATATATTACTGCGAACGCCATTTTAGCGCCAGCCTTATTAAGTATATTTCAATCTTGTCAAACCGAAAATAGACTTGATTGGACTCCACAGTTTTTTACTGAACCAGAGGCGAATTGTATCACTAGTTTACTCGACACCATACTGCCTCGCACTGAAACACCAGGAGCATTAGATGTAAACGTTGATGTTTTTATGGACAAAGTTATAGCGAAAACATATGACAGTGACAATCAAAAACAAATGAGACAGCACATTTCAGATTTTAATACTACCTGTGAATCTGAATTTGGGAAGCCATTCTCAGAGTTAACCAATGATCAAAAAACTGTGATTCTAAATGCAGAAGAATCCAGTAGTGGAAAGTTTTCTGGTTCAGTTTGGGGAACAGCAGTTGGCCCACAAGCAAAGATTGGATTTTATCGATCATTTAAAGCCATGGCTATTTCCGCATATTTTTCTTCTGAAAAAATTGGTAAATCAGTCTTGAATTATGATCCAATTCCGCAAGAATACATTGCTTGTGTGCCGGTCAGTGATATTGGAAATCGGTGGACTTTTTAGGAAAACGACTATATGATTAAAATAGCTTGGCTATATTCTATGGATGTGGATACTTCAGGAATTAGAAGATTATAATTCTAGGTCATTGTTTAGACTACCGGTATAATTTAGAAAATATGCGAAATTAAAATAAAGCATTTCCTCGTTAATTTGATAATTCGTGATGTCGCTAATATTTATTTACTCTAGTTTGTCAGACAATCGAAAGTATATTCCATTTTTATAATTCCCTAAGTATCTATTTAAATACTTGCTTTTAGATTACTCTTTCTTGAAGTTTTTAATTCTTATAATTTGATAAAATTGACATGACTGATCCCAGATAAGATTTGCCAAATAAATTTAAGTGTACTAACAAATAGTATAATTGTAAAAATTCAATCCCATGATTATTGTGTTGTAATGATGGGAAAACAGAATAATAAGCATCATAAAAACCAGACGAAAATCCTCCAAATAATTTACTCATTGCAATATCAACTTCACGATCTCCATAATAAAATGCTGGATCAATAATATAAACTTCTCCTTTTGTATTTGTGATGAAATTTCCACTCCAAAGATCTCCATGCAAAGGAGATGGTTTGCTCCCCTTAAATAGACGTTGACAAATAATTAATAATTCAGAATCCGTCGGCAAATTTTTAATTTGAATTAATTCAGAATCAACTGCTTTTTTTATTTGAGGAGTTAGTCGTTGTTCTATATAGAATTCACTCCAATCTTTATATCTAGCATTGCTTTGATGAATCGACCCGATATAATTGTCATATTCCCATCCATACGTTTCTCCATATTGACTATGAAATTGTGCAAGTTGTTTTCCGAATTCTTTAAAGTCCGGCTTTACTTGTGGAGCAGAATCAATAAATTCCATAAATAAATAGGCGCTTGAATTAAATCTGCCTATTTGATATACTTGAGGAACATTCAGATTTTTAAAATTTCTAATTTGCTCTAAGCCAAGTTTTTCTTTTTCAAACATGTCATAAGCAAAAGATTCTTGATTTACCTTTAGAAAGTATTTGCACTTTTCTGAATGAATACAAAAGGCTTTAGAAATATCTCCTCCTGATAAAGGAATTATCTTTTTTATTTTGATGCCTAGTTCGAATGATAAAGCTTCTATTAGTATCGGGCTGCTCAGCGTAATTTTTTTATTATAATTTCACATGGCTACTCGTATTATGGATTCCTCATACAGTCTCAGTAAAGGCATGAAAAGTAGCACCTTTGACAACTTCAAAATCAGCTTTTAGCTCAACATGATTTGTTGCGTTGTATTGAATATCAGTATCATCTAAAATGGAATTGTCTCCTTCTATATAATCTGACGCTTTCCAATCAGAAAAAGGTTCTTTTCGAACAACCACTATATCTGTCCAACCGTCCTTATTCAAATCTGCTGCGGAAATATCTTTTTCTTCATCATCAGAATTAGCTACCGTTGAGACTGTTAAATTTGAAGAAGTCAAGTCTTCCCATTCTAGCCATTGAGCATGACAAATAAAAGGAATCAAAATTAAACCGATAATTAATAATAGGAATTTGTTCGGCAGGGATGGAAGTCTATTATTATTCACAAGAATTGGTTTGATTTAAAACTAGCTTCTAAAATAGTGAAATATTAGTAGTTGGCAAAAACTAAATCTTCCAATTTGTTATCCTCCCTACCTATTAGACAATTATAGTTATTTCAAGATTATCCAGCCCAACCTTCTCGGTCAAGACTTCTATATTGTATGGCTTCTGCAAGGTGTTCAATCTGAATATCAGTACTAGAAGAAAGATCTGCATTGGTTCTGGCGACTTTTAATATTCTATCATATGCTCTAGCAGATAATTGAAGCCTAGTCATCGCAGTCTTTAAAAGTGTGACGCCAGCTGAATTTAATTGACAAACATCTCTGACCATTCTACTTGGCATCTGAGCATTACAAAACACACCTTTTGTTTCTTTAAAGCGTAGGTCTTGGATGTCTCTAGCCTTGACTACACGCTTACGGATGATGTCACTGGTCTCACTACTCCGCGTAAAGGTAGATAACTCATCGTATGAGACAGGCGTGACTTCAACATGTAAATCAATTCGATCCAATAAGGGACCTGATATTTTATTTAAGTATCGTTTGACAATCCCAGGTCCACAGACACAATCTTTTTCTGGATGATTATAATAGCCACACGGACAAGGGTTCATTGACGCGATGAGCATAAAACTTGCAGGAAAATCGACTGTAATTTTGGCTCTAGAGATTGTCACCTTACGGTCTTCCATGGGTTGTCTCATGACTTCTAAAACTGTCCGTTGAAATTCTGGAAGTTCGTCTAAGAATAAGACGCCATTATTAGCAAGGGATATTTCTCCAGGATTAGGATTAGAGCCTCCACCCACAAGTGCCACATTGCTAATCGTATGATGAGGAGATCTAAACGGTCGTCTCGTGACAATAGATGTTTGTTTATCGAGCAAGCCTGATACTGAGTGAATTTTTGTTGTCTCTATTGCTTCGTGTAATGACAAGGGGGGTAAAATAGTCGGAAGACGCTTCGCCAACATAGTTTTACCAGCTCCTGGAGGTCCGATTAAAATGGCATTGTGGCCACCAGCAGCAGATATCTCTAGTGCTCGTTTGATGTTCTCTTGTCCTTTGACATCAGCGAAGTCTACGGCATAATGATTATTCTCATCGTTAAATATTTCTTTAGTATTCACTTGCATCGGTTCTAAAGTCTCTTCTCCATTTAAGAAATCGACTGCTTGCCTTAAATTATGTATACCATAGACATTTAAGCGATCTACAATTGCTGCTTCCTTTGCATTGGCTTGTGGAATGATCAATCCCTTGAATTCTCTTTTTTGAGCTTCGATCGCCATAGGGAGTGCACCTCTTATAGGCCTGATGGCACCGTCAAGTGCGAGCTCACCCATGATCATATAGTCTTTTAGTTTTTCTCCGTTGATTTGTTTAGTTGCTGCTAATACTGCAAGAGCAATGGGAAGATCATAAGCAGAACCTTCTTTCCTGATATCTGCTGGAGCTAAATTTACGACCAATTTCAGTCGCAGCATTTTAAAGCCGATATTTTTTACTGCAGCTTCAATTCGTTCAAAGCCTTCTTTAATTGCGCTATCTGGTAGACCGACCAAATTGTAAAAATTCCCTTGAGTGACAGGTCCTCCTGCATTGACTTCTACAGTGATGGCTTGAGCATCGATGCCTTGCACCGCTCCCGCAAATGTTTTCACTAACATAAAGTGTTTATTAAAATTGTTATTTATTTAAAATGTAAAGTTTGTTGTAAAGCTTCTAATGTCTAAGGTATCAAATAAATTTGATTCTCAGGTTTACTGAACTTAGAAGTTTAGGTTTACTCAACTACAGAAAATGGCTTTCTAGGGTATTTCTTATGTAACCCTAGGAGAAACACCTACGTCTATTGAGTGTAGGTCAAGTACTTTTACCTACATGAGCCACTACAATGAGGTACAATCAAATAACAATTATAAAAATATATTATAGAAAACTAGGGTATAGGTAACTAAAACCGTCATTATTGTACAAGTGGTTATAAAACCAATAGAGATGAAAATATTATTAAAACATGTATTCAGTAAGCAAGAAGGAATCCCAGTGATTTTAAGTTTATCAGATGAGACCTTAATAGGGACAGTACCAGCAGGAGAATGGTTAGGCGTCTCAAACGAGAACGGTGATTATTTTGAAGTTTTAACCAGAAATGGATTCGGTTGGGTGAAGAAGTCTGATTGTGAAAGTAGTCGGGAAATTGATATGCCCATCAGACTAACAGCCGCTTAGTTAAACTTTTTACTATCATAAAGAATACCTTTCACTCCATCATATCCAGGCTTAATTCCTAAATGCATCAAGGTTCGTTTGTAAGGAAACTTCTTACTGTCAATCACATAGACTTTACAAGCCACAGCAGCCGCAAATTCTGGATGTTCCTTTTTCCAACAATGTGCAATTTCATAAACAGCAGCATTGTATGACTTTTCCCACTTTTTCCGCACTTCCATCTCAAGATAAATGATGCCCTTATCAAATCTTAAAAGCTTAGATGATAAGCCAAACCCAACTCGGTAATAAATGTCCTGAGTGATGTAGTGTTTTCTATTGATTTCTTCGATATTCATAACATCGTCAGAAAAGCAGAAATTATGCCATAAGAAGCCAACTGTTAAGAAGGTGATTTTATATGAAAAAAATCCCGCTGAGATAACACATTGATATTGTTCTCGTTATCTTCAAGTTGTGGAAAATTTACAATTCTTAAAATTATTTCGAACCCTACTCACGGTTCTCGCAGTTTCTGGGCCTTTTGATAGCATAATTACTCAATCACCACCTCAGAGCCATGAAGATATTTATCATATTATTGATTCAGTGTGCGCTGAAAGGATCGAATCTGATATTCGGACATTAGCGAATTTCGGCACACGACATACTTTATCGGACACAGTCTCTCTAACTAGAGGGATTGGTGCAGCACGACGATGGATCAAAGATGAATTCTCTCACATATCATCAGATTGTGGCCATTGTTTAGAAGTCTCTTATCACAAAGGACTTGTTACCGCTGGAGAAAGCAGACGGATTCCTGACGACACATGGATTGTGAATGTCATGGCTATCAAAAGAGGTACTAAATATCCAAATCGATTTATCATCATGTCAGGTGATATAGATTCTAGAGTTAGTGATCCTCTTAATGGGACATCCGATTCTCCTGGCGCAAACGATAATGCATCGGGAATGGCAGGAGTCATAGAAGCTGCAAGGGTCTTGTCAAAATACGACTTTGAGTCTAGTATCGTTTTTGTCGGTCTGAGCGGAGAAGAGCAAGGCTTATTTGGTGGAAAATTTCTAGCTGCCGATGCTTTGAAATGGGGATGGGATATTATTGGTATTCTTAATAATGATATGATTGGAAACATCCATGGCATTGATGGCGTGATTGACAATAGTTCATTTAGAGTATTTTCAGAACCAACACCTCCAAAACCTGATGACCAACAATTGATCTGGAATCGCTTTTATGGTGGCGAAGTAGATGGACCATCTAGACAACTCGCACGATATGTAGATCGGATGACCTCTCAATATATGACCAACTTAAAGTCTAAGATGATTTATCGACTCGATAGATTTGGAAGAGGTGGGCATCACAGACCATTTAATGATGCAGGAATTCCAGGTGTTAGAATCATGGAGACTCATGAAAATTATAACATGCAACACCAAGATATCAGAGTTGAAAATGGTATTGCTTATGGAGATGTTATCGAAGGTGTCAATTTTGATTACGCCGCTAAGTTGACAGCTGTAAATGCGATAACTTTAGCGTCAATAGCTTGGTCTCCTCCAGGCCCTGAATTGGTTATGATCGGAGGAGCAGTCAGACCATCTACTCGATTAAAATGGGATCCAATCGAAGACACAGAAAATTTTGCAGGGTATAAAGTTCATTGGCGAGATACAACAAGCCCGCAATGGGAATATTCTAGATTTGTAGGTAAAGAAAGTGATATCACCTTAAAAGGTATCATCATTGACAACTTTTTATTCGGCGTATCGTCTATCAGTAAGAATGGGCATGAAAGCGTCATCGTTTATCCGAAAACACTCATACCAAGAAGATAAAACACTATGAAAACACTACTCTACTTTAGCATGACTTGTTTATGTATCATGTCTTGTAAAACAAACCACCTTGGGATGAGGCAAGGAGATCCAGTTTTTGTCGCCCCAGTTGGTGTACAAGCTTATTCTTTTCGAAATTATTTCCCAAAGGATGCAATTGGTACATTAGATCGCATTCAATCTATGGGTATTACAGAAATAGAAGGAGATGGCGGTAAAATTCCTCCAGAAGAATATAAGAAGCTCTGTGCTGACAGAGGAATAACGATACCATCAACAGGCTGTTCATTTAATCAGCTTACAGAAGATCCAATGGCAATTGTTAAAAAAGCGAAAGCTTTAGGATCTAAATTTGTCATGTGTGCTTGGGTACCTCATGATAAGCGTGGAGAATTTAACCTTGCCGATGCAGATCGTGCAGTTGCTTCATTTAATTCTGGAGGAAAAGTCCTTGCGGAAAATGGCCTAACATTTACGTATCATCCTCATGGATATGAATATCAGCCATATGGTAATGGAACATTAATGGATTATATCATTGAAAAAACAAATCCAAAATATGTTTCATTTGAAATGGATGTCTTTTGGACTCACTTTGGTGGTGGAGATCCTGTCGGATTATTAAAAAAATATAAAGACCGGTATAAGCTACTTCATTTAAAAGATATGAAACACGGCATCCAAAAAGATATGACAGGTGGTACTGATGTAGAATATAATGTGCCCTTAGGTACTGGGCAAGTTGATATCACAAACATTTTGAAAGTCGCTAGAGAGATCGGTATCGCTCATTACTTTATTGAAGATGAGAGTAGTGTAGTCATGAATCAAATTCCTTCAAGTATTGCTTTTTTGAAAAGTTTGAAATATTGATAATTCCATAATATAAAAGTGAGTGCACTATGTCCATTCACTTCATTTCCTAATCAAATAAAAATTATTTTGAATAAAAATTTACTTCTTTTAATGAGTCTTGTCTTTTTTATCATGGCATGCACTACACAGAAAACACAGGTCAAAGAAGCCGCTACAGAGATTGTAGAAGATGTAAAAGAAATCATATTAGATGAAAAACCTTCTCCAGGATTAGACCTATCTAATATGGATTTAACCGCAGATCCGGCAAATGATTTTTTCCGTTTTGTCAATGGCAAGTGGCTTGACAATACAGAAATTCCAGGCGATCGATCTCGATGGGGAAGTTTTGATGAATTAAGAAAAAAATCTAGTCAAGACGTCCTAGCCGTTTTAAATGAAGCTGGAAAAAAAGGCAGCTATCCAGTAGGATCAGATCAATATAAAGTTGCTCAATTATATAAATCGGCTATGGATACAACAGCCAGAAATAGAATAGGTGCAGCCCCTCTTATTCCATATTTAGATAAAATCCTTGCAATATCATCTTTACAAGATGCACAAGATTATATATCAGAGACAATGTTTATTGGATCAAGAGGTTTGTTTGACTCAGCTGTTTTTCCAGACATGATGAATAGTAGTGTCAATGCATTTTATATGGCGCCAGGTACTTTTGGACTGCCGGAGCGAGATTACTATATCGCTGAAGATGAAAAATCTGTAGACATCAGAAATAAGTATGTTACACATATACAACGCATGTTAGGTTTAATAGATGTAAATGTAGAAGATAAAGAGGCATTTGCAGAAAATGTTTTAGCCTTTGAAACTAAGCTCGCAGAAGCGATGATGACTAAAGAAAAGTCAAGAAACCCAACCGTGTTTTTTGCAAAGAAAAGCTTTACAGAATTTGAAGAGATGGTGCCTTCTATTGATTGGGCACGATTTATCTCAGCAGTAGGTGTACCAACACAAGAATCAATTCTGATTGCAGATCCAAAATATTATGGCGAGCTCAATAATATTTTAACAAATAGCTCAATACAAGATATCAAAAACTATTTTTTATGGTCAGAGATAGATGGTGCTGCAAACTTATTGTCAACAGAAATCGAACAAGCAAATTTTGATTTTTACGGTACAGAGCTAAGCGGTACAAAAGAGCAAAGACCACTATGGGAAAAGTCGGTAGAGACAGCAAGTGGCGTTATGGGTGAAGCCATTGGTCAAATCTACGTCGATAAACATTTTCCTCCTGAAGCGAAAATCAAGGCACAGCATATGATTGCCAATATTAAAGACGCCTTTAAAAGCCGGATCAATGGGTTGGAATGGATGACTGCAGAAACTAAAGTAAAGGCGCTTGAAAAGTTAGCATCAATTGATGTGAAAATTGGCTATCCTGACAAGTGGAAAGACTATAGTACAATGGACATCAAAACTGATTCCGAAGGAGGTTCATTTATTGGCAATATGATAGCAGCGTCAAAATGGTTTTATCATGATAATGTCAAAAAAGTTGGCAATCCAGTTGACAAAACCGAGTGGGGAATGGCACCGCAAACTGTGAATGCATATTACAATCCATTGAATAATGAGATCGTATTTCCAGCAGCTATCTTACAACCACCATTCTATGACTATGAAGCTGATGAGGCCGTAAATTACGGAGGTATTGGAGCAGTTATTGGTCATGAAATCTCACATGGTTTTGATGATCAAGGGAGTCGATTTGATGCAACTGGTAATATGGTGAATTGGTGGACAGAGGACGACAGAACAAGTTTTGATTCTCGAAATCAGAAATTAATTGATCAATTTGCTAATTATGAAGGATTGCCGGGTGTTCCCTTAAATGGGGAGTTTACCTTGGGCGAAAACATTGGTGACTTAGGTGGAATCAATGTCGCATATGATGGTTTAATGGCCCATATCGCTGAAAATGGTACACCCAAATTAATTGATGGATATACTGCCGAGCAACGATTCTTCATATCATGGGGAACAATCTGGCGGACAAAGATGACAGCTGAGCAGGTCAGAATTTCAATTAAAACCGACCCGCATGCCTTAGGAATGTTTAGAGCTGTTGGTCCATTATCGAATATGCCAGCATTTTATGAAGCCTTTGATGTCAGTGAAGGTGACGCTATGTATAGAAGCGAAGAAGAGCGAGTAAAAATTTGGTAGATTAGGGGACGTTAATTCGTTCTTATGAATCAGAAATATACTTTTTTCAACTTCCTTATTCTCCTCATTGCAGGATTATCATGTAGTTTAAATCGTGATAATCCTGCGATAGAAGAGCAAGCCAATATCATAGTCATATTTACAGATGACCATGCTAAAAATGCGACAAGTATCTACGGTAGCCGACTAATAGAAACAACTCATATAGATCGTATCGGCAAAGAAGGCATCATTTTCAATAATAGCTTTGTGACTAATTCTATTTGTGGACCAAGTAGAGCAGTTTTATTAACAGGCAAATATTCGCATATCAATGGCTTCAAAGATAATCATGACGAATTTGATACGAGTCAGGAGATTTTTCCTAAAGTGCTACAACGAAATGGATACCAAACCTCTATTGTTGGCAAATGGCATTTAAAAAATAAGCCTGAAGGGTTCGATTATTGGAATATTTTAATCGGACAAGGACATTATTATAATCCGACATTTATTAATAATGGTGATACCATTGACTATAATGGGTATGTCACTGATATCACGACAGATCTTGCCTTAGACGTCTTAGAGAAAAGAGATGAGACAAAACCATTTTGTTTATTTTATCATCACAAAGCACCTCATAGAAATTGGATGCCTGACGCAAAACATTTTGATCAATATGTGAATAGAGAACTTCCAATACCTGAGACATTTTATGACGATTATTCAACACGAACAAGTGCAGCTAAAGAACAAGATATGCGTGTCGTGGATATGCCACTTTCGAATGATTTTAAATTACAACCACAACATTATGATACACATACTGGTACAGGAGGCATGAAGACATGGGATGCAGAACAAGCTTGGGCACGTAACTATAACAGGATGACCCTCGCTCAAAAAGAAGTATGGGATGAACGATATGATAAAGTCGGTAAAGAATTCAAGCAAGCGAATCTATCTGGTAAGGCTTTGGACAAATGGAAGTTAGATCGATATTTAAAAGATTATTTAGCCTGTGTAAAATCTGTTGATGACAATGTCGGAAGAGTACTTGATTATCTTGATGAAAACGATCTTGCCGAAAATACAATTGTAATATATACCTCAGATCAAGGCTTTTATTTGGGTGAGCACGGTTGGTATGATAAGCGATTTATGTATGAGGAATCATTTGGTACTCCTCATGTCATGCGCTATCCTAAAAAAATTAAAGCTGGTCAAGTATCTGATGACTTTATTGTCAATATAGATCATGCGGCTACAATATTAGATTATGCAGGCATTAATATTCCAACCGATATTCAGGGCGAGTCGGTCAGGTCTATATGTGAAGGAAAGACACCTGACAGCTGGAGGGAATCCGTCTATTATCACTACTATCAATCTACTGGTTGGCACACTGTAAAAAAGCACTATGGTGTAAGAACAGATAGATATAAATTAATTCATTTTTATGGTGTAGATGAATGGGAATTGTATGATCTACAATCTGATCCTCATGAATTAAAAAACATCTATACAGATGATGCAAAACAAAATGTAGTGATAAGATTAAAAAGCGAATTAAAACAATTACAGGAAAAATATAGCGATAATTCATTTATTTAAAAATATGAGTCGTATAACAATTTGTCTTACTATTTTTATTTTAGTCTTTATCTCCTGTCAAGACAAAAAAAAATTAGTTGCGTATAATTATGGCTCTAATAATTTGTCGGCCGTATTTCATTACAATAAAGGTTGGGAATATATTATGGATTATGGTCAATGGACGCTATCCGAACAATCATTTAGAAAAGCAGTAGAATTAGATTCTACATTTTTAGTTGGCAAAAGTGTACTTGGTAAAATATCTAGACAACTAAATGAGCGCATTAAAATTCTAGATGAAGTCATTCGAAAGAAACATCTCGCAAGTAAAGATGATCAACTTTTAATTGATATCACATTGACAACTTTAGAGTTATTTAATGCTCGTGATCAAAATATCACTTTGCCTCAAAGCTTCTACGAAAATTTTGGAACACTCGGTGAGAATAATTACAGAGAATTTGTCCATAAATATCCCGATGAGAGTTATATGAAAGCTGAATATATTGAGTTTCTACATCTGAATAAAGGTGCTAAAATTGCCTTAGATTCTCTTCACGAACTTGCCTCGGCTACACAAAAGGAACTTCCTTTTTTCATCTCATACGCTGCAATTTTGGAAGCTGAACTTGGACATTATGCTAGGGCACTTGATTTAGCTAATCATTTAAAAGAAAAGATTAGCGATTCCGAAATTCCTGAACCACATGTCTTATATGCAAAGATATTTTCAAAAATGGATAGTTTGACATTAGCTAAAGCGTATATAGAAAAAGCAGTTGATCTTGATGCTAATCATATCATAGCGCAAAGAGTGAAAACTGATATTAACGCAAGATTGATTCCTAAGTAGGAAAACTCTTTGAGGGTGTCTAGGATTATTATTGTTAGGCGAATACTAAGTGTAGTCATTTTGTAGTACTTGACAATAGTGACTGTAGAGATTCTGTAGCGTCTTAATGGTGTACTTAAAATTAAAACCCAATATTATGAATACCTCAATCAACATAAACTTAGAAAAAATTGCAAATACACTTCCAGTTATTGCGATCTTCTCCATGATGGTGTTTTTTGTGGTTTCAGGTACATTTGGCTAAAAAAATATGACAGCAAAGGTATCGCACTTTGATATCTGGCGTACCTGTAATCCTGATCCTTTTTTTTAAGATACATCTTTTGTTCATTTTAACTCTCTCAAAAAATCCACTTGACGAGGATGACATTTTCATCTCCTGCTCAGCATAAACTCTTTTCAAAATCCTCGGTTTTTCTTACTATTTCTAAACTTTATGGATCTAAGTGCTTTATTCTGTCCTACCTGAAGTTTTTATATCTTGCCTTAAAGGATCAACCCTTTGGATCTGCATAATAAATACTTATTGCCTTTCATAATTTCATTACCATTTTTTGTTATTGTAAAATTGCAAACGGTTCTGATTCTGTAAATAGTAAATTCTATTTACCAAGTTTTAAAGTTTATCACTGCAGTGTACATTCGTTTTCGGACTTGCATGGCTTTATAACACTAAAAATAAATAATAATATTTGTTTATAAATAATTCTCAGAGACCAGCTCGATATCTATTAAATAAATAATTTTCAAAATCCTGATTTGCAACTATTCTAGCTAGAGCCATCTCATAAAATTAAAAATCTAGCTGCTCCAAACCGAGAGGCTTTTTTCCTGTTTTAGCCAATGGGACACCCTTGAACTAATGCACTTATAATCAGGTATAATGTAGTTTAATTAAAATGTTCTGTCGTTACTTTTCCTTGATGAAAAGTAACCAAAAATCAATGTAAAAACAATCGCTCCGC
>Ga0209828_1000851_pt1 | contig 28872 bp, 17 predicted proteins | sample MaitaG_FD_187429 | JGI IMG/M metagenome (GOLD analysis project Ga0209828, IMG submission 187429) | Marine algal microbial communities from Maine, USA - Maine_Asex2 metaG (SPAdes) (version 2) | ecosystem: Host-associated > Algae > Red algae > Unclassified | place: Maine, USA | collected 2015-01-05
TTTCGTAGATTTTTTTCGAAGGTCTCTCTTTTAATATCTAATAAAGCACAAAATTTTGCAGTATCAATATTTTTGACTAAACGAGGTGTAACTAAAATGTCGTATACTGGTTCATTAGTTACAATTAGTTTTCCATTTTTATCATAAACTAAACCACGAGTAGGGTAGGTTGTAATTTTACGTACTACGTTGTCGTTTGCTAGTTCTTTAAAAGAATCATCAATAACTTGTAAATTGAATAGTCTTATTGCAAAAATTAATGCAACAGCTGCAAATAATATTTGGAAAAATAAAATTCTGTTTTGAAAATCCATTAGTATCTACTTTTTAATCGTGTAAACAACATTTGATACAAGATCATCAAAAATAAGCAGGTTAATGTACTTAAAATAATTTTTAAGAGTATGGTATCTAAAAATCTGAAACTAAAAGCTTCTACAAAAAAGAAAAATGTGTTAAATAATAGTATTGATATACTTGCATATTTTAAAAACCAACTAAAACCCAAATTTTTATAGGTTGGTAAAACATATTGATCGTAACCATTTCTTGGTTCTAATAACATTAATATGATGTAACGTATGTATGCCAAAAAAACACAAGCAGCAGCATGCAAACCTAGCGAATCGTTAGAAATATCGATTATAAGGCCTAACACCAAAGCAATTACTAACACTAAAGAACGAGGTATAAACAAAGGTAATGTTAATATAATAAGTGGGTAAAGAAGTGGCTTAACTAAGCGGTGTAATTCCACATTATCTAAAATAAGTACTTGTATAGCAATAATTGCTATTGCATTTATTATTTGAAATGCAGTCATATTATCTTTTAATAGCTAATTCTTCTAACTCAATTAGTTCGCTTCTGTTAAGGTTTTCAACACCATCAACATAACGTAGTGTATAAAAGTCGGTCGCTAATTTTACTTTTATATCATAAAAATTACTTCCTTCTTTTAACTCAAAATCTTCGATGGTGCCAATCATAAAATTTTCGGGAAATATGGCGGAATAACCACTTGTGGTAATGGTATCACTAATTTCAATATTGGCGTGATTGGGTATTTCATCTAACTGTCCGTATTGGGCACTTTCGCCATTCCAACTAATAGAACCAGTAAATTTTTTGTGTCTAATTTTTGCGGTTAACTTTATGTTTTTATTTATCAAACTCATAGCTGAGCTATAATTTTTTGATACTGTTTTAATAATACCTACCACGCCATTAGTGCTTACTAAACCCATATCTTTTTTAAAACCATCTTTACTGCCTTTATCTAAAGTGATGTAATTATACAAACTATGAGTAGTGTTATTAATTACTTTTGCGCTGGTATATACATACCCCTTCGCCAAAACAGAATCTATCGTAACATAAACAGAATCGACCAATGTATCTACTCTATTAATAAAGCTAAGCTCTTTATTGGTCAAATATTCGCGCAGGCGGGCATTTTCATTTGCTAATTCTTTATTTACATCTTTTAAACCAGCGTAATCAGAAATACTATTAGTTACTTTGTACAATGCGCCCGAAATAGCATTTGAAGACGACATTGCGCTAGCTCGATGATAAGAATTTTGTGTGCCTAAAATATAAAAGCATAAAAACTCAAACAAAATAAAAATAAAAAATACGTGGTTTCTAACAAAAAAGTTAATTAACTCTCCCATTTATTACACTCTATTTTTGAATTAAAAATGGATAACGATCAGGGTTTTTTAAGGCAATGCCGGTACCTCTTACTACTGCCCTTAGTGGATCGTCTGCAACGTGCACTGGTAATTTGGTTTTTAAAGAAATCCTTTTATCTAAACCTCGTAACAATGCGCCACCACCTGTTAAATATATGCCAGTTTTATAAATGTCGGCAGCTAATTCTGGTGGCGTAGTTTCCAATGCTTTTAGTATAGATTCTTCAATTTTAATAATTGATTTGTCTAAAGCGTGCGCAATTTCTGTGTAGCTCACCATTATTTGCTTCGGAATACCAGTCATTAAATCTCTACCATTTACCGCATAATCTTCTGGTTCATCATCTAACTCTGGTAAGGCAGATCCTACATTAATTTTAATATTTTCGGCAGAGCGTTCTCCAATTAACATGTTGTGTTGTCGGCGCATATGCGATTTTATGTCTGTAGTAAAATCATCTCCAGCAGTACGTATTGATTGATCGCCCACAATGCCCATTAAAGCCAAAACCGCAATTTCTGTAGTACCACCGCCAATATCAATAATCATATTACCCATTGGTTCCGAAACATCAATACCTATACCTAAGGCTGCTGCCATTGGTTCGTGTATTAAATAAATTTCTTTGGCGCCGGCTTGTTCTGCCGAATCAAAAACGGCTCTTTTCTCTACCTCTGTAATGCCCGATGGAATGCAAATTACCATTTTGTAAGATGGCATTAACATTTTATTTTTTGGGTAGATCATTTTTATCATCCCCCTAATCATTGCCTCGGCAGCATCAAAATCTGCAATAACGCCATCTTTTAATGGCCTTATGGTTTTTATTTCATCGTGGGTTTTTTCGTGCATCTGCATCGCCTTTTTACCCACGGCAACTATTTCGCCGGTCGATCGTTTTTTAGCCACTATAGATGGCTCGTCAACTACCACTTTATTGTTATAAATTATTAAGGTATTTGCAGTACCTAAATCAATTGCAATTTCGTGTGTTAAAAAATTAAAAAATGCCATTAAAGCAAAGTGATATTAAAATTTAAAAAATATATAAATCAAAATACAAAGGTACAGAAATAAACCGATAGTTTTATCAATGTTTAAAATGTCTTACTCCAGTTAAAACCATTGCCATTTGTTGGCGGTTACAATATGCTATTGAAGCCTTATCTTTTATAGAACCTCCTGGTTGAATAACTGCCTTAATACCAGCATTATAGGCTATTTCAACGCAATCAGGAAATGGAAAGAATGCATCGGAAGCCATTACTGCGCCCTCTAAATTTAAGTTAAAATCTTTTGCTTTTTTAATTGCGTGGTTCAAAGCATCAATTCTCGAAGTTTGCCCACAACCCATACCAACTAATTGCTCATTTTTTACCAAGGCTATTCCGTTCGACTTTAAATTTTTAACCGCTTTTAAAGCAAATAACAAATCTTTCTTTTGTTGTTCGCTTGGTTGCTGTTCGGTACAAAAATTCCAATTGCTTTCAATTTCGATGGTATTGTCTTTTTGTTGATACAGCAATCCGTTTAAAACGCTACGATAACTTATGGCAGTTTTTAAGGTTTGTTTTTTTATTAAAAGAATTCTATTTTTTTTTGACTTTAATATTTCTAAAGCATCTTCTATAAAAGAAGGGGCAATCAAAACTTCAAAAAACAACTCATTAATTAGGCTTGCGGTAGTTGCATCAACAGCATCATTACAAATTAAAACACCACCAAAGGCAGAGATAGGATCGCCGGCAAGCGCCATTTTATATGCCTCGGTTAAATTAGCGTTGCTGGCTAAGCCACAAGTATTGTTATGTTTTAAAATGGCAAATGTGGTGCTGTCAAATTCTTCAATAATGTTTACCGCAGCATCAATATCTAACAAATTATTGTAAGAAATTGCTTTACCGTGTACCTGCGTTAGTAACTCATTTAATGGGCCATAAAAATAGCCTTTTTGATGTGGATTTTCCCCATAACGTAGTTCATCGGGTTTGCTATAGCTTATTCTTAACGCTTCTAAATGCGCTGTTTTATTAAAGTGATTGAAAATTGCAGTATCATAATTACTTGAAACACCAAAAGCTGCTGCAGCAAACTTTCTTCTATCTTCTAAGCTAGTTACTCCCTTCTTATCATTTAAAATATTTAATAAAGAAGTATAATAATTTTGCGAAGGTACTACTAAGCAGTGCATATAGTTTTTTGCCGCAGCACGTATCAAAGCTATTCCACCAATATCAATTTTTTCTATAATCGTATTTTCATTATTAGTTGATGCAATCGTATCTTCAAACGGGTATAAATCAACAATTACTAAATCAAAGGCAGGAATTTCATATTTTTCAATTTCGTTTAAATCGTCATCTTCATCACTTCTTACCAAAATACCACCAAATACTTTTGGATGAAGTGTTTTTACCCTGCCCCCTAAAATTGAAGGATAACCCGTTAACGCTTCAATTGCTTTAACGGCATACCCTTGTTTTTCTATAAAGTTTTGCGTACCACCTGTTGAGTAAATTTCTACACCAAAACTACTTAAAGCAGCTATTAACGGGTTTAAATTTTCTTTGTTATAAACCGAAATAAGTGCACGTTTAATTTGTTTATGCATTGTAAATTTTAATTGTTTCAAAATAAATAAGAATACTTATAAAATTGTAGTTTTGCAAAAAGAATAATTTATGGAGGTACTATCAAAGTCGCAACATTTTATTGATTTAGAAGATAAGTACGGCGCACATAACTATCACCCGCTTCCGGTGGTGTTAGAAAAAGGAGCAGGTATTTTTGTTTGGGATATAGAGGGCAAAAAATATTTTGATTTTTTATCGGCTTATTCTGCTGTCAATCAAGGTCATTGTCATCCAAAAATAATTGAAGCATTAAAAAACCAGGCGGATGTATTAACACTTACTTCAAGAGCTTTTTACAACAATGTATTGGGCGAATACGAAAAATATATTACCGATTTTTTTGGCTACGATAAAGTATTGCCAATGAATACAGGTGTTGAAGGTGGTGAAACTGCCGTGAAATTGTGCAGAAAATGGGCTTATACTAAAAAAGGAATAGCAGCAAACAAAGCTAAAATTATTTTTGTTCACGGTAATTTTTGGGGAAGAACGTTGGCAGCAATTTCTACTTCCGACGATCCGGATAGTTTTGAGGGCTTTGGCCCGTATATGCCAGGTTTTGAAAGAATACCATATAATGACTTAGATGCTTTGGCAATAGCATTAAAAGATGAAAATGTAGCAGGTTTTATGGTAGAGCCAATACAAGGCGAGGCAGGGGTAGTAGTGCCTGATGAAGGTTACTTAAAACAAGCTTATGAGTTGTGTAAAAGCAAAAATGTATTGTTTATTGCAGATGAAGTGCAGACAGGCATTGCTAGAACAGGTAAATTATTATGCTGCGATCACGAAAATTTTAAACCAGATATTTTAATATTAGGCAAAGCACTTTCTGGTGGTGTTTTTCCAGTATCGGCGGTGTTAGCTAACGATGAGGTAATGCTTTGCATAAAGCCGGGCGAACACGGCTCTACTTTTGGTGGCAACCCACTTGCTTGCAAAATTGCTATGGCAGCATTACAAGTTGTTAAAGATGAAAATTTGGCCGAAAATGCAGAAAAATTAGGCAAAATTTTTAGAGAAGGTTTAAGAAATATTGACACCGATTTAATTGAAACGGTAAGAGGTAAAGGCTTGTTAAATGCCATTATCATTAATCATTCCGACCCCGATGCCGCTTGGAAATTGTGTGTAAAATTTAAAGAAAACGGCTTATTAGCTAAACCAACCCACGGCGATAAAATACGTTTGGCACCACCATTAGTAATCAATGAAACACAAATAGAGGAAGCATTAAACATTATTGAAAACTGTGTAAAAAACTTTTAATTATTAAGAATAATTTGTATATTTACAAGTAAATTTACATTTTAAGAAACTTACGTCCCCACTTGCAAGAAATGAGATCTCAACCTCATTTTTAAGGAGTAGTGCCCGTTTTTAAGCGGGGACGTTTTTTACATTTTAATTAACTTATTAAATGGATGCCAGCCAGCCGAAATTGGTAAAGGTGCAGTTATGCTTACCGGTATTTTCGTTACCGGATGAATAAATTGAATTGATCTGGCGTGTAAAGATATTGATCTATCTTCATTAGGCCGTTTAGCACCATACTTCAAATCTCCCCTAATAACCATACCTTCATTAGAAAGTTGCACTCTTATTTGGTGATGTCGGCCAGTTTTTAACTCCACTTCTAATAAGCAATATTTATCAAACACCTGTTTAGCAGTATAGGTTAATTCTGCAAACTTAACTCCAGGATAGTTAGGGCTATGCACATAACTTTTATTCTGTTTTTCATTTTTAGCAACATAACAAGTTAAAGTTTCTTTTTCATTATTTACCTTACCAATAATTAATGCCCAATATTTTTTTTGGATATCTCTTTTTTTAAAAATTTCTATTATTCTGGTTAGCGCTTTACTCGTTTTTGTAAATAATACAACCCCACTTGTTGGCCTATCTATTCTATGAGGTACTCCTAAAAAAACTTCTCCTGGTTTGTTGTAAGTTTTTTTTAGATATAGTTTTAAATCATCTATCAAACATTTATCACCGGTTTTATCCTTTTGTACCAAATCGCCAGCCAACTTGTTAACCGCAATAAGATGATTGTCTTCGTATAAAATTTTTTGTTTCATTGTATGTAAAGTAAAGCTATTGAATTACAGTATATAAGCCATTTTATTGTTACAATTTATATTTTTTTTAATAAAAAAGAGAAACACATTGACAATTATGAGTCTATCCATAACAATTAAATTCAATTTGGTACAATTTTGGTGGCTATTTGTTGTATTAACTATTTTGCTATTAATAAATTTACAGAAAAATATGAAGGCTAATTTTTACATATTTATTTTCTGCTTAATTTTTATGGGAATTTCATTCGCAGCCGATGCTCAAATATCAGTTGATTTTTCACATAATCGCGGTTTTTATACAGAAAGTTTTGATTTGGGCGTCAACATATCTGGTTACAATGTTTCAGTTTTGTATACTTTAGATGGTAGTGATCCAGCTGAAGTTGATAACCCTATTCAACCAAGCAATTCAAATAATTTTTTGATACCGATCACCCGTTCAACAGTGGTAAGAGTTTACGCTTATAATATTGAGGAAAAGGTAGCAACAACTAATACCTACATATTCGTAGCCGATGTTTTTGGTCAAAATAGTAACTCCATAATTAACGAACTTAAATACCCGTCAACTTGGGGTTATGGTAAAAAAAGTATAAACTCAATTACTTGTTTAAAGCAAGATGCCGACTATGATATGACTGTTGACAGTTGTTTTGATAACATTACACAAAGGTTGTACAACGGCTTATTGGAAATACCAACAATGTCAATTTCATTAAATAAAGAACATATTTTTGGAGCTGATAGTGGTATTTATATTTTTCCACTTGAAGAATCCGACACCTGTTATACTTTTCCTGAAGCGATACATTCTTGGGAAAGAAAAGCATCAATTGAAATTTTTAATGATGTACAAGGTTTGGATACTTTTCAATTGCAAGTAAATGCAGGTTTACAAATGAGTGGTGCTTCCACCAGAAATCTTGATTTTTATAAACACAGTTTTAAGTTAAAATTCCGATCTGAATATGGAGCATCAAAATTAAATTACCCACTTTATGGAGATGATGCAGCAGACAAGTTTGAAAGTTTACAATTGAGAATGGTTGGACACTGCACCCCGCACGATTGGGCAAGTTCAAGAAGAGAAGAAACACAATTTCATAAAGATAACTGGACAAGAAGTATTCAAAGGCAGCTATCGGGTTATGGATCTTCTCCAAATAGTAAATTTTTTCATTTGTTTATAAATGGCATTTATTGGGGTATGTATGATGTTACGGAAAGGCCAGATGCAGATTATATGGCTGAATACAACGGTGGCTTGCCCGAAGATTATGATGTTATTAAACTATTAGAAGTAAAAACAGGTACAGACGAAGCTTACAATTATATGCACGACTTAGGCCATTCTATTTATGATACGATTTTGACAGACCCTACGGAAAATCCTTTTACAGGAGAAATATTATATAAAGAAACCATTGTAACTAACAATACAAGAGCAAATAATTTTTATAAAGAAATGCAAAATCGGCTTGATATTGATAAATTTATAGATTACAATTTATTAAATTTATACATTGTTAATACTGATTGGAAAGAAAATAACTGGTGGGCGGCACGCAATGCAAAACAAAATGGAAAATTTCAGTTTTTTGCTTGGGATGCCGAAATCGTATTAACCGATGCTGGTAAAAGCAACCAAGTTTTATTGTTTGCTGGCAACTCTGGTACCAACCTAAAATATCATCCTATTGATTTAAATCAGCGATTGTTAGATGTTCCGGAATACAAAATAAAATTTGGCGATCATATTCAATGCAACTGTGTAGAAGAAGATGGTATTTTGAACCCCGAAAATTTTTTAGCATCCTATAAATCTTCCGAACAAAAAATACACGATGCAGCAACACTTGAATTGGCTCGCTGGGGAGATGCAAGAAAACTTGACCCTTTATATAAGACAATTTGCCCAAGCGTTATAGATGAAACCTTACAGCAATATGAAATGGAAGTATTTCCTAATTTATTAAATAATATGCTGCTTTACTATGGCAGGCCAGGTGGTGAATACGATTTGTTTCCACATTATATAAAAAAAATTAGACGAAATAATGAATATATTTTAGAGGAAGTTTTCAACTTTAAAGCGGTAAAATACCCTAAATTAGGAGGTGAAGTACCGGTGGGATATCAATTAGAATTAACCAACTTAAATACCCAATACAACGCTAATAATCAAATTGTTCCATTAGGCGATATTTACTATACAACTGATGGTAGTGACCCAAGAAACATAGATGGCACAGTTTCTGAAATAGCTACCTTATATAAAGATCCTATTCCTATAAATGATTATAAGTTGATAAAAGCAAGAGTATTTACCGATACCTTTAAATATAAAGATTTAGTTGATAAAACAATCTACAATTTATGGACAGCTATGTGTCCACGAGAATTTTTTCCTAAAGGCTACTACGACGACTTAGTAATTAACGAAATAAACTATCACCCTTATATTTCAGAAACAGTATCTGGTAGTAATTTAGAGTTTTTAGAAATAAAAAATTTAGGTAAGAAAACACTTAACATTTCTAACACCAAATTTACCGATGGCATAAAGTATCAATTTCCATTAGGTACAAATATTTTGAAAAATGGATTTTTATTATTAGCTACAGACTCAATAGCTGCAACAGATTATTATAAAGTTGAAGTAGATGGGCAATACCAAGGTAATTTAGCAAATAATGGCGAGTTAGTTGTTTTTTCGAGACCAGATGGAGTTGCCATTGATAAAGTTAAATATGATGATGCACCACCTTGGAATGTAAAGCCCGATGGTAAAGGAACTTCTTTAAGCCTTTATTTAGATATAGAAGACAAAAATAATAATCACAAACCCGAAAGTTGGGGTAGCTCAGCTGGTGGTGCTACCCCAAAAGCAGAAAATGTGTTTTGTTTACCAATAACCCTAAATGTTACAGCAGTTAACCCAAGTTGCTATAATGGAAATGATGGTTTTATTAACATAGGTATTACTGGCGGTACTGCACCGTATACTGTAAAATGGATAGCAGGCAGTAACAGCAACACAAATTTAATTGAAAACTTAGCTGGCGGTAATTATGAAGTTGAGATTGTGGACAATCAAAATTGTACAGAAACACAAAAAATAAGCATAATAAACCCCAATCCTATAAATAGTGGTTTACAAATTACTCATGCTTCCACAATTAATAGTGCTGATGGCTATGCTACCCTAAATCCAAAAAATATGCCAAATGGTTATTCTGTTGAATGGTCAGATGGCAGCAGTGGCAATGCTAATTACAATTTATTAGCCGGTAAAGATTATTGGGTAAGAATAATTGATAACGCTAATACTACGTGTTCTATAGTAGAGAACTTTTCTGTTGAAGTAGCCAGCTCTTGTGCTATGCCAACTAATTTTTCAGTAACATCAACCTCCGATCAAGGCGCCATTATAAGATGGTCGGCCAAGCTAAATAACAGTAGTTATATTGTAAGTTATAAAACTTCCGATGAAATTGAATGGACCGAAGTTGAGTCACTTTTACCAAATTTATTACTTAACAATTTACAACCTTGTAAAACATATCATTATAAAATAAAAGCCAACTGCGCTTCAAATCCATCAAATTCTTCGGTTGTAAAAAACTTTACCACTTCAGGCTGCGAGCAATCTTGTAATGCAGGCGTAGTAAATGGAAATACAATAAATATAACCAGCTATAGTGCCTTTATTTTGTGGGATATAATTCCCGAAGCTAATTACAGGTTAAATTATAGAAAAAATGGTACTACCATTTGGCGTAAATATGAAACACCTTTAAATTTTTCAATTTTATTTGATTTAGATAATTGCGCTAATTACCAATGGTATGTTGAAGTTATTTGCCCAGATGGAAGAATTACATCAAATAACATCAATAACTTTACTACTGCTGATTGCTTAAAACAAACCAGTAAACCTTATACAGATAATTATGAAATAGCAGAAAATTTCAACTTCAATATTTACCCAAATCCTGCACAAAATTTTATAAAAATTACTTCAAATAATTTGCATCAGCAGTTACCCAAATCTCATATTGTAATATATGATCTTTTAGGAAAACTTGTTAAAAACGCAGGTACTTTTGGTACAGAAATAACTATAAATATTGAAGATTTGAGATCAGGTATGTATGTAGTACAAATTGCAAATAAAGATCAAAACATACAAAATACATTTATAAAAAAATAATTCGTATTAATAAAAACGCTTCCACCGGTCAAAACTTTTTTTAAAAGATAACGTATAATTTCAATTAACCAAAACCATATTTAATTTCAATACCATGAAAGTAAAGCTTTTATTACTTATCAGTTTTTTAATCTTTTTTTCAATAGCTATCAATTTAGTTAATGCGCAACCATTAGTTACCTTCTCTCATGAAAGAGGTTTTTATGAAACAAGTTTTGATTTAACAGTCACTACCTCGGGTTATAATTTATCAGTAAGGTACACTTTAGATGGTAGCGAACCAACAGAATTTTATGGTATTAGCCCAATTAACGTCAATACATTTACAATTCCTGATGTAAACCGATCTACCGTATTTAGGGCTTTCGTTTATAACCTTGAAGATACTATTGCACTAGCACATACCTACGTTTTTGTTGATGATGTTTTTACTCAAAACAATAATTCGGTAATTAATGAATTAATTTATCCAAATGATTGGGGTTATGGAACTGGTTTTATAGGGGCTATAAATTGCCGTAGACAGGCTGCAGACTATGAAATGACTATTGATGACTGTATTACCAGAATACCCAATTACCAACAAAAGCTTAAGGACGGTTTAATGGAAATACCAACTATGGCAATTTCGTTAGATAAACATCAAATTTTTGGTGTAGATAGTGGTATTTATGTTTTTCCGGTTGAAAAATCAGATGTATGCTATACTTTACCCGATAACGTAGATAATTGGGAAAGAAAAGCATCAGTAGAAATATTTAATGATATTCAAGGAACGGATACTTTAGATTTTCAAATTAACGCAGGCTTAGAAATGAGCGGCGCATCAACCAGATATTTTGACTTTTATAAACATAGCTTTAAACTTAAGTTTAGATCAAAATATGGTTCATCAAAAATGAAATATCCGTTGTATGGAGAAGCGGCTACTAATAGATTTGAAAGCATACAGTTAAGAATGGTTGGACAATCTACTCCACACGATTTTGTTGCCCTAAGAAGAGAAGAACCACAATTTCATAAAGATAGTTGGATGAAATATCTACAAAGAGAATTATCTGGCTATGGGTCGTCACCTAGCAGTAAATTCTTTCATCTTTTTATTAATGGGCTATATTGGGGTATTTATGATGTTACCGAAAGACCTAATAAAGACTATATGGCCGATTATTTTGGTGGCCAACCAGAAGATTACGACGTAATAAAAGTAAAGGAGGTTAAATCAGGAACAGATTCTGTTTATAATTATATGTTCGATTTAGGTCACTCTATATATGATACCATTTTAACAAACCCAGTTTATAACCCTAATACTGGCGTAACGGTGTATAATGAAAAATTGGAAACCAATGAAAATAGAGCAGTCAATTTTTATAATGAAATTAAAAATTTATTAGATATTGAAAATTTTATCGATTACAATTTAATAAATTTGTATTTTGCAAATATAGATTGGGAAGAGAATAATTGGTGGGCAGTACGAAATGCCAAACAAAATGGTAAATTTCAGTTTTTTGTTTGGGATGCTGAAATAATATTAAACTTAGCAGGCTCAAGACCAACCTTATTTACGGCAGGTAACTCTGGCCAATATTTAAAATATCATCCTATAGATTTAAACCAGCGTCTTTTGGATGTGCCAGAATATAAAATTAAATTCGGAGATCATATTCAATGCCATTGTGTAGAAGAAGACGGCATTTTACAGCAACAAAACATTACAGATTCGTACACCGCTTTTGAAAATAAAATTCATAATGCATCATTATTAGAGTTTGCACGATGGGGTGATGCAAGAAAATTAGAATCGGATTATGAACCAATTTGCCATGATGCTGTTAATGCTACTTTGCTAAAATACCAAACAGATGTATTTCCTAACTTACTAAATTATATGCTAACTATTTATGGTACCGAAAGAAATGAGTATAAAATATTTCCTAATTACTTAAAACAAAACACTTTAACTTCTTATACTGATATATTTAATTTTAAAGCTGTAAAATTATCTAAATTGGGTGGTGAAGTGCCTATGAATTACCCCTTAACTTTAACTAACCCAAACACACATTACAACACTAACAATCAAATTGTTCCAACTGGCGAAATTTACTTTACAACTGATGGTACCGATCCGCGTAATGTTGATGGTACAATCTCATCAACTGCAATAAAATATACTAATCCTATTTTAATTGATGAATACAAAATGATAAAAGCACGAATTTTTGCCGAAACTTTCAATTACCGCAATTCTGGCACAAAAACAAAAAATAATTTATGGACAGCAATGTGCCCGCGCGAATTTTTTCCAGAAGGGTATTATGACGATTTAGTAATAAACGAAATTCACTACAACCCAGCAGATTTGGGAGCTGTTTCTGGCAGTAACTTAGAATTTTTAGAAATCAAAAACATGGGGAGTAACGAACTAAATATTTCAAACACCAAATTTACCGAAGGAGTAAAGTTTCAATTTCCAATGGGTTACAGAGTGCAGGGTAATGGGTTCATTTTATTAGCCTCAGATTCAGTTGCAGCAAAAAACCATTATTCAACAATTGTTGATGGCCAATATACAGGCAAACTTGCTAATAGTGGCGACCTTTTAATACTATCAAAACCCGATGGCTCGCAAATAGATGAAGTTAAATATGATGATGCCCCACCTTGGAATGTAAAGCCAGATGGCGGAGGGTCATCTCTAAGCCTTTATCTTAATAATAATGACAAAAAGAATAATCATTTAGCAACAAGCTGGAGTAACTCGGCAGGAAACAACACACCAAGAACAGATAATGTATTTTGTTTACCAATTACTTTAAGTACAACAGCTTATGAACCATCCTGCTACAACGGTAACGATGGTATGGCAAGCGTATCAATTACTGGTGGCAGTCAACCTTATAATATTATATGGTCAACAAATAGTAACCTAAGTTACATATCAAATTTAGTTAGTGGAACTTATGAAGTAAAAGTGACAGACGATCAAAACTGCACCGAAACAAAAAGCGTAGCAATTGTTAGCCCTAATCAAATATTTAGCAACCTGCAAGTAACACATGCTACCTCAGTAAATACTGCTGATGGTTATGCAACAATAAACCCAAGTAATGTGCCTCAAGGCTACTCTGTTGTATGGTCTGATGGTAGTACAGGTAGCACCAACAATAACCTATCAATAGGTAATAATTATTGGGTAACTATTACCGATAATAGAAGTGATACTTGCTCCATAACCGAAACTTTCTCGGTAGAATTAGCTAACTCATGTACAATACCAATTAACTTTTCTGCAATTCCAACATCAGAGCAAAGTGCTATTATAAGTTGGCCTGGCAATGCAGATAATACAAGCTACATTGTAAGTTACAAAGAATTAGCAGCAACTAATTGGAATACAATAACCACTACTTTGCCAAGCTTACTATTAAATAATTTAAATACTTGCACAACTTATCAATATAAGGTAAGTGCTATGTGTAACACTATAACTTCCAATAGTTCAACTATACAAAGCTTTAGTACCGCAGGTTGTATTGATTTTTGCAATGGAGGCGCTGTAAACGGAAACACTATTAACATAACCAGTTACAGTTCTTTTATTTTATGGGATATTATTCCTAATGCAATGTACAGGTTAAACTATAGAAAAAATGGCATAAACTCTTGGCATCAATACGAAACCCCACTAAACTTTGCCATATTATTTGGTTTAGACAATTGCTCAAACTACGAATGGTATATTGATGTAATTTGCCCCGACGGAACAATAAATGCCAATAGCGTTAACAACTTTACAACAGCAGATTGTTTTAGAATAACCGAAGATATAAAAAGCAACATAGAAGAATTGAAAACCGATTTAGAGTTTATTCTATATCCAAACCCAGCCCAAAACTTTATAAAAATTAGTTCGAAAGATGTAGAATCAATAATAGAATCGAAAATTTTAATTTACGATTTTTCAGGCAGGCTCGTAAAAAATGGAGGTACAATTACCACGCAAGCTATTATATACATTGAAGATTTACTGCCAGGGATGTACGTGGTTCAAATTGTAAATGAAAAACAAAATCTACAATATAGATTCAAGAAAAATGACTAATAATAGGATACAAACAATATGAAAATATTTTATCGGCTATCTCTTTTCTGCTTATTTCTTTTGGGTATGAAAAATGCAAAAGCCCAGGCACAAATATCAATTGATTTTTCAAACGAAAGAGGTTTTTATACCGAAAACTTTGATTTAGTAATTAATATAACAGGGTTTGATGTTTCAGTAAAATATACAATAGATGGTAGCGAGCCAAACAAAAATTATGGAATTAGTCCGATCAATTCAAACACATTTGCCTTACTTGAAGTAAGTAACACTATTGTGGTAAGGGTGTACGCCTATAACAATGAAGAAAGTGTTTTAAAAACGCACACCTATATTTTTGTAGACGATGTGTTCAGTCAAAACAATAATACCATTATAAATTCACTAGCTTACCCTTCACAGTGGGGTTATGGCCCGCAAAGTGAACCCGGTTTACCCTTTAATAGTCAAACTGCAGATTATGATATGAAAATAGATACCTGCCTTACTAAAATACCCAATTTTGAACAAAAGCTGTTTGATGGACTTATGGAAATACCAACAATGGCTATATCTATAGAAAAAAATCAAATTTTTGGGCAAGATAGCGGAATATACATATATCCATTAAAAGAAACTGTAGGTAACTATACCTTACCACCTAACGTTAGCAGTTGGGAAAGAAAAGCATCAATTGAAATATTTAACGACGTAAGAGAGCAAGATACCTTGCAAATTCAAGTTAATGCGGGTTTGCAAATGAGTGGCGCCTCAACCAGAAATTTTGATTTTTATAAACATAGCTTTAAACTTAAATTTCGCTCAAAGTATGGGGCAGGAAAACTAAAATATCCACTATATGGAGATGAGGCCATAAAAAAATATGATAAATTGCAATTAAGAATGGTTGGTCATTCTTCCCCTCACGATTGGTCTTCAACCCATAGAAAGGAAACCCAGCTGCATAAAGATAGTTGGGCAAAGCATATTCAAAAAAAATTGTCAGGTTATGGATCTTCTCCAACAAGCAGATTTTTTCATTTATTTATTAATGGAATATATTGGGGAATTTATGACGTTACAGAAAGGCCAGATGAAGATTATATGGCTGATTATTTTGGCGGCAAAACCAAAGATTACGATATAATAAAAGTAAATGAAGTGAAAAATGGAACTGATTCTGTTTATAATTACATGTACGATTTAGCACATTCTATTTACGACACACAATATTCGCCCGTTGCAAATTCAAATGAATTGAAAAATGTTTACGACGAAATTGGTACCATGTTAGATTTAACAAAATTTACTGATTACATTTTGCAAAACATTTATCTTGTTAATATGGATTGGATAAACAATAACTGGTGGGCAGCTCGCAATAATAAGCAAAACGGAAAATTTCAATTTTTTGTTTGGGATGCAGAAATTATTTTAAATGATGCAGGCAAAAGTAACTCAAGAATAATAACAGCCGGTATTGATAACGCCATGTACAAATATCATCCTATTGATCTTCATCAAAGACTATTAGAAATGCCTGAATATCAAATGAAATTTGTTGATAATATACAATGTCGTTGTATTGAAGAAGATGGAATTTTAAACCCAGAAAATCTTGTTGAGTCATATAAATTATTTGAACAAAAAATACACAACGCTTCATTACTTGAGTTTGCTAGGTGGGGCGATGTTAGAAGTACCTATTATGCTTATGAGCCAATATGTCACAATGTGATAACTAAAACCTTACAAGAGTATGAAACCGAAAAATTTCCTTATTTGCTTGATAAGATGTTAGAATTTTATGGCAATCAAAAGACTTTCGCTTTGTTTCCTCGCTATATTGTCAAAGAATGGTCAAGAGACATCCGTAAGTATGTTTATAAAGATGTGTTCAACTTTAAAGCAGTTCAATTTTCAAAACTTGGGGGGGAAGTTGCTAATGGATATCAACTAAAGCTAACAAATCCAAACACAAAATATAACAATAATAACCAGCTTATACCAGCGGGCGATATTTACTATACAACTGACGGAAGCGAGCCTCGTAATATTGACGGCACAGTTTCTGCATCAGCTATAAAATATACTAGCCCTATAATTATTGATAAATATATGATGATAAAGGCAAGAGTTTTTGAAAATAGTTTGGACTATACCCTAAGAGGCGCCAATTACTCTATTAACAATTGCTGGTCGGCTATGTGTCCTCGCGAGTTCTTTCCAATAGGATATTACGATGATTTGGTTATTAACGAAATACACTATCACCCAGCCGATATTGGTACAGTTTCAGGTAGTAATTTAGAGTTTTTAGAAGTTAAAAATACTGGGCAATCAGAATTAGATATTACTAATATTAAATTTACTGAAGGAATTAAATACCAATTCCCTATTGGAGCAAAAATAGCAAGTAATGCATATATTTTATTAGCATCAGACGCTGAAGCTGTTGAAAATTACTACAATACTACAGTTGACGGTGAGTACCAAGGCAAATTGGACAACGGTGGCGAACTGATAGAACTATCGAGGCCAGATGGCGTTAAAATTAACGCCGTTGACTACGATGATAGTTGGGATTTACGGACAGATGGAGGTGGCGCCTCTTTAAGCCTTCTTTTAGAAAAAAATAATAAAGAAAATAATCATTTAGCAGAAAATTGGGCAGGCTCTGCAAACGGTTATACCCCAAAAATTGAAAATCTTTTTTGCTTACCATATACATTCGAATTTGAAACCTTTAAACCATCTTGCTACGGAGGAAGCGATGGCTTTATTAACTTACAAATAACTGGTGGAACAGGAAATTTAAGCTTCCTATGGTCAAACAATAGTACCTCTAATTTAATTTCCGGCCTTACTAGTGGTACATACGAAGTAGAAATTACTGATGCTCAAGATTGTGTTGAAACACTAAGCACAATATTACCAGACACAAGCCCTATAGTTAGTAATTTACAAATTACACATGCTTCAACTGCTAATAGCAGTGATGGCTTTGCAACAGTAAACCCTAATAATTTACCAAATGATTATTCGGTAACCTGGTCTGATGGCAGTACTGGCACAAGTAACTATAATCTATCAATAAACAATAATTATTGGGTTACCATAACAAGTAAAAATAATACCACCTGTTCAATAACAGAAAGTTTTTCAATAGAAGTAGCCAGCTCTTGTAACATGCCATTTAGCTTTTCTGCCACATCTACTTCAAACAAAAGTGCAATAATAAGCTGGTCGGGCAATACAACCAATACTGATTATTTAATTAGCTATAAAGCATCAAATGAGGTTAATTGGAACACTATTACAACAGCTTTGCCGAGTTTACTATTAAATAATTTACAACCGTGTACCTATTATACTTACAAAGTAAGTGCTAATTGTAATGCAATTAGTTCAAATACATCGGTAGCTAAAACCTTTGTTACTTCTAATTGTACCAATATTTGTAATGGTAGCGATGTAGTTGGCAATACTATAAATATTACCAACTATAGTGCCTTTATTTTATGGGATATTATTCCAAATGCCAAATATAGATTGTACTATCGAAAAAATGGATTTAGCACCTGGCACCAATATGATACTCCTTATAATTTCTCAATATTATTTGGGTTAGATAATTGTTCTAATTACGAGTGGTATGTAAACGTTATTTGCCCCAATGGTACTATTAGTTCTAATGAAGTCAATAACTTCACAACTTTAAATTGTTTAAAAAAAGTAAAAGAAATATTTGCGAATAAAGATGAATTAGTTAACAGTTTTAATTTTAAACTTTATCCAAATCCCGCACAAAATTTTATTGAAGTAACTTCAAATTATTCTGAGTTGGCAATAGAAGCACAAATTTCAATATTTGATATGTCAGGAAGAATGGTAAAAGATAGCACCAAGTTTATAAAGCAAACCACCTTGCAAATTGAAGACTTACAATCAGGTATATATGTTGCTCAAATAGTATGCAATAAGCAAAATTTTCAACACCTGTTTAGAAAAGAATAATTTATTTAAAATTAACTAGCAATAAAGTCAATTTACATGTAAATAATTTTATATTAGAGTTTTTAGTTCTTTATAAAATTTTTTAGTAATGTATTTAAGAGGTGTTTTTATATATCTATTTTTCATTACTATTAACAGCCTCTTAGTGGCAAATAGTTTTGATATAAACTTTAGCCACCATAGCGGATATTACACAAGCGCAGTTAACCTTATAATTGAAACTAACGCATCAAAAGCTGATGTATTTTATTGTATCAATAAGCCGATTACCATTGGTAATTTACTTGTTTACGAAAGTAGCATCCCAATTGATTCTACTTGTATAATAAATGTAATGGCCATTCTAAATGAAGATACCATTTACAAATCTAGTGCTTTTTTATTTTTAGATGATATTAAAACATCTAACAACCTATCCACACATATAACTGAAAAGGAAGAATATAAAAACCTTATTGATAGTGCATTTTTATCCATTCCTACAGTTTGTATAAATACAGCTATTCCATTTTCTGTTATTGATACTATTGGCCCAAAAGAAGTATCTTCAAATATAATATTTATACTGCCAAATCATACAACAAAAAGTATTTCAATAAAATGTGGTTTGCAAACTTGGGGTGGCAGCCCATCAAACCCTAAAAAAAATTACAAATTAGAGTTTAAAAGCGCCTATGGCCCATCAAAATTTAATTTCGATTTATTTAAGTCTGAAGATGATAAATTAGTTAAGGCAGCAACTAAATTTGATAAATTGCTGTTAAGAGCTGGCAGCCAAGATGGGTTAAATGCAGAATATGGCAACGAAGCGGAGGCCCAATATATAAAAAACAGGTTTGTGTATGATGTTGTGTTAGAGCTGGGTTTGCCCGCACCACATGGTTTTTTTACACACGTTTTTATCAACAATAAATATGCAGGTGTTTACCATTTAATGGAGGCGCAAGATGAGTTTTTCTTTAAAACCTATTTTTTTAATTCTTATAAAAAAGATAGTATTGAGATTAGAAAGAACAGAGGTTACGCTAATCAACCAGTTAATCCTACTTACTATAATACGTTATTAGCATATAGTAACGGCTTAAACAGTAAAAGTAATTATATAAAATTGTCCAATTTCATAAATATAGATGCCACTACAAGTTATATAACGTATCATCATTTTTTTAATAATATTGATTGGAGCGATTTTCAAAATACCTTATTAGCTGCTGTACCGTATAAGCCCGATGGTAAATTTGAATTAGTACCCTGGGATTTTGATTTTTCTCTTGGTGCAAGAGGAACCTTCCCAAATACTTATGTGTATGATAGGCACGGGGCGGTGCCAGAAAATTTATTTAACTCAGCAGAATTTAAATTTTTACAAGGCGACAAAGTGGTTTGTTATTGTAATGATGATGGCATTTTAACTAAAAATAATTTACAGCAACTATATAATGCAAGAGCAACTGAAATAAAAATTGCATTAATTGCAGAGGCTGCAAAATGGGGCGATTTTGACTTTGATGGATCGAATGTAAATATTGATGCAGCTTACTGGGAGCCTAACTTGCATTGGGAAGATCAACGAAAATTAGTCAATCAATATTTAACTAACCGTACAGATGACTTTGTTGAAGATTATAAAATAATAGATCGTTTATCCAAAGTTTTACCAGTAAAAGTAACACACCACGAAGATGGAATTAGATTAACAAACCCTAATAATTATGGAAAAATAGTTTACACATTAGATGGTACAGATCCACGAAATTTTGGTGGAGTGCTAAACCCAGAAGCTTTTGTTTATGCTGATGATGATGAAGCTATTTGCATAAAAAAACCAGCAAATTTAATTGCTCGGGTTTATGTTGCCACTAATATAGATGTTAGGTGGAGTAACTTTTGCCCACTAAAAATCTATCCGAAACAAGCATATAACCAACTGGTAATAAATGAAATTCATTACAACCCTACAACTACCGACACTTTGTTTAGTGCGAAAGACTATGAGTTTGTTGAATTAAAAAATAAAAGCGATAACACAATTTTTTTAGAAGATGTTGAATTTAACAAAGGTATTCAATATAAATTTGATAAAATAGACAGTTTAAGAGCCGGCCAGCTATTAATATTGGCTAATGATAGTGCTGGGTTTGTAAGTAAATATGGATTTAACGCAAACGCATATTTTAAAGGTAGCTTAAATAATGATGGGGAACTATTGTCCCTAATTGATCCGAATGGTAATATAATTGACACCGTAAATTTTAGTTCGACACAACCTTGGCCAGAATTAAAGGAGACAATTGAAAGTTCAATAGCTTTAATAAACCCTTCATTAAATAATCAATTAGCTAACAGTTGGAACATCAGTCAGGCAAATTATTCCCCTGGTATAGATAATGATTTTTGCAGTTACCAACCATTAAACTTAAATACAGTTACCAATAATTTAAGCTGTTTTAACAAAAATGACGGAACAGCAACACTAACTATAAATGGTGGTGAACAACCCTATTCAATATTATGGAACAACGGAGCAACCTCAAACAAAATAACAAACCTAGCAAAAGGCAAGTATAATGTTACAGTACAAGATGCTTTTTATTGCACAACCACTACTACCATTGAAATACTAAACCCAACCGATATTTCAATAAACTTTGTAGAAAATTTTGCCTACGTAATTGGCGGTAAACCACCATATAGTTATTTGTGGAGCAATGGCCAAACCAGTAAAAGGCTGCAAGCTGATGAACCAGGAGAATATCAATTAATAGTAACCGATGCTAACGGTTGTACCAAGCAAAAAATTAAATCAATAAAGGACATACCTCCATGCAATAACAATGTTAAACCCAAGGCATTAGTCACCAACAACCTAACTTCAACATCGGTAATACTATTTTGGAATGAGGTTAAAGATGCAAATTATACCATAAAATACAAAACAGAAAATGAGCAAACGTGGCACACTTACGAAACTAAAAGAACAATGGCCATATTATATAACCTAATAGAATGTACAACTTATTATTGGACGATAACCTTTAACTGCATAAACAACCAAAGTGAGGTTGAAAGTGAAAGCACTTCTTTCGAAACCAAAGGATGTTAAATTTATGATTAAATAAATAAGAAAATCGTATAATTATTATTACAATAAATAGCAAATAGATTTTTGAAGCGAAACGGTTGTCCCTCGCAGAAATTTTGGTCCCGCCATCCGTTCAAATACCATTTTGCTTTGCTGCATTGCCAGCCTGCAAATGGTATAACCACTCCTGTCGGGGCTAGTTTTCCAACCTTGCTCAGTCGTATTAGCTGTTTTTAGATACAACAGTTTCAATAACAGTTGGGTAATGCGCATATTCCAACTCATTAATTTTTTTGGCAACACTTTCGGCAGTATCGCTTTCAGTAATCGCTACCCTTGCTTGAAAAATAATTTCACCTTCATCAAACAACTCATTTACATAATGAATAGTAATACCGCTTTCTTTTTCTTTTGCCAATAAAACAGCTTCGTGAACATGTAAACCATACATACCTTTACCACCATATTTCGGCAATAAAGATGGATGCAAGTTAATGATTTTATAATGAAATGCTTTGATTAACGCATTGGGAATTAGTAATAAAAAACCAGCCAAAACAATAAAGTCAACTTGTGCAGCTTTTAATTTTTTGATAAGTTGTTCTGGCGATCTGAAATCAGATTTTTTAATTAAAACTACCTCAACATTAAAAGGCAGCAATCGCTCAATAACTTTAGCCTTGGGTTTATTGCAAACTAAAGTAGTTACCTTAATTGAATGATGATTATTAAAATAGTTGCAAATATTTAAGGCATTAGTACCCGAACCTGATGCAAATATGGCAATATTTTTAATGGCGGATTTCAAGAGTTTAACATCAACTATTTCCTAACCACCAATTCATTTCTGCCAGGCCCAATAGAAACTATTTTCACAGGCAAATCCAATTCATCTTCTAAATATTGAACATAATACACCAGCTCGGCGGGTAAGGTTTCAACAGTTAAAGTTTCTTGCCAACCTTTCATTTCGGCATAAATAGGTGTGGGCAATTTTCTTTCCATATCAAAAGGCAGTTGCTTACTTTGTACTCCATCTAATTCATATTTTGTGCATAGCTTTACAACGTCAAATATATTCATAACGTCGGCTTTTGTAAGCACAATTTGAGTAACACCGTTTAAATAAATGGCATAGCGCAAGGCTGGTAAATCTATCCAACCACAACGGCGCGGCCTGCCAGTAGTTGCGCCAAACTCATGGCCCTGCTGTCGTAATTGTTCGCCAGTATCATCTTTCAACTCCGTCGGAAATGGGCCGCTACCAACACGGGTGCAATAAGCTTTGGTTATGCCAATTACTTCTTTAATAGCTTGTGGCGGTATGCCCAAACCATTGCAAGCAGCTGCACTAATAGTATTGCTAGAAGTTACAAAAGGGTAGGAGCCAAAGTCAATATCTAACATGGTACCTTGTGCGCCTTCTGCCAATATATTTTTGCCCTCCTTTAAGGCTTGGTTCATAAAATAAACTACATCAGTAGTTTGTAATGTTTTAAGTGTTTCTATACCTTCCCACCAATGCGCTTCAAAATCTGTTAAGTCAAAATTATAATCGTATAACTGCAACAATTTTAAATGTTTTTCTTTAAGTTTTTCGTACTGTGTTTCAAAGTCGGATAGAAAAATATCGCCAACTCTTAAACCATTTCTACCAGTTTTATCCATATAAGTTGGACCAATACCTTTCAACGTGCTACCAATTTTTTCTTTGCCTTTAGCGTTTTCAGAAGCAGCATCTAAAATTTTATGCGTAGGTAGTATTAAATGCGCTTTTTGCGAAATCAATAGATTTTTTTTAGGCAATAAGCCCAAGTTCTCTAAGTTGTTAATTTCTAACTTTAAAGTATATGGATCTATTACTACACCATTGCCAATAACATTGGTAATATTTTTATGAAATATGCCTGACGGCACGGTATGTAATACAGTTTTTACTCCGTTAATTATTAAGGTATGTCCAGCATTTGGACCGCCTTGAAAACGAGCAATTATATCGTAATTGGGCGCTAAAAAATCAACTATTTTGCCCTTACCTTCGTCGCCCCATTGTAGACCCAATAATACATCAACTGCCATATAATTTTAATTTCGGTAGTTTAAAAGATGGTAAATTTACAAAGCTTAATGATAAGAAAGGAGTATTGTGTTAGAAAGAAGTTAACAGTTTGATAAGGAAGTTTTTTGCTAAGGTAACAAACACCCCCCTAAATTAATTGATACTCTTTCTTTTCTGATAAAATTCAATAGCCCAATCTATTGCGTTAGTCGTTTTTAACCATAGTTCTGCAGCATCTCTTAAATAAATGTTGGCTTCTTCTTCACCACCCGGCGAATAAAACTCTGGCATATCTTCAAAAACTTCTTTGTCACCCGTTAATAAAGCGATTACGTTATTATTTGCTTTATAAGCCTTTAGCAATGCTTTATCCGCTTTTGCTGTTTTGCCATCTTTTTTAAATAAATAAATGGCATAAGTAAATAACCAAAATGTAGAATCTTCTTTATATTGTTTGTGTAATTTTTCGTAGATTTTAAATTTTTTGTTGTTAACTAAAATATTAGCTAAATAGTAACGCAAACCTTGGTTGTCATTTGGGTTTAGTGTTAACAAATCGGTGTATTGCTTAATACTTTCTTCAATATTATTATTTAGAAATAAACATTCTGCATACGCAGCTTTAGCTTTCATGTACGGTCTTGTTTCGTGAAAACCCCAAAAATGACCTTTCAATTCTTCAAATTCTTTTTCACCAATTGTTCTTTTGCCAGCTTCCATTCCTTTTTTGTAATAAACTATTGCTTTATCCAAATCTTTTTCAAAACCACCAAGAAAGATGTAAGCATCCACATTATCGGCATCTAATTTAATTGCCTTATTAGCCAACTTTATTCCTTCAGCTTTATCAGCTTCAAAAGCATCATACATTAATTCATTTGCCTTTTCTTTATTGCTTAATTTGCCTTTCTTTATTGGTACAATGTCATCAATCTTTTTGCCAATTACTTCTTTATTCAAATAGGTTTTAAGTTCATCAATGCTTTCAAAATTTAGCTTGCCAATATCATCGTATAGTTTTTTAAATTCAACTTCTAAAGGTTTTACTTTGTTTGGTTTTTTGTTTGCCATAATTTCAATTTTATCTAATAAGGTAACAACTAAGGTAAAAATACACTGTTACTTTTATTTAGAGCATTTTCAAATAAATTTATTTTAATATTTGGTATGATCTCTTTTTCATAAAAATATTGAATAAGATGCTCGGTAGGCATATTGCCAATTAAGTCATCTTTTGCCATAGGGCATCCGCCGTAACCTTTTATTGCTCCATCAAATTTATTGCAACCTGCATTATAGGCGGCATCAACTTTTTCAAACCAAGTATTGGGTGTAGTATGAAAATGTGCGCCAATTTCCAAATCTTCATATTGAGGTACTACAGTAGAAAATATTTGGCTAATATTTTCTGGATTTGAAACCCCAACAGTATCGCTCAAGGCAAAATGTTTTATCCCCAAGCCTGCTAATTTTTCAATCCACTTTGCCACCTCATCGGCACTCCACGGGTCGTTGTATGGGTTACCAAAAGCCATGCTCAAATAAATTAGTAAAGTCTTTCCATATTTTTCACATAAACTAAATATTGCCTCAACTCTTTGTAATGATCCTTCAATAGTTACATTCGTATTTTTTTGTTGAAAGGTTTCCGAAATTGAAAAGGGGTATCCTAAAATGTCTATTTTTTCAAAAAAGCAAGCATCTATAGCCCCTCTTTTATTGGCTACAATTACCGAAAGTTTAGATGATGTGTTATCTAAATTTAATTTTGACAATACCAAAGCGGTGTCTGCCATTTGTGGAATGGCCTTTGCAGAAACAAAACTACCACAGTCAATAGTATCGAAACCAACTGGCAACAAACTATTGATGTAGGCCGCTTTTTTTTCGGTATCAATAAAGTTTTTAATGCCTTGCATTGCATCTCTTGGACATTCAACTATTTTTACCATTTGTAGTCTTATAATTTTATTTTATTTTTTCTAACACCGCTGCAATTAAAAGATTTATAGCAACTTTGTTGCTTCCGCCTTGCGGTATAATTATGTCTGCAAATTGTTTTGAAGGCTCAATAAACTGGTTATGCATTGGTTTTACTGTTTCTAAATATCTTTTCAGCACTTCTTTAACATTTCTATCTCGCTCATTAATATCTCGCTGAATTACTCTAATTAATCGTTCATCAGATGGTGCATCTACAAAAACCTTTAAGTTGCAAAGCTTTCTAATTGCCAAGCGTGTTAAAACCAAAATACCTTCAACAATTACTACTGTTTTGGCTTTTACAGTAATGGTTTCTTTAAGGCGCATACTATTAACAAACGAATAACAAGGCATTTCAATATTATTCCCTTTCATTAATTCTTCTAAATGACTTTCTAACAAATCCCAATCTATCGCATCCGGATGATCGAAATTATAAGTCTTGCGTTCTTCATCGGTTAAATGACTGTTGTTTTTATAGTACGCATCTTGAGAAACTATGGAAATACTATCTTTTGGAACACCGTTGGTAATTTTTTTTACAACCGTAGTTTTTCCAGAACCTGTGCCTCCAGCAACACCAATTAACATCATACCGTAAATATAAAAATATGGTTCATGTAAAAAAATTAAGTGGTGCTTATATTGTTATATTTAGTGCTTTTTATTTTAGCCAATGCATTAGGTCCTTCAGAAAATAAGACATCTAATACGGAAAGGTTGAAAATAAAACCGTTTTTTTCTTGAAACAATTGGTAATATGGCGCAAACTCAATTGCTGCTAAACTCATATTGGGCCGTATGGTATTTCTCCAATCCAATACTTCATCTTTAACTTTAAATTTGGTAACATAATTTTTTGTAAATGAATGCTTTAAAGTCGAATTTAATAATTTAAAAAGCAATTTAATTAAATTAATATTCCAGTCGAATAAGTTATCAATTGGTTGTTGATACAACAGCTTTAATTCTGGTTCGTAGTATTCAAAATAAGCAGATTTTGCATAAGCCGATAGTATTGATTGCCAATGTATGCGCTGCCATTTAACGGTATTATCAATAGCTATTTCGTTAATCATTTTCTTTTGCCTACTGCCACCTTTTAAAGGTATACTAAGCCGCTGTTTACCATTAGCACCAGCAATGTATGCTCGGTTAAAATAAGAAGAACGTTGGTAATTAGCCAACTGCTCAAAAACTACTGTTTCACAATTAATGCATTGCTTCATAAACAAAATGCTAGGCAAATAATGTGGCTCAATTAACAATTTTACTTTATTATACTTTTGTTGTGGCTCGATTGTCTGTTGTTATTATTATATTTGATGTAATAATAGCAAAATATGCGGTACATCTTTACAACTCTTATTTTATTTTTTGAATTTACAAGCTTATGGGCAATTGATTCTTTTGTAGATATTAAAAAATTTAACACTACAGACAACAAACCTTTTGCCGAAATACATTTGTTAATACCAGGGCAATCTTTAAATTTTAAAGTTACTGATGCCAATGCTTATCAAGCCGAAGTTGAAGTTTTAATGATTATTGAAAGTGCTGATACTGTTGCCGCTTTTGATAAATATGTCTTAAAAAGTGAGTTACTTAAAGAAGCAAATACTTACATCAATTTAATTGACTTAAAACGTTTTTCATTACAAAAAGGTAGGTATAGTTTAGAGGTAAAATGTAGCGATTTAAAAGCTGACTCAACAATTGTTAGCGTTACCAATGCCAATTTTTCTATTGGCTTTCCACCCGAACAAATTAGCATTGCCGATATTACTTTAACAGAAAAAGTAACACAGCAAGAAGAGGCAGCAACTAATATTTACACTAAAAGTGGTTATGAAATTATACCTAATGTAATTAACTTCTACTCAAAAAAAATAAATGAATTAGGTTTTTATACTGAAATATATAATGCTGATAAGGTGATAGCAGATGATGGTTATTTAATAAGTTATGCTATTACGAAACCTAACAATTTTGATGTAGTGCAAGGCTTTAAAAAGTTTAAAAAAGCTACTGCCAGTCCATTAGAACCTCTATTGGCAGTTTTTAATATAGAAGATTTAAAAAGTGGCAACTATGATTTATTAGTAGAGGCTAGAAATAAAAAGAATGAACTATTGGCTTCTAAAAGAACACCATTTCAACGCAGTAAACCAGTTGATGCCGAAAAAGCAATTGCCGATTTAATGAAAAATGGTGCGGTTAATACTTTTGTGCATCAACAATACACCTCGGGAGATACGTTAAGTTTTTACTTGGGTAGTTTGCAGCCTATTGCACCACCCGATGCGTATATTGTTATTAAAAATGCTATTAAATCCAGAGACATATCGATAATGCAAAATGTATTTTACGATTTTTTGAAACAAACTTATCCTAAAGATACAGAAGGCGAATTTGAAACTTACAAAACAGTAGTTACTGCTATCAATGACAAATTTGGTACAATAATGCTGCATGGCCACGAAACCGATAGAGGTAGAATGTTTTTAAAGTATGGGCAACCCTCAGAAATTATACCAGGTAACGATCCAGGCTCTTTGCCTTATGAGATTTGGATTTATGACAATTTAAAGGTTACAAATCAAGCAAATGTTAAAACTATATTTTATAATCCTGATTTGGCGACCAACACTTTTCCAATGCTGCATTCAGAAATTAGAGGAGAATTGTTTAACTATGATTGGGAGCGTTATTTGTATATGAATCCAGAACATAAGAGTATACGGCTCGATGATCCTGAATCAAGTTCGAGAGATACTTATGGAAATAAAGCAATTAGAATTTTTACAGATGATAAAAGTTTACAAAAAGATTTAGGTACTCAAGATGGTCAATAACCTATAATTTGAAATACATCAACATTCTATCGTTCTGGCTATTAATTAAACCAATATCTTACTTGCCGTTTTTTTTGTTGTATCTTTTAAGTGATGTACTTTACTTTGTGTTATTTCATATAGTTAAATATAGAAAAACGGTAGCTTATGCTAAC
>Ga0209828_1000853_pt1 | contig 28864 bp, 22 predicted proteins | sample MaitaG_FD_187429 | JGI IMG/M metagenome (GOLD analysis project Ga0209828, IMG submission 187429) | Marine algal microbial communities from Maine, USA - Maine_Asex2 metaG (SPAdes) (version 2) | ecosystem: Host-associated > Algae > Red algae > Unclassified | place: Maine, USA | collected 2015-01-05
TGCACGAAGTCCTGGGCCACGAAGGCGAAGTCATGTCCACCCGCGAGCACAACCGCATCTGGCACACCGACGCATCCGTCTGGGTGAACGATCTGGACTGGATTGATCAGTTGCTTGCTGAGAAGCCGAGCGAATTGGCCGCGCAATTGATGGATCTCTCGACCGCCGTTTCCGAAGGCGGACCGGACCGGGCCAACGCCGTGCTGGCTGGTGAGTCTGAACGATGACCAACATTGATCCCGCCGTCGAGCTGATCGACCTCACCGATGGTGAGAACGCTCCCGCGGAAGCGGAACCAGCTCCCATTCTTCTTTCCGCTCCTGATGTTGGCGAACGGGAACGGCAAGCGCTGCTTGATGCATTTGACAGCGGTTGGATAGCGCCGGTCGGGCCGCAACTGGATCAGTTCGAGGAGGACCTGCGGGCATATACCAATGCCGAAGCGTGCGTGGCTGTTTCCAGCGGAACTGCCGCCCTTCACCTGGCGCTTCTGATTGCCGGCGTGAAGCCCGGCAACGAAGTCGTGGTGCAGTCCGCAACGTTCGCTGCCAGTGCGTTCGCAGTAGTCCATGCAGGCGCCGTTCCGGTCTTCTGTGACAGCGAAGCTTCCTCATGGTGCATGGACCCTGAAGTCCTCGAGGCATTCCTGGACCAGCGAGCCGCCCGGGATGCTCTGCCAGCCGCCGTGATGCCAGTCGATCTGTTTGGCAGCACCGCCAACTACCGGGAGCTCGGGCGAATCTGTGACCGTTTCGGCGTTCCGCTGGTGCGAGATGCAGCAGAGGCTTTGGGGTCTCGTTCTGAAACCGGAGCTGTTGGCGAACTCCCGTACCCGTCGGTCTTGAGCTTCAACGGCAACAAGATCATCACCACCTCTTCGGGCGGAGCCCTGGTCGGCGATGCCGAGACCGTGGACCGGGCAAGGTATCTTGCCACCCAGGCTCGCCAGCCCGCCCTCCACTACGAGCACATCGACGTGGGCTACAACTACCGTATGTCCAACCTTTTGGCCGCGCTGGGCTCAGCCCAGCTGGCCGGCCTTGAGGAAAAGATTGAGCGTCGGAGCAAGACTGCCGCGTTCTACCGGGCTGCGCTTCCACAGCTTGAGTGGTGCGGATACGCTCACACGCCGCGGCCCAACAACTGGTTGACCGTTGGGTTGCTGCCCCCGGGAGCCGACCCACTCGCCATCTGCGAAGAGCTCGCGGCAAAAGGCATCGGGGCTCGCCCCGCATGGAAGCCGATGCACCAGCAACCGGTGTTTGCCGCCAACGAGTACATCAGCGGTGATGGGACAGCCGACCTCCTTTTCGAACGGGGCATCTGCCTTCCGTCCGGCTCATCGCTCATTCCAGCGGAGAGCGATCGAGTCGTAACAGAGCTGCGGGCACAGCTCGGTCCAGCGAGAACGCATTGAACTCAGCTCATCCTGCGCGTAACGACTGCTGGGAGCCAAAGGTGCCTCTGTGCACCAACTGGCTGTTGATGAGGGCCTTCCAATGAAGATTGTCATATTTGGGGGCGGCGGTTTTGCGATTGAAGTCGCAAGCTACATGGCCGAGCAACGCATCAATCACCCCTCCCTTCAGATCGAGGGGATCATCGATGAAGGTGAACCTCGTATTGCCGAAGCAGAAGCAGTGCTCAGTCATTCACTTACGCACTGGGCAGATCCCTCTGGGGTGCCTTGGCAGAGTGATCACCGTGTTGTCGTGGCCGTTGGCGAGCCTCTGGTTCGCCACACGGCATTCGAGCGCTTGAAGAGCGATGGTCTGGAGTTCTACACGCTGGTTCACCCAACAGCCCACGTCGCCGCCACGGCATCTCTGGGGGACGGCGCAATTGTGTGTCCGTTCGGTTTCGTTGGTCCGTTCGCGCGCGTTGGGGACAACGCTGTCCTCAACACGTTTGCATCTGCTGGGCATCACTCGACGATTGAAGCCTCAGCCGTGCTCAGTCCTTACGCAGCGCTGAACGGTGCGGCTCGGTTGGGTCGGGCCAGCTTTATGGGATCTCGTGCCACGATTGCCCCCGGGGTTTCTGTTGGGGAGAATTCAAAGGTAAGCGCAGGCTCCGTTGTCTCGCGAGATGCACAGAGTAATTCGATGATCGCCGGCAACCCTGCGAAGTCCAGGATTATGTTCCGTAGCCTTGCAGGTTGACGTCATGGTTAACGGAAGAGGGAAGAACCAAGATGGAAGAACAAATGGGCAGTGATTTTGAGTCCAGAGTATTCAGCGTCTTTAAGGCTGTTCTTGACGTACAGCAAGACTCCGGCGCTGGTCTCATCTACAACGAGTCCGAAGGCTGGGACTCGCTGGCGCACATGAGCATCATCGCTGGCCTTGAGAGCGCCTTTGATTGCATGCTTGAAATGGATGACATCCTTGACATGAGTTCATTCGAACAAGCGTTGATCATCATGAAGAAGTACGGCTGACACCATGCTGGAGGGTCGAGTAGCCATCGTCACCGGTGGCACGCGCGGTATTGGGTTGGCGATCTCGCGGACCTTGGCTGCCCACGGATCGAATCTCATCATTGGTGGCCATAGCGACGAGGCTCGAGCAAAACAGGTCGCCAGCGAGTTGGCTGACGAGTTCGGCGTGGCAGTTTTGACAGCAATCGGCGACGTCGGCGATCCGGCGGTGGCCAACTTCGCCGCCAAGGTGGCATTCGACGAGTTCCGCCAGTTGGACATAGTTGTCAACAACGCTGGCGTTCTCGAAGATGCACTGATCGGCATGATCTCCAATGAGTCAGTCGAGAAAGTGTTATCCACCAATGTGAAGAGTGTTATCAACTTTACGCAGTCATGCGCTCGCCTGCTCGCCCGCGGCGGCGGGGGTTCGATCATCAATGTGTCCTCCATTATCGGCCGCGTTGGAAACTCTGGTCAGCTGGTTTACGGAGCTTCCAAAGCGGCCGTGATTGGGGCGACCCTTTCCGCTGCCAAAGAGCTGGCGGAGAAGAACGTCCGGGTGAACACGATTGCGCCTGGCTACATCGACACGGACATGATCGCTGGCATCGACGCGGAAACAGACCAGGCGCGCCGCGACAGCATTGCCATGAAACGAGTTGGTACCCCCGAAGACGTCGCAAATGTTGCGCTGTTTCTCTCCAGCGACTTGTCGTCCTATGTGACGGGTCAGGTCATTGGGGTGGACGGCGGCATGCTGATTTAGATGCGGCTGCCGTTCTTCGAGATCGACTGCGTGAGTGATGCGCCGGCAATGCTTCAGAGCAACGGGCCGTCGATGACCTACGGCGAGTTGTGCCACCAGGTCGACGAGTGGCAGGGCCGGTTGGCGCATGAAGTAAAGCAGCTTGTATTTTGCTATCTCTCCAACTCGCCGCAAGGGGTGATGGCACTGATTGGCGCGCTGGCGGCGGGTCACGCTGTTGCACTTCTTGACGCCAATTTGTCAACCGACGCCCGCATCGATCTGGAGGAGCTATATCGACCGTGGGTGCGCCTCGTCCCAGCTTCCGATGGCTCGGGCCCGCACACTGTTGAGCGGACCGACTACGCCGAGGCAGCAGCCGGAGCAATCAACCCTGACGTATCAGTGTTGCTGTCGACGAGCGGGTCCACCGGCAGCCCAAAGTTCGTGCGGCTAACAAAGCAAGCGGTACTGAGTAACGCCCGGGCCATTGCAACGGCCCTCGAAATCACTGACGCAGACATCGGTCTCGGGCACCTTGAAGTTCACTACTCCTACGGTCTGTCGATCGTTACCAGCCACTTTGTCAGGGGCGCTGCGGTCGGATTCCCTTCCGGCAAGTTCACAGACAGGGGTTTCTGGGACGATGTCCGGGCACTTGAAGCGACCCACATCCCCGGGGTCCCGTTTCATCATGAGATCATGCATCGCTTGGGCCTGCAACGCCTTAAGCTGCCGTCGCTTCGTGTACTCACCCAAGCTGGAGGTCGCCTCTCGCTCCCGATACAGCAGGCGATGCACGAAGCCATGGAGGAACTGGGTGGCAGGTTCTACGTTATGTACGGCCAAACAGAGGCTGCACCCCGAATGACGACACTGTCGCACGAGGACTTTGCCCGCAAGCCCGGATCGGTTGGACAAGTGCTTGATGGCGGAACGATCGAGATCGTCGACGACGGCGGCGGGGCGGTTGCAGCCGGCGAGACCGGTGAAGTTGTCTATTCGGGGCCAAACGTCATGCTCGGCTATGCGTTCGAATCGGCTGACCTCGGTCGCGCCGACGAGAGCAACGGTGTGCTGCGCACTGGCGACGTCGGGCATTTGGACGAAGAAGGCTTTCTCTACGTAACGGGCAGGTCCTCTCGAATGGGGAAGGTCTACGGCTGGCGTGTCAACCTTGACGAGATCGAGCAGTTTTGTGAGGGGGCGGTTCCGATGGCTGAAGAGTTCGCCGCCGTTCAGATTGATGAGAAGATCCATCTGGTAGCTCTGGGTCTGGATCAAGACGAACGTGGCAAGCTGGCCACCAAGCTTGCCCAGAGATTCGCCTTGCCAAGCCGGGTCTTCGCAGTAGGCGAAGTGGCCGCGATTCCGAAGAATGCCCGCAACAAGACGGACTACTCGGCGCTCAAGGCGGAGCTGACATGCTAGACGAACTGCTCGCTCGGACGCCGTACGGAATACCGCAAGCAGAGAAAGAAGCGGGCCTGCTCAGGGGCCTGAACGATCTGACCGCTCACCATGCTGAGCGCTGCGCGCCCTATCACTCAATTCTTGACAGCATATGGAATGGAGCTGCGCCCAGTGCTGAGCTTGCAGATGTGCCGTACTTGCCAGTCACCTTGTTCAAGAAGCAAGTCTTGGCGTCGGTGCCGCTCGATGATGTGACGGTCATGTTGACCTCAAGCGGAACCACGGGCCAAGCCGTCAGTCAGATCGCAGTCGACAAGGAAACGTCTCTGCGTCAGGCCCGATCGCTCGCCCATTCGGTGGCACATGTTCTTGGGGCCTCCCGGCTTCCCATGCTCGTGATCGACAGCCCGTCGGTCTTCAAAGACCCATCGATGATGAGCGCCAGGGGTGCCGGCGTCTTGGGGATGATGCGGTTTGGCCATCGCCCAGCCTTCGCCTTGGATGAGGAAATGAGGCCAGACCTGAGCGCCGTGCAGGAATTTCTTGACCGGGTCGACGGTGGCCCGTTCTTTATGTTCGGATTTACGTATCTCGTTTGGGAGCGTCTGTACGAGGGTTTCCACGGCACCGGGCTGGACTTGTCGAACGGCACGCTCATCCACTCAGGTGGCTGGAAGAAGATGGTTGAAAAATCTGTCGACAACCCGACGTTCCGGCGAGAGATGCTCAACCACTTCCAGCTGAACCGCATTTTCAATTTCTACGGCATGGTCGAGCAAATCGGTTCAATCTTCCTTGAATCCGACGACGGGCTGCTCTACCCGCCGAGCTTCTCCGATGTGATTGTTCGAGATCCGCTTACCTGGGAAGAGTGCGATCTTGGCCAGGAAGGCATCATCCAGGTTCTCTCGCTCATCCCGAAGTCGTACCCAGGTCACAGCGTCTTGACCGAAGACCTGGGCGTCATCGAGACAGTGAGCGAGTCCGGTCAGTTCCTGGGCAAGGGACTGCGGGTTACCGGGCGTGTAAAGAAAGCCGAGCTTCGAGGTTGCTCTGACGTGATTGCGACGGCTGCCTCGTGAAAGTGACGGTATTCGACGCCAGCGGCGAGACGGAGCTGAGCGCAAGTGAGTTTGCGGTCCAACTCGGTGCCCTCGAACGACCTCACGCCCAGCCATTTTCCGATCTTTCGTTAGCGGCGCTCAGCGACCTGTCGACAATCTTTATGCAGTCACCGCTGCGCCACGGTGCCCCTCAGATGGTGGCACTTGGTTTCTGGTTGCGTCCAGCAGCGATCGCACAGATACAGAAGCAACACTTTCGACCTGACGCAAATGTTCGGGTGGTACCCCGAGGGTTGGCGCTACACCTACCGCCCGCCAACGTTGACACCCTCTTTGTCTACTCCTGGGCAATCAGCTTCTTGCTCGGCAACAGCAATATCGTCAGGTTGCCCAGCCAGATGTCGCCGGTGGCCAGAGCGCTGGTTCAGTCAATCTGTGAGGTCCTGGCGAAACATGGCCTGCAGCAAGACCAGGTTTTCTGCTCGTACTCGAAGAGTTCGGACGTAGGCGCCAAGATTTCCGCCATGGTCGACTTGCGTGTCATCTGGGGAGGCGACGAAAAAGTCCGGACCGTGTCGGCTGACCCAATACTTCCAGACGGACTGTCCATAGGGTTCTCCGACCGAACTTCGTTGAGCGTCATCTCGGCTGCAGGATTTGCTGCGCAGAGCGACGCCGGAAAGAGAGCAGTCGCAACGGACTTGTTCAATGACATCTTCTGGTTCGACCAGCTTGGCTGCGGTTCGCCACGTGCGCTTTGCTGGCTCGGAGGCGACGCTCACTCTCATGAGCTGTTTGCGCTTCTTCAAGACGTTGGCGATAAAAAGCAGAATGCGGTCGAGACCGGCGTCGCTATCAGCAAATTCGTATTTGCAAACGAAATGGCCGCCATCGGAGCCGCCCGGAACGTTCGGCGTGTTAGCAATCAAATGACCGTGATCGACGCAAAGATACATCCCGGCCTGTTGGATAACGTCCATGGTGGAGGCGTGCTTTTCCAGTGCACCTTTGACGACATTGATCAGCTCAAGCCGCTGCTCACCAGAAATGTTCAGACGATTACCCACTTTGGACTCGATCACGATGAATTCCAAAGGTTGGCCGAGTTGCCCGACGGTACTGGCGGCTACCGCGTAGTACCGGTGGGACAGGCGCTTGCGTTCGATGTGATCTGGGATGGGCTGGACCTGGTTGCGACCTTCACCCGGAAAGTACGCATACAGTTGGCCGCAGCGGGACGGGATCTACGACGAGGTGTCAAGCATGATGTGCCCAGTTTGTGAAGGGGCCGGCGCAAGTGTCGCTACAAGAGGGTCGAACACTGTCCGCCAGTGCAGCACCTGCCAAATGGTTTTCGCCGAAGGCCCAGATGCGCGCAGCCACTCGGAAGCAGTTGTTGATACCGACCCCCATTTCTACAATGCCGTTGCCCAGAAGTTCCCGGAACAGACCGCGGCCGCGGCTGAAATCGTTCCGCGGCGCCTGCAGGCCTACAAAGACCTCCTTGGCCGGCCCGTAGAGCGAGTAATCGAAGTGGGGTGCGGTACCGGGGCGTACGCTCGCGCCTTCTTGGATGCCGGCATCGCCTACACCGCGTTTGAGATCAACGACGACATCGCTGAGATGGCGAGAACCAACAGCGGAGCGACGATCAACGCTGCGAACTTCATTGAAGCCACGATTGACGAGCCTGCAGATGTGGTGTTCGCCTCGCAAGTTTTCGAACATGTAACCACCCCCGCACCCTTTCTGGCGAAAGTGCAAAGGGCGACAACACCAAACGGCATACTGCACGTTGATGTGCCAAACCATGCTGGCCTTGTCTCGCAAGTGCGCAAACGTCTCAGCAAGACCGACTACGGCTTCATCCAGCCGCCCCACCACATGCTGGCCTACACGCCGAAGACACTGGATCACGTGCTTCGTGAGAATGGGCTCCGCCCTATCCAGGTCCGCCAGTACCGCAATGACGACCCTGTTTGGGGACAACTGATTGGCCAGGCGTCCCTGCCGGCGCGGCTGGTGTACGTGCTCACCGATCTTGTTGGTCGCGGCAGCCTGCTGACTGCCCTGGCAATCACCTCAAGCTAGTCAATGCTCTTATCGATGGCCGCCCCCAAGCGAAGCGAACACCGCAGTAAGAGATGCCCCGTACCTATTGACACAAGAATTGCAGGCTTGCCGGGTGTGAACTTTGGGGACAGTGTCACCTTGGTGTGTGCTCTGACCATATTGGCTAGCGGGCGCCGGGCGAAATGGAGCCGGTTCGCGACCAGCCGCGTATCGAGATCGCATTCCGCCCAGAACTTTCCTGCACTCCAGGTCGCAGGCCAATTCGCATCGATGAAGGTCCAGGTTGCCGAGCAACGAGAAGAAATGGCCACACGCAGCTTCACCGGCGCGCAAAACTCTCGTAGCCATAGGGGTCTTGTCGGTGAGTCAGAATTCGCATTGCCCGATTTATCGAAAATAGGCGCATGATGGCCGGGTTCTACGCTCGCCGCGGTAAGCGGCTGTTCGACCTGGTCGTCGCAATCCCTGGATGCCTCGTTTTGACTCCGATTGTGATGGCAACCTCGGTAGCGGTCCGCATACGGCTTGGCTCACCAATTCTCTTCGTGCAAACCCGTCCGGGCCTCCACAGTGCCCCTTTCCAGATGTATAAGTTCCGCTCGATGACAGACGAAGAAGATGAGCATGGCGTCCCGTTGCCTGACGGTGAACGACTGACAGACTTCGGGAAGGCCCTGCGCCGGACCAGTCTTGACGAGTTACCCGAGTTGATGAACGTCATTCGGGGCGAGATGAGTCTTGTCGGGCCGAGGCCCTTGCTGATGAGCTACCTGGAGCTCTATCTCCCATCGCAGCGGCGGCGCCACGAGGTGCACCCTGGAATTACTGGATGGGCACAAGTCAACGGCCGTAACGCCATGAGCTGGGAAGAGAAGTTTGAGCACGATGTTTGGTACGTCAACAATGTTTCGCTTTGGCTTGACGTGAAGATTCTTGCGAGAACTGTCTCGCAGGTCCTGCGGAGGGAAGGGGTAACCGAAAGTGGACAGGCGACAGCGAGCGCGTTTCAGGGGACGCAGGGAGTCGCCATGCCACGCGGCAAAGGCGAAACTGGTAGCGCCGGGCAAACGGGGACTCTGTAGGTGGATTGGGTTCCTACGCTTCGTTCTCACATAGCCATGTGTGAGCTGCGCCCTTCAAGTCTTACAGTTGTTTGGTCTTTTGCTTCACCGAAACCTGAACCGGGCCCATCTGCAAGTGATGCCGGTACAAGGAGGCACCACAGCGAATGAGCCATCAATTGAGCACTCGGCCGATGCACCTGCCAGAGATTGGGTCGCAGTGAAGCTGCCAGCAACGACTTCCCGTGTCGAACTTGGCCTGTCGGTTGGCAGGACACTCGGGCTCCGGTGGGTAGCCGAGCGGACAATGATCGAAGCCGACGAACGCCTTGGGACGGTCCGACGAAAGACGCCATCGTCAACGTGGAGCGCCCTCAATCTCATGGGCCAGTCGACCCGGAGGGCGGGCTTGTTGGACACCTCGGCTGCGGCGGCTTTTCTCGCTGCCCGCAGCTCGACTGTCGACAAGCTCCGCCTTGAGTTCGGTGAGCTGGAGAGGCGACGTTTCGATATCTTCGGAACCCGCGCTCCGGTCGAGTCCTGGCACTCCGATCCGATTACGGGTTCCAAGTACTGCCCTGACCGCCACTGGAGCCGAGTCAAAGAGAAGTCGACGGACGACCTCAAGCTCGTGTGGGAGCCATCTCGTTTCGGTTGGGCGTACTCCCTCGCGCGACTCCACGTCGCTGACTCCACCGTAGGCGCCGCCGCGCTTTTCTGGGAGTTGTTTGAAGAGTGGTGCGCTGAGAACCAGCCAAATTGTGGCGTCAACTGGAAGTGTGGGCAGGAGTCATCGATCAGGTTGATGGCCGTCGTCTTCGCCGTTGATGTGTTCGCTGGCGAATCGGAGACTCCACTCAGAGCCCAACAACTTGCCGCTTTCGCCGACGTGACTGCTCGCCGGGTTCTGGCCCACTGGCGGTACGCGAAGCACCAACGGAACAATCACACCGTCAGCGAAGCGGTTGGCCTACTTACGGTCGCGTGCGTCTTCCCTGAGCTTGACATAGCCGACAAAGCTGGGAGAGTTGGCCGCAGATTGCTGGTCGACGCGTGCAACGAGCTGGTTTTCGAAGACGGAGGTACTTCGCAATACTCGGTGAACTATCACCGCGTGTTCCTTCACAACTTCCTTTGGGCGAAGACGATGCTGCGGGCCTGTCGGCAGTCAATCTCAGTTCTTGACGAGGCCATCGAACGAAGCGCCAATTTCCTGTACAAAATTACAGATCCCGCCACTGGACAGACGGCCAACTTCGGGGCGAACGACGGTGCGTTGCTGCTCCCCCTTGCCGACGCACACTTCAACGACATGCGGCCGACGCTCCGTGCTGCGGGAGTCGACATTGATCAGGGTGAGGATAATTCGTCCGAGTTGGCTATCTGGCTGGGCGCAGGACCACGACCCTCGCCGCCGACTGGGAGGCACACCAGGTCCGGGACAACGCACTTCTCCAACATGGGCGTTTCGGTTCTCGAACACGATGGAAATCGAGCGGTGGTCCGAGGCACCGCCTTCAGGACTCGGCCGAGCCACTCCGACCAGTTGCACGTGGACCTTTGGATTGGCGGCACCCACGTGGTAGTCGATCCCGGCACCTATAGCTACAAGCCGCTGAAGGACGTACCAGACCTTTCGCTTAGCCGATTCCACAACGGCCCGATCACAGACAACCGGGAGGATATGCGCCGAGTGTCGAGGTTTCTGGTTGTCGACTGGTCGACAGTCAGCGTCGATCCGTTTGATCCCGCAAACACCCGCTGGTCTGGACGTCGCCGAAGCCCTCATACAAAGACCGAAGTGAGGCGAATAGTCGAACCCTGCGAACGCGGATGGTCGATCACAGACGAGGTGCTCGGGGGTGATGCGCAGCGGTTGTCAGCAGCATGGCTTCTTCCAACAGAAGAGGTAGCCGTGCACAACCATCAAATCCGATTCACTATCGAGGGAAGCCGGTTCGCTGCCTATACGGCATCACAAGCTTCGGCAGAAAGTGGGGTGACCATCTCCGCGGCGCCAGCTATTTCGTGTCGTCACTACCGAAATTCCACTCCAGCCACCATGGTGACCTTCGAAGTCCCGGCTTCATCGGGATTGAAAGCTAAGTTTGTCTCTCTTGACTAGCCTCAACGTCAGCACAATTATGAGACACCAGTTGCCGTCATTTCACTGCTCAGCGGGAGCGCCGCCGGAATGAGGGTTCTCTATTTCCATCAGCACTTCTCGACACGCGAGGGGACTGGAGGTACCCGTTCGTATGAGTTCTCCCAGGAGCTATTGACCCGTGGCCACACGGTCGTGATGGTGTGCGGTTCCGGGGCTAACGCGCGGACAGGGCTGTCGGGGCCGTTTGCAAACGGAATTCGGGAGGGCGTGGTGGACGGGATCGAAGTTTTGGAACTTGACCTTCCCTACTCGAACAACGATGGACTCTTGAAGCGATCGGCAACGTTTGCGCAGTTTGCGGCCCGCGCATCCCTTATCGCAATGCGCCAGCCGTGCGACATCGTCTTTGCAACATCGACACCGCTTACGGCAGGGATACCTGGAGTCCTTGGGCGGATACGTCACCCGCGCCGACCCTTCGTGTTCGAGGTTCGTGATCTGTGGCCCGAGCTCCCGAAAGCAATGGGCGTCGTGACCAACCCATTTGTGCTGGCTGCTATGGGGGCACTCGAATGGATTTCGTATCGCGCTGCATCAGGCTTGATCGGACTCTCGCCGGGAATATGCGATGGGATCCGATCCAGAGCTGGGAACCGGCCGGTCACCATGATCCCAAACGGATCGGACTTGGATTTGTTCAAACCAAATCCTCAAGCTGAACGCTCGGGCGATGCAGGGCGATTCAGATTCGTCTTTTGCGGCGCTCATGGCCAAGCGAACGGTCTCGACAACGTGCTTGACGCCGCTGCCGAACTAGTGGCCGGACCACATTCTGATATCGAGGTGCATCTGATCGGGAGTGGCGGACAGAAGGAGACGCTGCAGCGCCGGGCTGCGTCTGAAGGACTCTCCAACGTATTCTTCCACGATGCGATTCCCAAGAGCGTGTTGGCCACGCAGTTGCCGGACTTTGACGCTGGGCTCATGGTGCTCGCCAATGTTCCGGCCTTCTACTTCGGGACCTCGCCGAACAAGTTCTTTGACTACGTGAGTGCCGGACTGCCGGTGCTGACAAACTACCCCGGCTGGGTCGCTGGCCTAATTGAGAGTCACGGTTGCGGAACAGCAGTGGAACCCGGTCAACCCGCTCTGCTCGCAGACGCAATGGTCGAGATGAGCAAGAATCGCGCAGCCACGATGCAGATGGGCCAGAATGCCAGAGCAATGGCCGAATCAGACTTTTCTCGCTCCAGAGGCGCAACCATGTTCGTCGAGTTTCTGGAGAGCATCGTCGCGCGGTAGCGAACTGCAGATCCAATACAGTTCTGTTTTCTGTGGCTGCTCCATTGCGGGGACGTTGGTGCCTTCAGCGTGTACGTATAGGCAAGCCGCATAACACCTGGACCAACGAACGGGGACCTCTCAAGGTCGCCGTGCGCGAATTGGGGTCGACTGATGTTGCAGTCGACGTGGAATACCCGCGTTAATAATACCAGGCGGGGTAAGAGCCGTTGGTTGGTCGAGCGGGTCTGACTCGAGTTTGGGGCTCGGCAGTCGAGCGATGAGCGTTGGTTGTGGTAGCTCTTGCTAAAAGTCGGCGATGAAGCGTGGGCGAAGCTTCTCTACGCGGACCAGTCTGTTCGAGACACCCTCATGGCAGCTCGGCCCGCCGCACGCTACCTATAGGGTCACCGTCGTTGGTTCTCAACGATGCTCGCCTCATCCTGAGAAGCACGCCATCGCTGACTGGCACTGTCCGGTCAAGATAAATCCACCACTCGCATCGCCATTCTTGCCTAGCAAGATGCTTGAATATCGCCGTTCTAAGAACTGGAGTATGCTCAGCACACCGTGCCTTGCATCGTCGTGCCCGGTGGCGACGGCAGTTGGGTGTAGGACGTTAGAAACCTGCGGCTGAATCGCAGGTGAGACATAGATCTCCGTTGACGAGATCGCTCCGAGATTCGGGAGAAACGAAGTGATGTCGATACCGTTTCGCATCGATGCGAGACATGCACCCATTGAGCCGGAACGGTTGGTGTCGCCCGTTGACTGACGACACCTACCGAGTCTGGATTCTCATCCCTGCGCGAGCAGGTTCGAAGGGCATACCAGGTAAAAACCACCGCCTTTTGGGCGGGAAGCCTCTCATTCGCCACGTTCTAGACAATCTCGGAGGCGCACCGGCCGACGCGATATTCGTTAGCACCGACTCGGAAGTCATTGAGACGCTCACTGCCGGCGACGCAGAGCTCATTAGGCGGCCCTCCAAGTTTGCTTCTGATGGCGCGACCCTCGATGAGGTCGCCGTGCACGCATTGTCCGAAATCGAAGCACGCTATGGATCGAACCCGCGCGACATTCTGATAACGATTCAACCCACAAGCCCGTTCATAGATGCTGACGAGGTTGCTTCGGTCATCGAATCTCTTCAGATGTCGGATTCACTCGTGTCGGTGACATCGGACCGGCACCTCCGGTGGCGCAGGGGAGACGATGGGGTCCCATCCCCGCTGTTCGCGGCGAGAGTCAACCGGCAATGGCTGCCAGATGACTACACGGAGACTGGCGGGCTCATCGCCTGCCGGACTGCAGGCTTACAGAAGCACGGCACCCGCCTTCACGGCGACATCGAGCTCTTGACCCTTACCGGAGCAAAGGCAATCGACATCGATACGTACGAAGACTGGGCGCGAGCCGAGTTTCACCTATCGCAGATGAGCGTGGGAATCTACGCTCTGGCTGGGAAGACTCTCGGCCTCGGTCACGTTTACCGCGCTATGGCGATCGCGGCTGAGCTCTCGGAGCATGACGTAACTCTCGTGACCAACGACATGGGAGCGGATGTCGTTGGCGGACACACTATCTCGCACCGAATTCGTGTTCGCCAGGTGACATCGGATCGAGATGCTGTCTCTTCCTTTGAACGCCTTCGGCCAGATCTGCTTTTCGTAGACGTTCTCGATACATCGGTCGACCAGATGGAACGCCTTGCGTCAACAAGCAGATTTACCACGACCATCGAGGATCTCGGCCCTGGGTCGCAAGCGGCTGACTTGGTCATTAACGACCTGTACGGAGCGGATGGGACGAACCCGGCGTCCTGGTGTGGACCAGGAGTGTCACTGCTCTCACCGGAGTTCGAGTTCACCGAACCGGTCGAGTTCAAACCTGAGGTGGAGAGGCTTCTCCTCACATTCGGGGGGACAGACCCTTCAGGTCTGGCTGTCAAAACACTTGAGGCGCTCGATCTACGGCCCTTCAAACTCCCGACCACTCTTGTCATCGGTCCACATTCAGACGCCGTAGTCGACCCTGCAGAATTTCCGGAGCTCAAGCTCGAAGTTCTGAAGAGCGTGAAGAGCATGGCAACGCTGCTGTCTCAGCACGACCTTGTGGTCACCAGTGGTGGGAGAACCGTGACCGAGGCCATGAGCCTCGGCCTGCCCACAGTCTCGCTGTGCCAGAATGAGCGTGAGCTGCTTCACTCCCATGCTTCTATGGCACATGGGTGCCTCAATCTGGGCCTCGGTTCCTCGCATTCGACTGAAGCAATTCGCAGCCACATTGACTTGGTAATCACCAGCCACACACTTCGCGCAGAAATGCACAAGCGAGCCCTTGCTGCGACCGCGGGAAGGTCTAACGGTGGGATCATCACACGGGTCGTAACTCGCTTCAAACAAAAAACGGAGGTAACCGTATGACTACGGATGTCAGCACGATAAGCGTCGGCGATCGCTTGGTGGGCCAAGACTTTCCGCCTTACATCATCGCTGAGGCTGGCGTGCACCATCAGAACAGTGTTGAGCTAGCCAAGGCGCTCGCACTTCAAGCCCGGATGAGCGGGGCTGATGCGATCAAGTTCCAGACATATAAAGCATCCGAACTCGTTGTCCGGGACGCTCCGACCTACTGGGCTGACCCCACGGTGAGTTCGCAGTTCGAGATGTTCGAGAGTCGCGCTCAGTTAAGCCTCGATCAATACGAGGCAATCGCCTCGTACTGCGACTCAATCGGGATCGCGTTCCTCAGCACTCCGTTTGACCTCGGTGCCGTCGATGTACTCGAGTCGGTTGGAGTCTCCGCCTTCAAGATCGCTTCTGGCGACTTGACGAATCTTCCTTTGATCGAACGCGTCTGCGACACGGGAAAGCCGCTCATCATCTCGACCGGTGCCTCGCTCTTTTCGGAAGTTGAAGAGACGGCGAACTACTGCACATCGAGGGGTGTCCCGTTTGCGCTACTCCACTGCGTGCTGAGCTACCCAACGCGCGAGGCACGCGCAAACTTGGCCCGCATAGCAAAGCTTCAAGAAGCTGCCCCCGGTTGTCTCGTCGGGTACTCCGATCACACCATTGCTTCCGAGGTACCTGAAACGTGCCCGATGGCCGTGGTCTTGGGAGCCGTCATCATCGAAAAGCACTTCACGATCACTCCAAATGATAAAGGCGACGACCACGGCCACGCATGCGACCCGGGCCAGATGACTGAGCTGGTCCGCAGTTGCAAGACGGCTTGGGAGCTGAGCCGCTACCGTGGCGAACTTCAAGACATTGAGGAGCCCGCTCGCCAGAATGCGCGACGAAGCATCGTTGCGAGGCACGGTGTGACTTCAGGCCACGTGCTAACCATTGACGATTTGGCATTCAAGCGGCCTGGTGGAGGGATATCCCCAATGGCATACAAGAGTGTGCTCGGTCGCACTGCGGTAAGAGATCTTCCGCCGGACCACGCGATCTCTCACATCGACCTCACCGACTAGCCGCAAACGCAATTACCGGTCAGTAGGACGATCCGACTACTCGGCGATCAACGCCAGAGGCCAAAACGAAGGCAAACGAGATGTCCAAGCCCTATTGCGTGTTGCTACAGCGCGAACTCCAGAACGCTGCGGTTTCCTCATCAGCGCGTGCGCAGAGCGTGTGCTTCGGGCTCACCGTCCAGATCGGGATGTCGTCACGCTGGAGGCCGAGAAGCCGATACCAGATGAGCAGCTTGAGGTCGTCAACCGCGCTGAAGCTTCGTTGCTTGCGAGTAGACCGTCCATCCTTCCGCGGAATCTTCCTTGGATCTACCCGCTTCGACAGAAACTGGATGAAATCACCGAGCCGCTTAACTTCTATGGCACGGGCTGGATTGCACGGTTTGCCTCATCGTCTAGAGCTCGCGACTTCGACTTCAGTGAATCGGCGGCCGGGTTGCTCAATCGAGTCATTGCCGATGGCTTTCTTTCGAGTGTTCCCAGCCACCACTCGCAGCTGGCACTTAAAGCCAATGGCGTGCAGGATCTAATCATGACAGGTAGTCCTGTTCACTCTGGCGGCGACGGCTCTCCGCAGCCGGTACGGGAACACATTTCGGTAGCGGCCTTTTCGCCCAGACGCTCTATCCTCACAGTCGCGCTGCGATCCGCCAGACCCTTGCAGCCATGGACGCGCTCGAGGCCGCCATATCCGCGTTTGAATTTCGAGTGGTCTTTCGCCACAGACTCGACGCAGCGACCCTCATGAAGGCCCACGGTGCCGGCGAGCGAAAGCACGAGAGCCAGACTGCGGTTGTTGAGTACGGGCGGAAGTCGGATTTCGAAGCCGTTGACATTTTTGGCTCAGCTACCGCAATGGAGGCCGACTACAGAAAGGTCCAGCTGCATATTGGGTACCTGCTGCACGCACACCTATCGTCGATTATCGAGGGCCTTCCCAGCATCCTCCTTACCGAAGATGGACGGCGAGTAGGAGCAGCAGCTGTAGGAGGCGCTGTGGTTACGGCACCTAGCACGCCGGAACGACCGCCTCCTCCGCTCGTACTGAATACACTGGACCGAGCCCCGACGGACAGCACATACTTGCCAGCGCAGGCGCCCGGTTCTGACCTTCGAAGACCTACTGGAAACGAAGTTCGCTCTGGGTTCCAGCGCTCGAGCGCCGACTTCGCAACCCGAGACCCTCTCGCAGGGGCGATGGCCCGACATCTCGGTCAGCTGCCTTGATGGCACTGACCAGAGTTCATCTTGCAAGGGTCGCTAACCAGGCGCGTGCCATCGGTGGTTATGGCCTGGCCGGTCTGGTCTCTCGCGCGGCTCCACTCGCTCTCCTGCCGTTTTTGGCGAACAACCTCGACACAGTCGACCTCGAATTACTCGTAGTATCACTCGCTAGCGCGAGAATCCTTTCGACGCTGCTCCTGTCTGGCGGTCATTTGAACCTTATGAGGTCGCACTTCGACAGTGGTCGTGATTCTAGGAACGAAGCACTGCTGCTCACCCTGCAAATAGTCGCACTCGGAAGCGTCGCCTCGATAGTTGTTCCTCTGGTGGTCGGTGCGTCATGGGCGCCCGTCCCTCTTCTTGCAGCCGCTTTCGCGCTTCTAGTTGTTGCAACCACCTCATATCGCGCACTCGAGCGAATACCAGCGTTCGCGGCAGCTGAGACCATCCAAACTTCCCTGATTCTAGTTCTTTGTGCGCTCCTCGTCATCGTCGGCATAGCGTCGCTTTCGCCGTCGACCCTTCTTGGACTCGCAGGCGCCCTACTCGCTCTGGCCATCGTGTGCGTTCGTCCAACATTGCCAACCAGTCTAATCCGGCATACTCGCGGGCTCGAGCGGCCAATCCACTTGGTCGCAAGTCAGTACAAGCAACACCTGCGCCTTATCCCCCACTTTGCAGCGGGCTCTGCGATGGTCTTCGCAGAGCGCTGGCTGGTTGCTGACTCAGGCGAAGACGGCTATCTGAATATCTACATTGCGAGTATCGTCGCCGGCCAGTTCGTTCTTGCGATAACCGACGTAGTAAGCAAGTGGTGGCAGCCGTTTGCATTGCAACACCTTTCGGAGGACGAGTCTTGGCTACGGGCCAAATTGCGACTGTGCCCTCTGCTCTTGCTTCTGCTAGCGAGCGCCGGATCCGCTATGGCGGTTGCCTACATCATCATTGCTGTGCCGGAAGAACTTCGATCATTTCGCATTGCAGTAGTCGGCGCTCTAGCCTTTTCCTGTCAAGCCTTGTATGTATTTCTTTTCCCTCAAGTTCTTCACCTCGGCCAAGAACAGCTACTTGGCCTGATCTCGCCCCTAGCTGCTGCGCTGGGCGTGGCGACTTTTGCTGGATTGGCAAGAACGGGAAACCTCGATTTACTTCCAAGTGGCTACGCCATAAAAATTCTCATCCAAACGGCGGCGATGTTCTTCATAGCAAGTAAAGGTTGGAATCAACAAAGGCTGAAGCGGGCATGACGACTCTGACTCGGTCAAATCTCAGGCCACGCTCTCCAGCCCAGGCAACTCCGCTGTCGAGCACTGTCAGAGCAATGGTTCTGCTCGCCGCATTCGGCGCAGCAATCCAGCCCATCAGACTTTTCGGAATCTACAACGTCGCACCACTACTCCTGATCCTCGGCTATCTCCTCGAGCTAAACCTTGTGCTGCGCTTGTGGCATCATGCCCGTTTGTCAAAGACCGAGTGGCTGTTTGTTGCCACGGTACTCGGCTCCGGTATTTGGGGCGCATTTAATGAAAACCCACTCCAATCGTTGATAACAGACGTTGCAGAACCAATCCTCTTCATTTTTGTAGTAGGAGTGGTGCGGAGCTCAAAGGTCGATGAAAGTGAAATCCTCGATGGATTAGGCCGAGAAATGGTTTACCTACTTACCGCAAGCCTCATTGCCGTCGTCACAGTCCTCGGGTCTGGGTTCCTTGGCTTCGGCGCGAAATTGTCAGCGACCTCTATGAATCTTTCTTTTGCAGGATTATGGTTCTACTATTCGAAAAGAGCGCAATCTGGCCTTTTGGGCACTCTTCTGCTTTTAGCTTTTGGTGGTAAGGTCGGAGCGATTACTGCGCTAATTGCGCCATTGAGCTTCGAGGTTGTATCTCGACTAAGGCGGCTCGCCCCGGCTATCGTAGTCGCTATGGTTGTAGCGCTGATGCTGGCGATCTGGGCACCCAGCTTAGATAGTATAGAACGTATCCCAATTGCGGACAAATTGATCACCCCTGCGGTGATCGATGGATCGCTCACTCTCGAACGCTTGGATCAGGATATTTTCGGCAGTAGAATCGCTGAAGCAAAGTCCTCGTGGACCGGGCTGAATGAACACGGGTACGGCGTTGCAGCACTGTCCTTGGGCGGCGGAGCTGGCTACACCTATGACCTGATGGACTATCACCAGCTGAGATTGATTCGCCCATCGCACGGGGTGCATTTCTCCCCGCTTTCCCTGCTCGTCATCTACGGGCTTGCGGGAGTATTACCAATAGGACTTTTCTTCTTCCATGTGACGAGGCGTTCTATCCAAAAACTCAGAACGACCTCGGGTATCTCGCTCGTCTGGCCCGCCTTCACAGTTGGAGTGTTGGTTGCATCCCTTACAGCCTATTCACTCTTCGCGACCCCCCTATTCGCGATCGCAACAGGCTTCACATTGCGACACACCACCAGTGCCGGAAGATCATGAGAACTGCATACATCGCATACACCGATACTGACTTGAAGAAGGCGTCCGCAATTGCGGATACCTCGGACACGATCATCGCTATCGGCCTTTCTGACGCAGGGGTCGCTTATGATTGCCGAACGAGATTCTTGCCAATCGAAGGCGCACTCGGCGAACGACAATTGGCGGTCGATACGATTGAGGCATTCTCCGAATTCGCATACCCTTGGCTCGCTTTCGTCAACAACATGTACCGCTCAGCACTTGGCCCGCTACAGTCAACAGTCGCTTCAGCAGTTACGGAAGTCAAACAGTCTGGGTGCACTCAAGTCGTGGAAATGCGGGGCTGGAAGGTTCAGCTGTTCCCATCCGCCCTCACTGGCTGGGGTGAATCAGCTCGAAGGTTTTGGGTTAGCCCGGACATGCTCATTTCGCTGCCTCTTAGGCGTGGGCTATGCGGGCTTCTTGGGCCCAAGGCTGTGAGAACCCTCCGATGGGGCCACTTTGGCGCAACTCGTCTCGCCACTCGCGCAGCGTTGATCGCGGTTGGTGTCAGCTTACGGAAGTTGCGCCGATGGCGGCCTCGAAGAACACGATTGCCAGCGGAGGAGCCCCTTGCCGTGATCGTTGTGCGAAGTGCACATCAACTACGAATGACTCGCGCGTTCCTTACGGCCCGCGGCCTAACGGAAAGCTCCGTACTCTTAGCCATCGATGAAATGATCGCCAGCAAGGATTTGCTGCGAGAGGTTTCCGAAGGCAATTCACCATTCGTGGATATGAGTAATGGGGCGGGCGGTCTTGTGGATACGGTAAAATCTATGGTTAAGTGCTGCTCAATTTTGTGGGCGCCTAAGCCGCGGCGGAGCGTTCGATTTACGGCAGCCGAGACTGTGACAATCGAAGTCGACCTCACGTGGATCCTGCTGGACACCATTGCAAAGCCATCGGTTGTCGCTCACGGCTACCAAGTTCGGCGACTGATGAACACGATGATTGACCAGTACTCGTCATGCCCGATAATCGTTGGTTTCGAGCAGTTCTCTCCACAGGCGTACCTGCTAGGCACCGAGGGGGAGCGAAGCGGTTCCAAGACAGTACTTCTGAAGTCAACAGCCCTGAGCCGAAGAACCTTTCCAACCGTAGGCACCGCAAGCCGGTTCGTCGTCGAGAGTGAAGAAGAAGCGGAAACGTTGCGCGAATCCGCAGTCGTTGGGCATGAGCGAATACTCGTTGCGGACACTTTCGCTCGTCCAAGACGCCTACGCGATGTTGGCGGCCCGCCGAGAGTTCTGTTCGCATCCCAACCCCACGACCGGGCAAACTCGTTGCGGATCGCTAGAGATCTGGAGCAGGTTTGCCGGGACAGATACTCACTCACAGTCCGCCCCCACCCGAGGGAGCTAGACGTAGATGACTTCGCGGCAGTCGCAGAGATCGACGAGTTCTCCGACTTATACGATTCAATAGGCTCAACCGCTCTCGTCGTTAGTCGAACATCGTCGGTTCTCGACGACGCGGTCAAGATGGGTGTGCCTGCAATCGCCGTGCTGACGAGCGGCGAAGACCAGAGATTTTTCGATGGAGTTGACTTCGGCGACGGCGTGCTAGCGGTGAAGTCCCTCGGCGTTGAACTCCACAAGGCAGTCGAGAGCGCCTTAAGCGCTTCGAGATCCCAAATCGAATCGAACGAGGTGGCAACACGTAGCCGCTTGAACTGGCAGCAGTTTGCGAAGCTGGTCATTGACGGCACGCTCAATGAAGAGAACGTCCGCTAGGTGTTTGGAATCGGTCTTGCTTATCGGCGAAGACGCTATTCATTCAACGAATCGCCTGACGAGCCCAATCGGATCCACAACAGCCCTTTCGGATAGTCGGCGGTCAGTTAGGTCGAAGAACTCCTGATGGGCCACGAGAGGCACGACGACGCTTGCTTCATCCAGCGCCGACTCAACGGATACCAAGCGCACGTCCAGTCCTTTAAGCGAAGCTGGCAACTCGTGCACGTTCGGCTCAACCACGAGGATTTCGGCATTGGTCTTCGCCCTCAGCTGTTTGACCACCTCAATGGCCGGGCTCTGGCGAAGGTCGTCAATGTCCGGCTTGTAGGCCAGCCCCAGGCATGCGATCACCGGGGCGGGCTGTTCGGCTGCTGCCGCCAAGATCTGGTCTGCAACCCATGCTGGTTTCGCATCGTTGACCAGTCGGGCCTGGTGTACCAGCTGCGCCTTCCCTGGAGCCGAGTGCACGATGAACCATGGGTCAACAGCAATGCAGTGTCCGCCGACTCCGGGCCCCGGCTTGAGTATGTTCACCCGGGGATGCAGGTTGGCAAGTTCGATCAATTCCCACACGTCGATGTCGTGATCGTCGGCAATCACCGAGAGTTCGTTGGCGAATGCGATGTTCACGTCGCGGAATGCATTCTCGGCCAGCTTCGCCAGTTCCGCTGTTCGTGATGTTGTCGTGAAGCACTGACCAGAAACGACCTCTCCGTAGAGGGCAGCTGCAGCGTTCGCACAATGCTCCGAGAGTCCACCCAGCAACCGGTCATTGTTGCGAATCTCAAACAGAATCTTTCCCGGCAGAACGCGTTCAGGGCAGTAGGCAAGTGCAATGTCGCCCGGCTCACCATCGGCTGGCATCCGCAGGTCGGGCCGAAGAGCATGGATCCAATTCGCAACCTTCTCCGTCGTTCCAATTGGTGACGTCGATTCCAACACAATCAAATTGCCAGGCTCCAACAGCGGGGCAATCTGCTCGCTGGCCGCGCGCACATACGACAAGTCAGGCTCATGGTCGCCTTTGAATGGCGTAGGCACGGCGATAACAAACGAATCAGCAGGTTGGGCTTCGGTCGAAGCTATCAAGGTGCCGTCGGTGACCACCTCTTTCACCAGCTGATCCAGGCCCGGCTCAAAGATATGGGCGCGGCCATCATTGATGGCGGTGACCGCGTCTTCCTTGACGTCTACACCAGTAACGCTGAAGCCAGCATCCGCAAATACCGCAGCGGTGGGAAGACCGATGTAGCCAAGACCGATGACGGTCAAGGTCTTCATGTTGTTGCACCTTTCGATTGGAGGAAATCCACAATTCGCCCAGCCGCATGTCCGTCTCCATAAGGACTTTCGGCCCTGCTCATCCTGCCATACAGCTCGTCGTCGTTGAGGAGTTCATGCGCGGCATCAGCGATTGCATCGGTGCCGGTCCCTACCAGCTTGACTGTTCCGGCGGTCACTGCCTCCGGTCGCTCGGTGGTGTCCCGTGTCACCAGGACCGGCACTCCCAAAGCTGGAGCTTCCTCCTGGACGCCGCCCGAATCTGTGATGACCAGATCTGCTTCGTTCATAAGCCAGATAAAGGGAAGGTAATCCTGAGGCGGTATCAACGTCACATCATCAACATCGGCAAGCACCTGGTTGGCGGCCTGCTGAACCTTCGGATTCAGGTGAACGGGGTAGACCACTTGAGTGTCTTCGCGGCTGGCAAGGTCCGCCAATGCGCGGCACATATCCACCAGCCCGCCGTCATGACTTTCCCGGCGGTGCCCGGTCACGAGGACGGTCCGCTTGTCGGGATCGAGGAAGTCGAACGACTTTGCGACGTCAGCGTGATCTCCAGCTCCCAGCAGATTGTCCCGCACCCAGTACAAGGCATCGATCACCGTGTTGCCAGTAACAACGACCGAGGCCGGGTCAACGTTCTCACGGAGGAGATTGTCATGCGAGGACAGTGTGGGGGCGAAGTGGGCTTGCGCGATCCTCCCGGCGACGGAGCGATTGATCTCCTCCGGAAACGGCGAGTAGATGTTGCCCGTTCGAAGACCGGCTTCCACATGACCTACCGGGATCTGCCGGTAGTAGGCCGCAAGCGCCGCGGCCATCGTGGTCGTGGTATCCCCGTGCACCAGCACCCAATCGGGCTTCTCCTCTGCGAAGACCTCATCGAGACCTTCGAGAACTTTGGTCGTCACATGGGTGAGCGTCTGCGCAGTCTGCATGACTTCAAGATCCACATCAGGACGAATCTCGAAGAGGTCGAGAACCTGGTACAGCATCTCCTTGTGCTGCCCGGTAACGACAACCCGACTGTCAATGCCAGGCCTTTCCGATAGGCACCGCACGACCGGAGCCATTTTGATCGCTTCAGGCCGCGTGCCAAACACGGAGACAACCTTCATGTGGTATTCCTCCGAGGAAGCAGTTCACAGCGGGAAAGAGTGGGCGACAACGGGCGAACAATCCGAATGTTCGCAAGTGCGCATGCAGCGTAGGTGCTGCTAGCTGCTCCATCAAGGAGTACCTTGCCGCAGAGCTTGCAACGGTGTGCGCTGGCACTCGCCGGGAACCGGGCAGCGCGGTCGACGGAGTATAGAGTTCAGAATGCGCACGGTTTTGATCACAGGCGGCACCGGTTCGTTCGGAACGAAGATGAGCCGCCGTCTCCTCAACACTGACGTGGAGAAGATCAAGATCTTCAGCCGGGATGAGGCCAAGCAGCATCAGATGCGGGGGGACTTCGCTGATCCTCGTTTGGAGTTCCACATCGGCGATGTGCGCAGCAAGCAAAGTTTGAGCCACGCCATGCCCGGCGTGGACATGGTCTTCCATGCCGCAGCTCTCAAGCAGGTGCCATCCTGTGAGTTCTTCCCGCTGCAAGCCGTCCTCACCAACGTCCTGGGCAGTGCCAACGTCATCGAGTCCGCTCAGGAGCACGACGTCCGCAGCGTGGTCTGCCTCTCCACCGACAAAGCCGTCATGCCCGTGAACGCCATGGGCATGACCAAAGCGCTGATGGAAAAGGTCGCCCAAGCCGCGGCCCGCAGCCAGGCCGGCCCCAACACCACCGTGAGCAGCGTCCGCTACGGCAACGTCATGTACAGCCGCGGCTCGGTCATCCCGCTCTTCGTGCAACAGATCTTCGAAGGCAAGCCGCTCACCCTCACGAACCCGGACATGACCCGCTTCCTGCTCCCCCTCGAAGTGGCCGTGGACCTTGTGCAATTCGCCTTCGAAAACGCTGCAGCGGGCGACACCTTCATTCGCAAAGCGGCCGCCTCCACCGTCGGCGTGCTCGCTGAAGCCCTGCTGACGGTCTTCGAGGCCGACAATCCCATTGACGTCATCGGCGTCCGCCACGGCGAGAAGCTGTATGAGACGCTGGCCACCCAGGAAGAGCTACGCAACGCCACTGACGAAGGCGACTACTGGCGTCTGCGCATGGATCAGCGGGGACTGAACTATGCCCAGTACTTCACCGAAGGCGACGTGGACATCCGCGTGGCCGAGGACTACCACTCCCACAACACCGAACAACTCGATGTTGCCGCCACCGCCGAACTCCTACTGCAGCTTCCCGAGATCCAGGCAGATTTGCAACGTTGGCGCTCACGCGCAGCCAAGTAAGGTCCCACCATGACCACTGTTGGAGTAACGGGAGCCAATGGGTTCCTGGGTTGGCACATCCGAGCCCGTCTGCATCTGGCTGACATCGAGGTCGCATCCGCCAGCCGGGACACCTTCGCTGATCCCGATCTGTTGGACGACTTCGTCCAACAGTCAGACGCCATCATCCACGCTGCCGGCGTCAATCGCGCCAACACCGATGAAGAGGTGGCCGACGGCAACCGCGAACTGGCCCAGCAACTGATCGATGCCATGGGCCGCACTGGCAAGACCGTTCCCGTCCTCTACACCAACTCCACCCAGTCCGAGCGGGACAACGTCTACGGCAAAGCGAAACAGGCCGCCGCCGACCTGCTCACCGCCCACTGTGAAGAGGCCGGAGTCCCCTGTCTGGACCTGGTCCTCCCCCACCTCTTCGGCGAATACGGCAAACCCCACTACAACTCCGCCGTCACCACATTCGCTTACGAACTTGCAGCGGGAGGCGAACCTTCTGTCAACCGTGACGGCCAGCTGGAACTGCTCCACGCCCAGGATGTGGCCGCCCGGGTGCTGGACTTCATTGCAGCGCCAACTGGCGGGCGGGCACGCATGGCAGGCGTCGCCATCTCTGTGGGCGAGGTCTGGGACCTCATGCAAGCCCAGCACCAGCGCTACGCCAACGAGTTCACGGTCCCAGACTGCGCCAACCGATTTGAGCTGCAGATTTTCAACACGCTGCGGTCCCAGCTCTACCTGAACAACTTCTACCCGCGCTCGCTCACCTTGCACGCGGACAACCGGGGCGCATTCGCCGAACTCTGCCGAGCCGACTGCCTGGGCCAGACCTCGGTCTCCACCTCCGTCCCCGGCATCACCCGCGGCGACCACTTCCATCTGGACAAGATCGAACGGTTCATCGTGCTGGACGGCACCGCCACCATCCGCATCCGGCGCGTGTTGACCAATGAAGTCACCACCCATGAAGTGTCCGGCGAGAACCCCGTCTACATCGACATGCCACCGCTGGCCACCCACAACATCACCAACACCGGAGATACCACGTTGACCACCCTGTTCTGGGCCGCCGATCACTTCGACCCCAACAACCCGGACACCTATGTGGACCCGGTCCAAACCGTTGGAGCATCGGCGTGAAAGTCATGACCATCCTCGGGACCCGGCCCGAAATCATCCGGCTCAGCCGCGTCATGGCCCGGCTGGATGAAGCCGAAGCCATCGACCACGTCTTGGTGCACACCGGCCAGAACTATGACTACGAGCTGAACGAGATCTTCTTCGAAGACCTGGGCGTGCGCTCCCCGGATCATTTTCTGGATGTGTCCCGGGAGTCGGTCGGTCAGGCCTACGGCGACATCCTGGCCAAATCCGAAGCGGCCATGAAGTCCGAACAGCCCGACGCCGTACTGATCCTGGGTGACACCAACAGCGCCATCGCCGCCATCATCGCCAAACGCCTCCACATCCCCATCTTCCACATGGAAGCCGGCAACCGGTCCTTTGACCAGAACGTGCCCGAAGAAGTGAACCGGCGCATCGTTGACCACACCGCCGATTTCAACCTCGTCTACACCGAACACGCCCGGCGCAACCTGCTGGCCGAAGGTCTCCCGGCCCGCCGCATCCATCTCACCGGGTCACCAATGAAAGAAGTGCTGGACGCCCAGGCGGCCAAGATCGCTGCTTCAACCGCCACCGCCGACTTGGGACTCTCCCCGCAGGGCTTCTTTCTGGTCTCGGCCCACCGCGAAGAGAACGTGGACAACCCGGCGCGGCTGAACGTGCTGATGGATGCGCTCCAGAAAGTTGGTGAGCGGTTCAACCAACCGGTGCTGGTCTCGCTGCATCCCCGCACCCGAAATCGTCTGGGCGAAGACCTGGAGATTCCGGGCGTCCAGTTTCACAAGCCGTTTGGCTTCAGTGACTACAACCGCCTGCAGTTGGACGCCACCTGCGTGCTCAGCGACAGCGGCACCATCACCGAAGAAGCCTCCATCCTGGGGTTTCCCGCAGTCACCATCCGCGATTCGATCGAACGGCCCGAAGGTCTGGACTCCGGCGGCATCATCGTCTGCGGTCTCAAAGCCGACGATGTGGTGGCTGCAGTCGCCACCGTCATTGGTCGGCCACCGTCATCGGTTCCGTTCGAATATGAGATCACCGACACCTCCGAGCGCGTGCTTCGCCTCATCGTTGGCCTCACCGGGCGAGCCTCCTTCTGGTCCGGCTTGCACCCGTCTGCCTGATCCCGGCCGCTACGGTCACTGCTCATGACCGGCGCCTCCCATCGTTCACGGCCACGGCGATCCCGGAGCGCCGACCAAACCGCCGCGCTGATCACCGTGGTGGTGATCGCGGCCGTTGGCGGCATTGCCGCGGGCGCCGCCCCCACCGGGATTGACATTTGGGACGCCATCCTGTCCGGCGGACTCGCCGCCCTGATTTCGCTGGCCGCGTCCCGGGTGCAACGTCAAACGCTGCTGATCTTCTCCACGCTCAGCGCAGCACTGGTGGGACTCAACTTCTGGCTGCTGTTTGGCGTGGCCGCCGTCCTTTTCACCATCGCCAGCGTGGAATTGCGCCGCCGAGACCGACTCACCGGCGCGGTTGCCGGGGCTCTGGCCGCCCAGGCGCTGCTTCGGTGGCCGCCACTGTTGTTCTTTGGTTTCCCTTCGCTGGTCGCCGCCGGGGCCTGTGCCTTCCTGTTCTGGAAGGCCTACCGATTCTCCCGCCGCGACGCCCGGCGCACCATCACCATCACGGTCCTCACCGCCTCGGCCATTGTCACCGTGCTCCTGGTTGCCTTTGCCTTCGCCGGCCTCACCGCCCGCTCCGACGCCAACCGCGGCGTAGACGCCGCGCAGCGAGGTTTGGCCGCCGTGCGCAGCGGTGACGTGGAAACCGTGGAGCTGGAGCTCGCAATCGCCGAAACGGCATTGACCAAGGCGTCCAATCGGCTGGATGCGCTGTGGCTGGAACCCGCCCGGCTCATTCCGGTGGTCGGCCAGCACCAGACCGCGTTGGCCATTGCCGCGCAGGAAGGCGCCCGCGTCGCACGCTCCGCCGGCGCCGCCGTGGATCAGGTGGACCTGAAGTCCCTGAGTCTGACCGCCGGCGAACTGGATATTGGGGCGCTGGCCGGTGCCGCGCCCCGCCTCCGCCAAACCGCGGACTCGCTGCAGGTGGCCCAGAACAACATCAACGCCACCTACTCGCCCTGGTTGGTCAATCCGGTGCAGGATCGCCTACGTGATCTCCTGTTTGAACTTCAGGACGCGGTCCCCGAAGCCGAACTCTCCGCCGATGCGGCGGAAGTCCTGCCCGGCCTTGTTGGTGCCGGGTCTCCCCGGCGCTATCTGGTGCTGGTGGCGAACCCGGGAGAATCTCGGGAGATGGGCGGCTTCGTCGGCATGTATACGCTGCTGGAGTTCAACCAAGGCCGCCTCACTCGCGTCGAATCGGACCGCGTGCACGGACTGTTCCGGCGTGCCCGAGAAGGCGGTCTTGACCACCCTCTGGGATACCCAGCGCTTTTCGAGTCCCGCATTCCGGGATTTTGGCCTCAGAATCTCACCGGGCTCACCGACATCAGCGAGGTACATCGGGCAGTAGTGGATCTTTTCCCAACTCTCGCTGGCGCACCGATCGATGGGACCATTTACTTGGACCCCACGGCAATCGGGGCTCTACTACGGTTGACCGGGCCCGTGACGATCGATCAGTTATCGGAGCCTGTCGACGCCTCGACGGCTGAGGATTTTGTCTACCGCGGTCAGTATGCGGAATTCGATGACGTGTCCGACCGCATTCAAGCGCTGCTCTCGCTCATCGATGCCACGTTCGTCCAATTGACCACTGGCGAGTTGCCGGGACCAGAGCGACTGGGCGAAGTACTCGGCCCAGTAGCGCGCTCCGGCCGCCTCCAAATCGCCGTGGATGATCCAACCGCCAACGAGTTCCTGGAACAGGTCTTCCTTCTTCGCAACTTCGGTGCGCCGCAGACTGTCGATTATCTGTCGCTGATGCAGACCAACGCCGCATCCAACAAGATGGATATCTACCTTCAGCGCAACCTGACCTACCAAGCCACCATCGATCCCGAAGGCAACCTGACCGCCACCGCCACCGCCGAA
>Ga0209828_1000854_pt1 | contig 28823 bp, 18 predicted proteins | sample MaitaG_FD_187429 | JGI IMG/M metagenome (GOLD analysis project Ga0209828, IMG submission 187429) | Marine algal microbial communities from Maine, USA - Maine_Asex2 metaG (SPAdes) (version 2) | ecosystem: Host-associated > Algae > Red algae > Unclassified | place: Maine, USA | collected 2015-01-05
AAAACAGATTAGCAGGTATGCCAATAAAATCAGATGATAAATTCGAACTATACTCTAAATCAACTTTTTCGTCATCTACAGCTTGTAGTGATAAAATAGATTGCTCTCTATTTAATGGGGAATCTTCGTAAATGATTCGCTTTGTATCTTTTCCAATGTCATATGTTGAATATAGTTTGCCATAATCATCATACGTATTTGTTTTTAACACATAAGAATCTGAAGTATTTGGATTTATATTAGACTGGACGATGCCTAATTGTCTGCCTAAGTCATCTAAGTCAACTGTTTCTTCTAAACTCTGTAATGTTACATTTTCATTATAGTAATCAATTCTCTTTGATTTTGAATTTTCTCCGTCACCCATACCTTTCAAAAGGTAATTGTGAGTTGTCTTTTGTTTGTACTTAGTGGGGATTCCAGAACCATCAAAAACTGTTGCACCAGTGTAGGTTGTTTGAATTCGATTCAAGGCATCATATATATAATGAGTGCCATCATAAACTATATTATTCCCTTTGATTGATGTTTCAGTTTTTGGTAAGCGATTATTATAGTAGGCATAGAACTTACGATTAATTATATCTGTTGGTGAATAGATGTATGACTCTGCGGGTAAACCATTCTGGATATCAGTAAACGTATAATTTAAATTATAGTCATCTTCGTTTATCCCAATTAAATTGTCATCCTCATCATAATAAGTAGTACCAATGTATGCTTGATATGTCTTTTTAGGAGTCCCATTTGAATTCCATTCGGATGACCGGCTTATCATATCCCATCTATTACCCATAAATTGATAGGTACATTCATTAACAAGGTTATTAGATAAAAATTTGAAGACCATTGTGCTAAACGTACCTGAGACTTGTTGTGCATCAATGACTTCTCCTGCATCATTATAATAATTAAACCATTGTTGTTGCCCCATTGGTGTATGTAAATACCTCGATTTCATTAAATCCACTGTATTTAAAGCACTGGGTGTAGGCTTATTTTTAATCAATGGACTTGTATCTTGATAATAAATAAATGAAGGATCAGAAAATGCTCTTTCACCAGCATATTGCATGACTTGGACTTGTCTTTCAGTTGGATCTAATTCATTATAGGTAAAGACTCGTTTGAGTGTGTGAATGGATTTTGCTTGTTGATTATGACTAACATCAAAATCTTCGTATTGATAATCAGTAATTACGGCGACTCCATCTTTTTCAGTTCGCTTACTTTTTGGTTCGACTCTACCAGAGTAAAGTGGCATTTGAGTGTTAACCAATATATTATTCGCACCACCAAATTGGTTACTGCTGATCATAGCTGCTTCACAACCGGGAGAGTTAGAAATATCAACATCATAATATCCAATTCTAACTGGACTGGTTAGACTTGCTCCCAATTGAGCGGTAAAGCCCTCATACCATTTACTATCGTTGTCAAAAGGCATGCCTGCATATTCATTTCGTACACTAACTAATTGTTTGCTCCTTGTTGCAGTATTGTATTGATATGTTTCTTCTGCTTTTTTCTGACCTGCATCATCTTGGTATGTTAATGCAAGGATACTTCCTCTTTTGAGCACATTACCGATAGAACTCGCTGCTCTGTATCGAGCTGTGCCGAATATGACGGTCTCTGCTTGCGTATTTCCAGCTAACTCATCATCAGTCATCACATTAAATTTTTGGTCTACTTTTCCTTTGTCTATCTCGGTCTGAATAAATTCATATGCCATGTGAGATGAACCTCCAACTCTAGGTGTAATCATTTTTGAATTGATGGCACCTCTCACAATCATTGTTCGTTTTTGATCACATAAAGCATCTTCGTCATTACCTAAATAATTACCATCATGTACTTTCATATCTTGCCCAAATAATTCGACAAAGACAGGTGAATATAATAATCGACCGCTAGTAGATTTGGTCATATCTTCACTATGACCATAAGTATAGTTTACACTGAGCATCAAAGATGGATTTTGAACTTCACTATCGTAAACCATTTTTCTCTTGAGCCTCAGACCACCGACTACATTTGTATAGTCCACACCATTAATAGTGAGATTACAGTCTTTGATATAATTCATTGGATAATTGTTTACTGTATTTGGTTCATATTCGAAATGCTCCGATGATCCAAATATATTGTTCACCTTAGTCAACAGACCAGCAGTCATCTCAGGCCATTTAGGAGTCCGATCTGCTGTGAATGGATTGGGTCCGTAGTCAGTTTCATAAATAAGAAACGGACGACCTTGTGTTTCAAACGGAAGTTGAGGCACATTATGAATCAAACCATCCTTTGTATTATCAGCGCCAAAGTCGCCATTATGAAACCCCCAATAGTCAGTACTAAAACTCAATCTTCTTGGCAATTGCTCACTACTCCCAAAACCATCCAATTGATAATCGAAGTCCGTATTTAAATTTCGATTATTCGCTCCTATTTCAGAAACACCAGTTAGCATCAACCGATTACAGTCAACAGTAGTGATACTCTCAGATGCTGAGTTCACATTCCAAGATGTATTTTTTGTATCATCATATTCGTATGTATATCTAGACACTCCGTTTCCAAGATGATTTATATAATATGAACTTGAAAAAGTAAATCGCTTAAAAGGAACATATGTAGTTGCTAAAGTCTCGCGTCTTTGATGATTGAGTCCTCCCAATACAAATGGTTTATATTGATTTGATGATGTTGGAGAAATCAACCCTTCTATCGATACTGGATTTCCATCTTTATCTTCGAATTCATCTGTAAAGACATCTTTACGAGCGATTGGAGTATAATAGAATACAACCTGTTCATATTTTGTATTAATAGTTTCTGGAGCTAAAGAATTGATAAAGTTCGTTGTGAAACTTGAAGGGATATTGTATAAAGAATTCTGGACACTTCCACCAGTAGCTCCCGCAAGGTGACGCATAGCTTGTTCTTTAGAAAAGTAATGATATCTAGGTTGATGAAACACTTTATTCGTTTCACCAAAGAAATTTTGATCATCTGAAATGAGACCATCATGTTTCATCATCAACCGTTCATTACCCAGTGAAATGTAAGAATATGCCTCTTTCCTATATTGGAAATTGATGATATCATCAGGAATAATAAGACTTGAAATTGTATTGATCATCCAGGTATTCGTGACAGCTGTATTCAATGCTACATTTTCTACATTGACAACCCCTGCACCTCTTGCTGAGGATTTTTCTTCCAGTCTCGTGCCATTATTGTCTGTGCCTCCATACAAGTATTCAATACCATCTGGTGTGGTAATTTTAAATTCAAGATTGCTGATCGCAGATTGATCATCAATTGGATTTTCATAATCGATCACTGGTTCTATCAACACATTATTCATATTCATATTGACCACGATTAAGTTATTTTCATCGTCAAAATCAAAATAAAAACTTCCTGAATAAGACCCAGCGGAATAAGAAAATATATCCGGTTGGTTGTCTAATACACCCATTGTCATCAACCATAGATCGTCCCCATTAGTCGTGTTTGTTTTAGGGTCTTGTATCCATCCCTTGACATGTTTTTCAATCTCAATTTCATCTCCACTATTATCCGTCAAGTCGAGATTATCTTTTCGCAAATATCCTTCATCAGGAATTCCCTGGACTGTTCTGGTAATGAAAGATATTCCATTGAGTCTCCACCCAAGACCGACATTAGAAGATAATTCCTCAACTGGTACGCCTCCACCCAAATAATAATTTAACTCTAATCCCAAGCTCAGATGATCACTTTGAATACTAACAAGTGGTATTGATTTTTGATTTGCTCCATTCGTATTTAGTTGGTGCTTTTCAAATTCAGTGCCTTTGAGAAAATTTTCAACCTTTTGGGCTTGACAATATATTGATAATATAAGACATAACAATATCAGTTGAATATCTGTTGATTTCATTATTTTATGTTTAATGTTGTAATTGGCTATTGCAATATTTCTGGTCTTTTAGATGGCTTTACCAGATAGTATAAAGTTTGAGGTATGGAATAACTCCCTATCCAAGGGCTGCCTGATGAGCGATAAAATGCTTGACCATTGTTACCAGGAATAGGTAGTTTCTTTCTCCACGGTGCGCCTCCTTCGCGATAATAATACCTCTCATCACCAGTCAGATCAGAGATATAATATCCTGAATAAATGTAACCATGATTTACTGTACCTAATAAACTCCAAACACTTCCGACAAGATTTAGACCAAGATTTATATTGCTAAAAGTTTTCCCAAATGCCGATCCAGTATCACTTTTGCCATAGAATTTTGTGTTATCGTATTGGTGTTTGAAATTGTTGTATGGATTTAGTAATTCCTTGACACTTTTTGAGCCTTTTATATCATTGGTTTTGTAGCCACCTATGGCTAATTTTACACTAGCTGTTATTCCAAAATTAATACTAGCCCATAATAGTTCATTTCCTAGTTTAAATTTTCCATTATACCTCCCGTAAACATCTAGTCCTTGAGCATTACCATTATACAATGCATGTTCAGCCCCCTTTAAAAGTACAGTTGGTGCAATATTTACTAAGGCATCATACGCAAATGCTGACCATCCATTACTTATAAATTGACCGCTAGATGGCAAGACATAATTTAAAGCAAGGCTGGTAAGATGTATTGTAACCTTTCCCCATATGAATCCTTGACCGATCTCACAGTTTTCACAATCTCTAATTGCTTTATTAAAGGCTCTATAATTAAAAATATCCTTATGAATGTTAAGTGCTGTATTCACCACTCCAACAACTAGGAAAATAACTGCTGGATTATCACCCTGTCCATCAGAAAACATAACTGGGTTAGCTCCCATAGACGTATATGGTGATAAAAAGTTTAAGTCGGCAGCTTTAGGATCTGTCTGTTGCCAAGAAGCTATTGTTGGGTCAAGTGTCCTATATTCTGTTGTATATATTTCTAACTCTTCGATCCAATCCATGCCACGCTGATATTGGGCAAAATCACGCTCCCCAACACCAACATGAGATTCATCCCAAGTTAAGCCATATGGATAATAGTTATGAATTTGTTGCACATCTGATAAGGCTATTTGTTGATCATTATCCTTATCAGAAAATTTAAGTCTCACTATGTCTTTATAATCTCTGATGTGATATTCAAAGTCCAAGACAGGTTCTGTGTTTTCTTCTTTAATTAGTACACGTCCATCTGCATGATTGAGGGCAAAGAGTTGACCGTCTCTATATTCTGTATTTGCTACATGATCTATTCTATACTTTTCAGCGCTTGTGGTACCAGTCGTTTCATTATAGATCTTGGTTAATAATCGACCAGTTGCATTATATTTATTTAGTAATTCACCATCTGCTATACTAGCTGTTGCCACTTCATTAAACCGATTATATGTCAAGTCCATTCCTCTTTGACCATCATTAGTTAAGTGTCCAATTAGTGGATCATATATATAATTCGCTATTCCAGTCGTTGGGTTTTTAAAACCTTCAGCTCTATTTGCCAATAAGTCTGATACTTGTGACAATTTGTTTGATTGATTTTGGTATGTATAGGCTAAATCATCAATTCTATCATAACTTATACTACCTTGATTTACAATCATTCCTCTTCTAGCCAGCTTCAATAAATTACCAATATCGTCATATTGATAAGCGGTGGAATAATCACCCGATTGCTGTAATTTATGTGTATCATAATTATAATTACCAATATCTTCTTGATCTCCGATATAAGGACTTTCAAAATTAGATTTTGCACTATGATTAGCTACAAGTAACCTACCGAGTTGATCATAATGATATTCATATTTATTTAAATTACCGCATCCGTTATACCATTCTACAGATGAAACAAGCGTCTTATCATAATTAATTTTTTGAGCAAAGAGGTTTTGATCATCAAACAGATTACAACAATTCTCAGTTATGGGCATAACATTGGTATTGACTGTTCTAATTGAATGAAATAGAATATTACTTTGCGTAAAAATGATATCATTATTAGTTACCATTATATCATCATATATAAAGGCTGTCAATTCCTCCTCTACAATACTTTTAAAGTTTAAAACATCTTGTTCATTATTACTAATAAAAACAGGATAGTTAATTGGAATGCTCTGAGTCATACCAACTTCATTTATAATACTTAAATCCTGAATGTAAATGCCTTGCTCTAAGTCCCCTAGACCTTCAAACTTTTTGTCGCATAGTCTATTATTTATACAATTAATATTTTCATAATCATCAATGCTATTTAATTCTGATACACGTCCAAAACCATCGTATGTGTAATTTAATGCTTGTAGATAATTATCTTGCTGACCATCTTTATGCAAGTTTTTGGATATGACACGATTTAAATCATCATAATCTAAGTCTACAAGTTGTTGACCATTTAGAGATAGTCCTGTTGATCGTTTTCCTTTATCATGGTGATGAGTCCAGTTAAATACATGAACATCTGCATCCGGCGTTTCGTGTTTTTGGATTGATGATAATAATAAATCTGCGTCATTAAAAGTATTGAATGTTGTGTCTATACTACCAATATGACTATGGTAAATAAACGTATCTAATCTTCCAATATCATCGTTAGTAAATTCTTTTAATTCAAATATAGAATTAGAAATATTATCATTCTCGTCTATGACATATTCTTTTAATTCAGTAAGAAATGATTTCTGGCTCCAAAAGCCATCAAAAGACATTTCAGAAAGAATTTCTAGATTCGTGTCAGGTATTGTTGAAGTAATCAAATTATTTAAATCAACTGGAAAAAAGCCGTTAAATTTTCCTGTTTTAATTATTTGATTATAATCGTTGTACACATTTGCAACTTTGTCCCCTTTCGGATTTTCTACTAATACTAGACGATTCAAATTATCATATATATACTTCGTTGGATTAGATTGCTCAGGCTGTAATAAAGATGATACTTTCTCATTATTTGTATTAAAAGTATATACGTAGACATTATTATCTGGGTCAGTTTGACAAGTCAATTGATTTTTTAGATTATAAAAGTGATCGACTTCTGCCCACGAATTTACAGATTGTTTTTTTGAGCTTCTAATTACATTACCAAAGACATCCTGGGATTTTGAGTGTATCCCGCTATTTTCGTCTATTGATGTAGAGATTAGAAGAGTGTTCGGATTATATGTTCGACTTCCTCCACTACAATCATTAATTATTATAGCATTCGAATTTGATTGAAACACATTCGATTTAGTCATGAAATCTAAGTCATCCTCAAAAGAAATTATTTTTGTGCTTAAAATATTTAATCTTGGATCATTTTGATATTGGTATTCAATTGTCGGTTTTCCATCAGAAATAGTTTTTGAAAGCGTGCCGGCGTGATTATACTGATTTGCAGATAGAAGTAATTCTATAGATGGTGTGCCATTTGAATTTCCTAATCCATCGATATTAAATACTGTTGAGGTCGTCTCCCGTTGTAGTCCGTCATAAATAATTTCTTTGTTTTGATTTTGATTAAATGGTAGTGTCTGATCTAATGGAAATGTATAGATTTGTGTTAACCTAGAATATTTATCGTCAGGAAAATAATGGTATGAATAATCTACTTTTTTCCTGCCATTATCTGTTGTCATTGATCCCACTCTATTTAATACATCGTACACATAAGATGTTAGGATACTGTCTGACGAAATATGACTTTGGAGATTACCATTAGGGAAATAGTAGTATCTCTCTACCCGATTAATATTTTTAATAGAATCCACTTTGTCTGGATGTGTTGGATTTAAATAAGTACGAATAGGATGATTGGCAAAGTATTGTGAATTTGGTGGTGATTGTGCGGTGGTCGCTCCTTGTTTGGCATAGTAGAGTCTAGTAGGTATGGCTGTTGTTGGATGCCAAGCGTCAGCAGTACTCGACAGTATAAATTGGCCTCCAGCTACTGCATAAGTATGTTCTCTGACTAATTTATTATTATGTAGTTTATAGTCCACTTTCTCTCCACTTAACATCTCTCTGACTTGGCTATTTGTATCACCCTGATAATTTTCAGTACATAGTGGTACGCCAACAATATTCCGATTCATAAATTCTTGTCTTTCCGGAAGCAGTGTTAATTCATGAGGATATCTCCAAATCTTTTCACTGTATAATGACGGTTGATTTGTTCTAAATATTTTTTTAGATTCTATAAGTAATGGATTTCTTAGGTTATAGGTATATTCTGTTTTAGTTGATATTCCATATTCAGTAAAAGTTTCATCTTCGACTTGATACTGATTCATATCTAATGCATAGTCATAGCAAAGTGTGGTGAATTCTTCATTCTTTTTTTCCCAAAACCAATTAAACTCTTGTTCTAAAACATATCGTCTACATATCCTTCCTTTAAAAGGATAACTATTTGTTTGCTTTACATAGTTAATTTGACGATCACTAACGACAGATCCATCAGCTGCAACTATTTGCTGTTGAACTGGACGTCCAGCATTAAAAACGCTATTATTAGTATCATAGCAGATTAGGTCTGAAGCAACATCATTATTTATATCATATTTTATCAGTCCTCCTTGATAAAAATATGTCCGTTGATTTAATAATGGAGATTCGTCATTAGATTCATCATAAAAATGACAACCATCATAGTCACCATTGGAAAACACATTATTTGGTATAGTAAAAGTTTGACTTGTATGTCCACTTATTCCATGTCGATATTCTTCAACAGTTTGATAATAAATTGGACTGACGAAATTAAGAATTGGACTCCTTCTAAAAATAGACACAACAGCTTGCTTTGCAGTTCGATCATTTCGTTGAGGAATAATAGGATTATTACTAAATGAATAACCTTCTACGGATGGTAAGAAATGATAACCCCACCTTCCATCTTTATACACATAAGTTCTCAATACGTCATCATTATCAATTGCAGATAGATTAGCTGGTATAGACGTTCGCCCATCATCGCTCATTAATTTTTTTGAAAGACGAACACCTGCTCCATTCATTTCGGTTTCGAAATCCATTGAGAAGTGCTCAAAAGTAGATGTCGGAGTAGCATCATATGACAGCTGATATCGGCCAGGCTGATCAATATATTCATTTAATCGAAATTCTATATTGTCCAATGTATTACCCTGGGCTTTCTTTATATAGTTTCCATTTATTACATGATAGAGATACCAAGTAGTGTTGTATTCATATAAATTTGGTCCGTAAGGAATAGCATCAGTGAAACAAAGTGAACCTCCCGAAAGGTCCCACTCAGAATTATAGTAGTTTCCCAAATCTCTTTCAACCAAAATGTGCTCTGTCGATGGATCCAGCACGTCAAAATATATTCGAGAAAATTGTGTAGCACGCCCTGACGGACCTAAAGGACAAGAAAATATATTATCAGTTGAGGTATTTTGATAACCCGTAATTATTCCAGAGATAGTTGATTTATTTGTAAAGTTTTTTTCAACTTGGGCTACATTTGATTCATAATCAAAAACTGTTGTGCCGCCTGCGGGGTTTCTCACACTTTTGAGCAATCCATTTTTAACGACACTTACATTGGGTCTGCGGTCTGCAAAATTTTGAAATCTTTTATTGCCATCAGTAGTGAGTAAACTAGGTATAAGAGTTTTGTTTGCTTGGCCATTGTAATATCCCCACCAATCTTGGGCCATCGAACATCTTCTGGGAATTTGGGTTTGATTATAGTATGTTAAAACATGTTGGGTATGATTGTTAACCAGATCATAATCACTAGGATCACCTTGCACACCGACCTGCCGCACCTCATTTAATAAGAAAATATTTTTATCCTTAGAATATGAGATTGAAGAAGGCTCCAAATCTCCAATGCCTTGAACCTCAGCATAGCGAAGCCAGTATTTTTCGATTGGTATGTCATTCTGCAATATGACAATTAAGTCAAGCATGCGTCCTCTATTACCTAGGAAGATATTATTGTCTAAAGCTGTGTTCTCAGTACCTGCATGGAATTCAATTTTCTGATCTGCATATTCTATAGATTTTAATCGATGACCATAATGATAGGTTCTTGTATATTTGCTTGGACCTACATAATCTGGATAATATTCTTGTGAAGGAGCTGCTTTAAGAGTTCGAAGTGATCTAGCATTCATACTTACACCATTCCAATAAGAATAGCGTTCATGCTCATACGTAAAAGATACTATTCGGTTACTAAATGGTTCTTTTATTGTCTTGAGGTGCCATTTGGTCGGCCTCATAAGGACAGAACCATCGTCTGTTTGGTAGTACTGATGATCTACATTATAGCTTCCTGAAAAATCTATATGATCATCACCACCAAAAATATACTCAAAACCATATTGATCGACTACCGTAAATTCCAATATATTCCTAAAATAGCATGCTGTCGTACCAATACAGTTTTGTTGACTTGGATAATCACTGCTGCTGTATTCTATTGAAGAAGTAGTTATTCGAATATCAGGATTAAAGGGAGCAGAAATCCATTTGATAGTTGCATCATCTCTTTCTAAAAAAAATGTAACTGTTTGTCCCAAAAGGTTTGCTGTAAAAATATCAGGCTCTCCATCTGACTCACCAGTCGCAAATCCCGAATCACTATCAAATTCATTGCCAAGACCAGAAGTATATTCTAATCCGTGACAATCATAATCATTTGGGAAGTAACTACAAATATCAAACTCAAAATCATCCTTTCCTCTTATACTTCTTGTAATCGCATAATTACATGATGTATTCCATCCGAGTCCTACCCATGAGTGATACTGATTTACTTTAATACCATTACCAGATTGATAACTCAAATTAACAGGCATTGTCACACCGTTGATGATATCAATATCAGTCAATGGAATTGTGTATGACATCGAACCTGTTGCCAAATTTTCAGATGAAGCCCCTTGGCTAGCAATTGAAGTTGAAGCAGCAGAATATTCATTATTCGCCACATTCTGGGCTAACAAATTTGAGCATAGAAAGGACAATAGAATGCTAGTAAAGAAGTAAATAATTACTCTCATAACAATAATTTTATAACAAATAAACTGATAGTAAACAGACTAAATTAAAACACAGAAATTTAGATATAAGAGACTTTATTGGCAGCCATCAATTTTCACTTCAAATATTGAATTAGTTTGCACTTCAAATCCAGGTTTTAATAAGGCTTGATTGGTCACATCGAAAGTAATTTTAGCATTATTCCCAATTTGATTATCTGCAGAAATATAATCTTGTACTTGATGATTTAAAATTTCACCATTGATATAATTATGGTCTAAAGTATTTAAATCAAGGTTTAGGTGGCAAGTATTGCAATAATTAATTATACAGTCTACGACATCATAAGTTACAGGATCGTTATCAACAATATTATTACCTCCATCAATAGCATATATTAATGTTGTAGGTGGAAAATCACTATTCGTTAATAATATTGTTGAAAAACATTCTGAATTTGTTTTTAAAGATGCTCCAATAGTTCCAACTAATACCCAATCATCCAGAAGATCAAGCCCTTCTCCACCTTGAAGATCAATATTATAAGACAATATATGTTCAGTAGTACCAGTTAGGGTGTGCCCTGCGAATAGATAAAAAGAACCATCTGAATTTGTTCCATAACTTGATACCAAACCTTCTGAATTAATAAAAAAAGAAGTAAAATCTAATGTACTTGCATCGTAGCTTAAGCGATAGTTTTGATTTTTTAATTTTACATCTCCTGATATATTCTCTGCTTTTTTAATAAACAGATCGATATAAACAACTGTACTATTTAGTGAACATACAGTGTTAGACAATTCAGCTTTTACTTCTACTGATGAATTTCCAAAGGAGTGAATTTGAAATCCAATAACAGCTATAAAAATGATTATTACGTTTCTCATAATGATTATTTAGTTTTTAGGTACTCTTGAAGATTTTCCGTTATTCTGAAACCATATCGCTTTATCCATTCCATTGACGTCTCCGTCTAGATTCATATCACCTGGAAGATAATTATCAAAAGTGCCGTTTGTTTCAAACCATTCTGTCTTATCCATTCCAGTGATGTCATAACTAGGAAAATCTGATTGATTAGTATCTCCGCCTAACATCCCCCAAGATCCTAGTGATCCTCCCAACTGAATCTGACCTACACTTGTAGATACTCGATAAGAGTCTGCGATTCTAAAATCAAATCTTGCAACATCATTATAATTTGAAAAATGATAAGGTGACGGCGATAATACTCCCATATGATTTCTATGTTCGATTCGTGTATAAAATTCTGTTTCTAAACCAATATGATCTCTGAGATTATTAGGACATGCAAAATGAAATCTACCTTCAACGTCCACAATACCAGCTACTTTATACAACTCTGTGTGATCAGTTAACAATGTATCTATTACAGTTAATAATGTCCAATCAACAGGAGTCGCGTCTGGAAATCTAGTTGCATAATCGCCTTCTGTCCAACCAGCACCTTCAATGCCAGCATAATTCCATGGAGCCTGATTGTAGGGTTGCCCATCTGGTGTAGGAGAAACTAAATTACTTATTGGAGTTTGGCCAGGTAAAAGACCACGTGTGTGAAGTCCTGGAATCATTGAATTTGATAAAATATCAAAATTAGATTCAAAGAAAAAATAGATATCTAATGCGCATTTTGACACTGTAAATGGTAGCTCTACAATACACCCATGTACATTTTCAATAAGAGCAACCTTATTTCCAAATGAAATATTATTAAAGGTAGTCGTTGTACTCCCTGGACCAATTATTTGAGATTGGGAATTGATAATTACAGTATACGGTCCTGTACGACCATCTGCAGTAATCTCAACTACGCCTGTACCTAAAGCGTCATATACAGTTACGACGTTTACAGAGTAAGCTGAAAATAAAACACTTATACTCAAGAAGTAAGTGATAAAGGAAAATAAAGCTTTATACATTTTAAGGTTTGCAAATTAGACGTGAGACTATTGCCCATATAATGTATAGTTTTGCAAAAAAATTAACTTATTTATCAAGTGTCCTTTTTTATTTAAACTTTAAAAAATCCAAAAAAACACCCATTATTTTGCGACTGTTTTATCGTCTATGAAAAATCCTAATCCATCATTTCGAATAGATATATTACACTAATTGAATTAGTACTAAGACTTTAATCAAAGATTAATGAAAATGGATGAAAACTGTATATAGCATATTATCGACTTGTTCTCGATAAAAAATAAAACAATGAAACAAAAAGGATTAATACTATAAAAATAAGTGCTAAGTTTTTTATAAATCCATTATCTGAAAAACTAACATCATCCCCAACCAACACAAATCCACTCCAATAATAAGGATGAGCATCCATAATTGAATTAATAGAACTTAAATACTCAAGTTTTGATTGATGTAAAGATGTTTGTACTGACTTATTATTTGAAAGATTCTTATAAAAAGATTCCATCAGATTTTTTGTTGTTTTATCATTTACATTCCATAGGCTTGTAATGACACTTTTACATCCACTTGCTATAAATGCTCTCGATAAGCTCATAATACCTTCCCCTGCCTTTAATACCCCTTTACCGGTCTCACATGCACTTAAAACGACTAAATCTAATTTATGAGGTAAATTATATATTTCATGTGTTGAAATGGGTGCATCGAAAAAATAGATCTTACTTTCCATTGGTAATGAATCATTACACGAAGCATGGGTAGCTAAATGCGCTATACTGAAATCTCCTACAGTCTCGATAAACTGAGATTTGGTCGCTGTTGAATCTAAATAAATTTCACCATTGTAGACCTTATTAATTAATAATACCTCTTCTCTATTATACACCAAGCTATCTAAAATAGTATGATTAGAATTACTTTTAGAAAACAGAGGAGCATATGCAGTCATTTCGCCTGATACCTTATCTTTCTTTTGAAGAAATAACAAACTAGAATAATGATAAGATAATGAATAGTCTTTTAGCGTATAGTTTAAGATGTCGTATCTATTATTTTCTAGATTAGTGGGTTTAGACCTTAGCAATGCATCAAATGATATATAGTTAAGAATTCCATCAGGTATAATAATTAACTTATCTGATATTTGATCAAGCCCATCTAATTCTAATTGTAACAGGATTTGGTATAAGTCATATGATACATTCACAAATTGAGCATAAGCATCTACACTTAGCTCAGTTGTCAATCCTCTATACCTTTTTACTAGTCTAGAAAAATCAGCTGGTAAGTCTTTCCTGTATGTTCTAATAGAACCATTATGAATGACAAACGAATATAGTGATGAGTCAGTAACATAATATTCAATTAATGCAGCGTTTTTTTGTTTCAAAACATTAAAAAGATCTGTAATTGATGTGTCAATATTAGACTTTTGTTGAAATATTGCAGGATACTTTTCTTGCAAATCATTTAAAAATAAATCATAATCTTTTCGCAAAGCAAAAAGTCTTTGCTCTAAATAATCAACTGAGTCTTGATCGATACTATCTTGTACGACAAAGTTAAGATCAGATTCTACTTTCCTTAGGTTCTTTTTGAAGAATTGATCTTTAGCAAGCAAACTCGTATCTTGTATTAATTTGGTTTTCGCATCCTCACTTTTTAAATGAAAATCTAATAATAAACCATGACCTCTCTGAGACAATTGAAATGCATATAAATTATCATCATTATCATATGCTAAATCAATTAATTCAGAATACATTGACTTTATATAGTTTACCAGGTCGAGTTTTGATCCTAATATTCTCAATTGACTATTCAACATATAGTCAAATATTTCGATAGCAGAATTAGACATCACTTTTGAAGCCTCATAGCGGTCCATTAAAGAAAAGATCTTTGCTTTTTTGAGTTGGGCTTCGAGCGCTAATTTATGAATTAATATTTTTGATACTTCTGGAATATCAGAATCATCTATCAGTTCGGTATCTGCAGGAAGCAAGGCATTCACAGCTTGTGTGTAAAACTCAATAGCAGTTTCATATTTTTCAAGTTCATAAAATGAATCGCCAGTTTTGAGTAATCCATCACTCATCTCAAAATGCTTTTCTCCATAGACCTTGACTGTTTCAATCATTGAATTTTCAAACGAATGAATCGCCTCTTGAATATTTTCACTTCTTAAATGATGCTGTCCTAAATTCTGATAATAGTTAATTAGATTTGCATTTTTAGGATTCATAGATTTTACTTTATCCAATGCCTGCATCGATTCAGGGAAGCGCCTTGACAAACTTAAAAATGATGACCAATCATCGTATAATTGTAATTCCTGAATAGAATTTGAAACATTTGATCTTTGTACAAATTCGAAAGCTTGTGTAAAATATTCTTCTGCAAGAGTAAGCTTATTTTTAAATTGATAAGCTCTAGCCTTTAAGCCAGTCCATTGTGCCCTATCCAAATCCGTAATGTAATCCCGTTTTGAATTTATAGATTTGGTGAAATAGATAATCGCATTATCATAATCTGCAATGTCTAGATAGCACACTGCAGTATTACTATATAGATCTTCGATTCTAAAATCAAAAGAGCTGTGTTTATCATACAGATCTATAGTCTTTTGGTAATAAGATAAAGCTTCATATGATTTGCCAAGTTCAAATAAGGAAATACCATTAAAATAATAAATATCACTTTGTAAGTAAATGTTATCAGAAAGCCCCAAACGTAATATTTCAGCCTCAGTGAATTTTATCAATGCATAAGACTCACTAAAGTTGTCCTGTCCATATTGGCACTGTGACCGATAGAGCAAAGCATAACAGTAATAGAGATCAGGAACACTGTCAAGTTCTACGATAATGTTGAATACTGAATCAGCCGAAAAAAAATTTGACGAGGCAAGTAAGCCACTTGCCTCTCCAAAATATTCATCTGCGCTTTTTTGTGAATAACTAAATGTTGAAAAAAGTCCAACAAATAGAATACCTGCTAATATTTTATAAATTCTCATTTTCAAGATAAAACCAAAAATAGCATTATCCTTTACAATATCGAAAAACACTATGTCATGACAATATTTCTTCTCAGAGGCTCATCAGAATTTAGAATGCATAAACTTTTCGGTCATCATGCTTTCATCCATCTGAATGATTAGCTGATACAAGCCGTGTGGTAAATTATAATCAGATAATTCGAACTGATATTTTCCAGTCTTAGCATTGTCTATTATAGAGATCACCTTCCGTACAGTTGGGTTAGTGATACTGTTGACTAGAATTCTGATATTTGAATAATCTTTAGTTAACTCTAAATTTACAATAGCATTATTACCAGAATTGATGATGCTTAAGTTATTTGCAGCACTAGTTTCAGCAGTACCAGTTCCATCGATTACATCACCGCATTCTGTAAAATTTCTTGTAAATGTTTCTATACCAAATTTCTTTTTGACAGAATATCCAATTGTATAAGATACAGTGACTTCAAAATCTTCATCATTATTCATAATTATATTGCCCGAGGTATCCCAAAGTTCTACTTCAATATAGTATATACCTGCACGTAAATAAGTTCCTGGACTATAATGTCTTTTACCATCTTTGATTTTAATGGAGTGTACACTATTTCCATTCCAAGTGACATTAATTGAGTTAAGAACTAGGCCACCCTTTTTGATTTCAATAAGCTTATTTACATTACCATTTGTCTTTACACACCCCCAATACTCAGTATTATCATTATGGCTTGTGCTTACATTTGGATTAATTGGACTCTGTGCAATACTTAGCGAAATAAATAATAAAAACAAAATCGTAGTCGTGAATAAATTATTAGTTTTCATATAGTTAATTGCTTGTTAGTTAGTTAGTTAGTTAGTTAGTTAGTTAGTTAGTTAGTTAGTTAGTTTAATTGATTATGATTAATGGCTTTTGAATCAACTCTCCTTTTTGAGTTAAAATAACTTGATATCGGCCACTTTCCAAGAAGAATTGATCGAGTGAAATATTTCGTCTACCTAATTCAATGTTTTCATTTTGTAAGATTGGAATATAGTTTCCAGACTGAACCGATATTAAATATAGACTTAGTGGCTCGACGCTTTTATTATAAATAATAAGAGAACTGGAAAGATTAGATATATTATTAATTATTTTCAAATCACTTTTATCTAATTGAACTATAGCATTGTTATTTGAATCAGATGTAAAATCTGGATTTTCTATGTCTGAATGAGGATCATCAGTAAGAAGGGCACAATCTTTAAACGTTGCTATATCAGTATACTTATATTTAGAATTTTTTATTTGATAAACAATGCCTATATCTATTATGCTTTTTTCACTAGTTAATGAATTAATCATTTGGGGATTAAAAGTTAGTTTAAGCATATATTCTCCACGGAATAAATGACTAAACAAGACTGGAACATAATGACCATTCATATTCAATCTATAGAATTTATACGCGACTAAATCATCTGTAAAGGTAATAGGGGTAGCTGTTACCATTCTAGGCTTTATTGACCGGTTTACCTTTATAAAATAATTATAAACACCTTGCTGGACATCATTACAGTGTGTATTATCATTCACACTAGTACTGCTATTGACGGTAATTGGACTTTGTGCTATAATTATACCATAAGAAAATAAAACAAATAAATAGAGTGGAATTTTCATTAAAAAATGCTCATTCATAGTACGGGTTTTACAGTTAAGAATATTATAAGTTTTTTAGAATTTCTTCAGCATTTTTATAATTGGGATAATTATTTTCGATTATTTCAATTAGATGTGTCTTCACATTTTCAATATTCTTGAATTGTAATTCAATTTCAACCAATGACCATAATAATGCATCTCTTTGTGGAAAGCTTGGTTTATTGAGAACATTTAAGATTTTGATTGATTGGCCTTTTTCTCCAAGATGCATTAAAGACCTTGCTTCTAACAATTGGAGTAATTCTGTTTTTTGGCCTACATTAATTTCTGAAATAACCTCTGTATATTTCTTTGCTTGATACAGCTCAAAAACATTATTTTGGACTTCAGAACCAGATCCTCTTTCAACAGTGCCCATATAATCGAGATTAAGAGATGACATTGCAGACTGGCTTGATAATTCAGTAATTGATATATCTCCATGATTACCAATAAACAAAAATATAGAAGCACCGATTAAACATATACAAGCTGCGATTCCAATAATCCTTTGAATGGTTATTACATTTGATTCATTTTTAATCTGAGGTAATCCTTCTAGAAACTCTTCTTTTTTCTGTCCAACAAGCTGTAAATATCCAGGAGTAAATAACTCTGCGGATAACTGTTCACTCATTTTAAAATTCTCAAAAGACTCGTTCATCAATTCATTTTTAATTTGCTGTTCAAATACCTCTAGCTTATCTTCAGGAAGTTCATAATTATGGAACTTCCTCATGTCTGATTTTGAATATTCCATTAATGTATTTTAATATTTGATTTAGTTTTAGGAGACTCTAATGCTGAAAACATAAGTTTGGAGAGGCGCCTCATGCATCTCTTCTTTTTTTCGACGATAGATTGGTAAGTACCAGTGAATCCTAATTCACTTTTTAAATCTTTTAATAATTCGCCTTCATACACATTTCTTCGAATTATCTCTTGACATGTTGCTTCTAATTGGGAGATCGATTGTGTTAGTAGATTCATTTTGAGTTCGTAATCGTCTTGTTCTTCTTTATGAACAGATCCATTATATCCATACGGGTTTTTGATCATATCAGAATAGTCTAATGCTAAATTAAGTGCCTGCTTACTACAAAATTCACATTCTTTTTGTCTTTTTTTCTGTCGCTTTATATCTATAAAAGCATTTCTAGACATATTATATACGTAGCCATTGATATTATCAGATGGGAGGGGATCTCCTTTCAATATAAATCGTTCCCAAAACTTGGTAATTGCGTGTGTATACACTTCTCTTGTTACAGAAGCGTCTTTCGTTATTTTCTGAATGGCTTGATAATATCGAGTTTCATACATTTCATTCACTAAGAAATTAAATGTAGTCTCTTGTCCTTCTCGGGCTAAATCAACTGCAATTTTCCATTTCTCTTGGGTCATATTAGGTATTAATCACTTGTACATATAGTCGTAAGACGCTAATTTCATACTCATATAATGGCCTATTCAAGAAAAAATTAAATTTATTTCAATAAACTTATTTTTAAAAAGCTAAAATGATATTCAACAGGTTTACAGGACTTAAAGCACTGAATTTTTAATGTTATTATTTAATTATAAACGAATTCAATAGGCCTTCTGTCCAAATATCAAAGGAAAATTAACTTATGTTAATCCGCGATTGGTATCAATAATAATAAGACGCTTTGGATTTCACATTAGCATGAATAAGGTATAAGCCAATGTTATAAACTATCACTACAAATGTACTGAATTGTTACTTCCATAATTTAGTATATATCATAAAAAATTGTTTTTTAACTTATCAATTTTAAAGAAAGATTTTATGGTGTGTCATTTAAGTAATTTCAATTACACTACACAACCAATCTCGATCAAAGCACGGTCAACTTTAGCTTGATCACTGATTAAATCAGGAATCTTATTGACACAATCAAGTAAAATCTTAATATATACGCCAGCAGCAAATGCTGTAACTGAAATTGGCAAAGACACTAAGAATTCTAAATTCCAGTCCATTAAAATGTGATAAAAATGTCTGGATATAACTGCTGATATTAAGAATATACCTAGACCTGATAAAATCGGGACAAAGGAATATCGTCTAATTATTTTATTGGAAAAACTAGTATCTGCTTTTCTCCTTCTTTTTCTTATCCTTATTCTTACAAAAATAAATACCGCAATTGAAGCAATACAAGCCATTTCTATATCACCTGCATATATATAGCCAGAAAGATTATAAAATACAAATATGACTGCAGCAATGCCCAAACTAATAAAGATTGAATCTCCTTTTACAGCATCGAGTACAATTTTGATCAAATCAAATCTCTTATCATCCTCCAGAGTTTCTTTTGCTTCCTTCACCAAGCTCATGATTTCATATCTAGATGTAAGAATAGCTTGTTTGTGATCTAATTCATCATCTAAATCCATCTTGTCTTTGACCAAACACATGAGATGATCTTTTACTTCAATTCTCAAATCGTTTTGTTCTAGATCCAGTCTCTTAATGATCGTGTCAATGTCTTTTGACAATAGTGATTGATTGTTCATATATGTATTAATTATTAGGATTTACGATTAATGATAAACTTGCTATAAATGATTTCATTTCTTCTACTTCTACTTTGACAGCTCCTTTTCCTTTCTCAGAAAGTTTGTAATATTTTCTCATTCTATTATCGACTTTTTCGATATCTGTTTCTAATAATCCTTTTCTCTCTAGTTTATGCAATGCCGGATATAAGGATCCTTCTGTAATGCTAAAATTCCCCTCTGATTTTGCTTTTACAATTTTAGAAATCTCATAACCATACATACGACCATTATCCTTCAATAGTTTCAATATGATTGTATCAAGACTTCCCCTAAATAACTTTGAGTTCATATGGTGAATATACATAGAATTCCTAGGTATGTAAATTTATTCCATTAATCTTGTCTCTATAGGTCTCGCTTTTGTCTTCTGAACACTGAAGAATCGCTATAATTTTGTCCCGCATCATACATTTAATTGTTAGAAAATCTGTCTTCTGTTTTCTTATCATACATTTGCGTTTAAATCGCAAAATCTTAAACAGTGCCAATAACTAATTACTTCGACCCTGACAATCTCAAAAAATTTGGACAAATCACAGAATTCCAACAAGAAATGGGAGAAAAATTCTTCGATTATTACGGAACTGTATTTAAAGATGGAGCCTTAACTGAACGTGAAAAGTCCTTAATTGCGCTAGCTGTTGCCCACACAATTCAATGTCCTTATTGTATTGACTCTTATTCCAAAACTTGTCTGGAAAAAGGTGCAGATGAAGAACAGATGATGGAAGCTGTACATGTTGCCGCAGCTATTAAAAGTGGAGCGACATTAGTCAATAGTGTCCAAATGATGAATCACGTGAAGGACATCACAATGTAGCATACACAAATGGGAGTTAAACAAAAAGGTAAATCCTTACAAGCTAGATCAAATCAACTAGCGGATACTTTCTTTCAATTGAAAGTCTTAAACGGCAAAGAACTTGTCGATAGCAAATTTGACAGTTTTGAAGAAAAGATCAGAGACTTAGGACATGATGCTCTTAGGCCAAATGCTGTTGACATATTTCAAATCAATATTGGGAAACTGTGTAACCAAACTTGTGCGCACTGCCATGTCGATGCAGGGCCAGATCGAAAGGAAGAAAATATGAGTCGGGAAAACTTGGAAAAATGTCTCGATATAATATTAACTCATAAAATTCCTCAAGTTGATATTACTGGAGGAGCTCCTGAAATGAATGCACACTTCAGATGGTTTGTAGAGCAATGTGCAACGAATGGTATCCATGTCATGAATCGATGCAATCTGACAATCATCATGGCAAATAAGAAGTATCATGATCTTCCAGAATTCTTTGCAAATAACAATGTTCATGTGATTTCTTCTCTTCCATATTTCACAAAATCTAGAACGGATAATCAACGGGGTGATGGCGTGTTTGAAGATTCTATTGAAGCATTAAAAAGACTGAATGCAGTTGGATATGGTTTGGACGACACCAGTCTTCTGTTGGACTTAGTCTATAATCCATCAGGTGCATTTTTGCCTAGCTCTCAAGAAACATTACAAGCAGAATTTAAAAGACAACTAAAACGAAGATTCGATATAGAATTCAATAGTTTATTTGCAATCACCAACTTACCCATTAGCAGATTCTTAGAATACTTATTAGAGTCTGGTAATTATGAATCATATATGCAGTCACTTGTAGAAGCATATAACCCGATGACAATTGATGGACTCATGTGTAGAAATACATTATCTGTCAGTTGGGATGGATATATATACGATTGCGATTTTAATCAAATGTTGGATTTAAAAGTCAATGCAAACTCACAACATATCAATGATTTTGATATGGATGCTTTGGCACAGCGAACGATTATAATGGACCAACATTGTTATGGTTGTACTGCGGGTGCGGGGAGCAGTTGTGGTGGGGAGATTGCATAGAAAACTGGTGCACAAACTCTTTAGCCTGTACACCATTTGAGGGTATTTAATAGTAATATCCTAGAAGGATCATAAAATTTGAGCTTTAAACAATGCCCAGATCTGTTACAGATATGGATATTTTTAAAAATTTGCAATTAATAAAATGGGCTGAATCAATCAGGAGTCAACCCATTTCAAACAGAGTATTTAAAGAATTAAGAAGCCGAATCTAATCTTGGCAGCCTTCAATATAAGCATGAAAGGAAGCTTGTGCTTCAACCTCAAAACCACTTTTTAGTAAAATATATTGACCTGCAGTGTACTCAAAATCAAAACCACTTATGATAATATTGTTGGTTTCAATGCCAAGAGCTGCCGATTGGTTTGAATTTGATACAACATTTTGATTTTCGATTATATAATCTTCGCATGCCAAATCACATGATTCCAGCTTTATATTATCAAGATATATTTCGTCAGCATTAATTCTTCCATTACATCTGAATTGAAAGACCGATGTTGATGAAATATCTTGTTGATCAAAGTCTATCGTTTCCGAATAAATAGTATTATTCGCAAAGTCTACTCCAGATGTCCACTCTTTTTTGATTGTAAATGTACTTCCGTTATCATCGGAAACTTCCAAAAAGAATGATTTTCCTGTTTCCATGCCTACAGCTTGAAAATCAAAATTGATCTTCACAAGATCTTGCTGACTTAAATCCATTGAAGCTGTATAAATTGATGAAGCATTAAATGAATTATCACGGATCCGCATAGAATAATCGCCTGATGGACTAAATGAAGAATTGACTCTGCCGGCATCTGAACCACCAGATACCCAAATACCAGCATCAATTTCAAAATCATCACTCTCTAAGATCACGCAACCACCATCAGGAATATCACAAAAATCTGGAATGCCGTCTCCATCACCATCCATATTATCATCACCGCCTGCACAGATATCGTCAGTATCACAAACACCATCATTATCTGTGTCTTGGAATGTGCCAGCGCAATCACAGTTTATATCGTATACGTCATTTGTAGTACAGACATCATTATCATTACAAGTGCTACCATTTAAGCTTCCATCACAGCTATCACAAAAATCTGGAATGCCGTCTCCGTCTCCATCCATATTATCATCACCGCCTGCACAGATATCATCAGTATCACAAACACCATCATTATCTGCGTCTTGGAATGTGCCAGCGCAATCACAGTTTATATCGTATACGTCATTTGTAGTACAGACATCATTATCATCACATACTGATCCAACTGGTGATGTACATTCATCACATACTTGGTTATTATTAAAATCTTCAAAAATTCTAATATTTCTGAAGTAAGAATTACCTAGAGTACCATTCCCGTCATCGTCTGCTGATAATATAAGATAAGCCCATACTCCTGTAAATTCAGACCCGATATCGACTTGAAAACTCTCCCAACTTCCAGATCCACTATAATTATTGACAGTTAAAAATCCACCAAAGCCTTGATCAACACCAAAAGATTGGTCACCATAGACTCTAGCACGATATTCTGGTCCACTAAAGGAAAAATCAAGATCATTATCAAAAGCAATCTCATGAAGTTCTCCCTGTTGAGTACTTTTAAATTCAAAAGTTAGTATCGTTTCAGTTGTGACATTATAGTTAATTTGAACTGCCTTCCAAGCATTATCTTCTAGTAAAACTGCTACTCCAGCTTCTTGGATTGTTGCTGTACCTTGGTCCTCGGACGGATCGTAGCCAATGACTGGACTAGAGTTAAAGTTAAGAACCGCACAATCTACAAATGGACAATCTGCACAATCTGGACCACCACAATCAACCCCTGTTTCGTTACCATTAATAAGACCGTCAGTACATGTAGGGCAGGATATACAATCCAATCCACCACAGTCAATACCAGTTTCATCTGCATCTTGGATTCCATTAGAACAATGCGGTGTGCATGGATTATTATCTAAACATGTTCTGCTAGCCTTATGATCAGCTATTGAAATTAAAGTACTCCCAGCAACATTAATCGCTTCGGCAGTGACACTAGAATTCATCATGTATGTGGCATCTTGATTCACATGATATGCATTCCAGGTATGGCCTAATTCGTGGGCCCATAAAGTCATCTGTAAAGCTTCATTTCCTCTGTATCTTACAGCATCTTCACAAATATTATATCCTCTCTCATTACATATACCTTCAAAATGTGAATAACCAATATTGAGATCATTCGAACCGTCTCTTATGTCACGACTTGTCCAAAATGTCGCTACATCAGGAGTTGAACTAAATCCAATTCCAAAATTTGGAGATTCCGCCTGACCTTCTCCCCATTCACGGAAGTCATCTAATATTGTATTTTCAGAACAGTCAGGAAAGTTTTCTTGGCAGCTTTCAAAATTGTCTTCTGGTGTAATTTCATTAAGATCTGCCTCATATAGTTCGCTTAAGACATAATCTATTTGGAACCAATCACGATATAAGCTTGACACAAGATTTAAACGTGAAATAATTATATTCTGTACATCTATAGCACCTCCATGAAGTGTTTTAAAACCTTGATCATACGCCACTCCCATTTCGGTACATTGTACGGCAAGACTTTTTAAAGAATGCTTACCATGAGCTCTATCCATTAGATCAGGTTCAGGATTACTATGACCAACATGGCATTCAAATGATGGGGATTTACTATCCGATGATTTATATAGTACAAATAAATTATGGTCAGTATTTTTTGATGAAAACTGTTTTAAGGGAGTCAGAAAAAATTGCTGATTATCCACAGTATAAAATCCCGACAACCAATTATCTCTAATTGTAAAAACAGCGCTTTGATCTGCTCTACCATTCGTCATCCCTCTATAAGTGAATGGCTTTGGTTTGGGGTGAATCAGTTCTCCCATAGCAGTTTGCTCAACATGTCTAAAATCAGCTGCTAAAATATCATATAAGTATAAATCAAGTTGGATATTTTTATTTTCAATGGTCAATTGAAATGAAGATGTTGGATTTAATCTGACATGCTGATGAATATTATTGACTTTTATATCTAATACCCTGTATTCTAAAAGTGTCCTATCGATTTCTGAAATTACCTTCTCGAGTTCGTTATCCAATCGAAAATCATCTTGATTTTGAGAGTCATATACTTTATTTACTGTAAATAGATTATCATTCTGAATCTGACTATTTAAGATTGTGGAACTGAAGATAAAAACAAAATAAAAAAAGGCTGTGTTAAGGTTAAGCATAGTACAGGTGTTTATAATTATGCATTTCATGATTAAATCAATTCGGTCGAATTATTTAAATCAATATCAAATCTACTTAATAGAAAACATCAATTATAAATAAATAACCGATATAAAATTCTAATATAAAATTGGGAAAACAATCTATACTTTATCTATAAACTATTGATAAACAATATTTTATGAAATAATTAATTTGATTAAAGTTTTAGTAAAACTGAAGTATTTGAGGATGATTAATGTCTAAATTTTAGAATCCAACCACTCAATCAGGCCAATTCCTTCAAGAAATCTATTTTCATCTATTATCAATTGAGGCCCTAAGGTTTTTCTAATATTCTTTAAAATTTTTGTGTTAGTTTTTTGTGTATTGTAAGATTTTATTTTTGTCATTCGAGTTAGAATTAATTTATCTATTTCAAAATATCTGTTTCTAGATTTGATGACATACCTGCTCGAATTAATTGTAAAGGGGATTATTCTGAAGTTTCCCAATTCATAATTTATCATGACTCTGAGTATGCTTGCTTGACAGATAATTAAATGAGTAGGATTATTCTTCTCATATAAAAGCAATTGTTCACAGTATTTTTCAGCTTCTTCATACTTTGAGGAGTGGAACAAAATTCTTGCAAAACCTAATAGTATTTCAGCTTTTGTATTTGGTTGAAAAAGCCTTTCATGCTTAGTATACATCGATAAAAAGTAATCGAATTCTAAGAAAAATTGATCGAAATCCTTTTTAACCCATAGATAATTCACCCGAAAGGAGATTAAGTATTGAAGGGAAATAGCGTTTTGAGGATAATCTAAATCAGATACATTTGGTAATATCAATTGCTCAAACTGAGGAAAATATTTATCTATTTCAACTAGGTCTTTCAAATGAAGACTCGCGTCCAAATAATTATTTAAACTCTTAATTAGAAAAGAGTAATCATTTCGAATTTTACTCTTATTCTGAATAAGATAATTATATGCTTTAAAAGAAAACCGACGAGACTTTTCGTAATTATTATCTCCTAAGTGAATTATTGATAGTATTCTATAATAATAAAATTTAGCCATTTTAGAAACTGCTTTCTGTTCATCTTCTAGTAATGGATGATCAAAATAATCCAGCATTTTCTTTCGGTGTGGAGATCTTTTATCTAAGACTTTATAATGTAAGACAAGGACTAGATCACTAAGATTTCTGTATTCATTCAGATTGGTAAACTTGTCTTGGTATTCCCTTAATTCTTGATAAGCAAGTCGAATTGAATCATGATTTTGATTAATGAGTGAAAATAAAGAAGATTCAATAGCTTGACGTTGAGCAATTAAAAAATACTCAAATTCACAAGTTTCATCGACTATGGCTTTTACCCTTTTAAGCTTGCGTAGCGCTTTTAAATATAAGCTCGCATTTAATAAGACTTCAAATTCATTTAACTCATAAGGACCTTGTCTTCTGTCACTTCGTTTGTCATGAACTTTATATTCAAGAATAAGATTAAACAATTTAAATTTGAAAATGTTTAATTGCTTGCTAGTGATATTAAGTGAAGCTAACAGTTTTTGTTTGTCATAACATGGTCTTTTTTGTAATTCTTTCAGTATTCGTAAATAAACTTCTTGACCTTTTAACTTTTTCGACGTTATGAGGCTAATGATCTTTTTAGATTCAATTCTAGTCAATGAATTTAATAAAACAAATAAATCAATTTCTTCTGCTTTTGCCAAGGCTGTATTTTAAATTATTCCTATAAATATAAGTACTTTTTGTCATAGAAATAATATTGGACTAATTCACTTAAACTCATTTAAAATAAAGTATACAAAGTATCTGTGTTAAAATCATCTATAATGCTTAGACTATAAATTTATTCTATAACCTTGGATTTAGAATTTAATAAAAAATGGGGCACTGCTGAAGCATTACCCCAAATTACTAAACAAAAAGTCAATTAGATTTAATCTACAGTCTGTTCGACCATAATTTCAAACTTTTCTCCTGAGGCTTTAGCAGCATCTTCTTTTCCAATTCCTTTAAATGAAATTTGTTTTTTATCAACACCTAATGTCACTAACATATCTCTCACTACTTCAGCTCTTTCCTTTGTAAACTCACTATTCTGCTTGTCATTGTCTCCATCATTAGAATGGACTTGAACTTGAATCTTTGCGCTTGGTCATGACTTTAAAGCATTTGCTAATCCTTCGACCTCATTCTTTGAGAAGTTTGTGATCTTGTGGGAGTCGTCATCAAATATAATTCTCGCTAACGAATAAGTTGATCCTACTTTTGCTCTGGATTTAAATATTCCAGTAAAAACATCTTTAAAATCATCTGCAGTTTTAGTCGCAGCTCCACTAATTGCTTTTCCAATTTTAATAATTAGACTAATCTTTTTACCATTTACATCAACATAGTATCCATCCTTTTCAGAATATTCTCCTGACTTAGCGATGATTTTACCATTCGCATCTACTATATTGCCATTAACATCTATTCTTAATCCATTGACCACATCAGCTGAATTAGTCTCTAGCTGCGTCACTTCCTCTATCTTTCTATCTGCAGTTGTTGTCGTAGATTCAGTTATAACTTGCTTTGTCTCAGATGCAGGTCTCGTGCTTACTCTAGGCTTTTCTATTTTTGTGATATCTTCTGCAACCAGCGTATTACACCCTTTACCAGCAAACCACCAGATTAAACCACCTATTAACAAAAGAGCTAATAACCATTTAAGAAAGTCTCCTCCTGAACTTGCTTCTTCATGATAAAAAGCTCTATCAACAGTCCGAGTTTGAGTTTCCTTTGCGTGAGTCGTTACTTTGCTTTTATGTATAACATGATCAGCACCAAAATTTTTCTGGCTGTCTAAATAATTTGCAGATTGACCATCAGTAAAGTTTTCATTTTTTGCATATTTTGACACATAGTTTAATACTAAGGGTGCAATTGCGTTTGTAAGCGAAGATGTTTTAGCAGAGGATAATACTGTCCCTTTTCCAATGTTACTAAGAAGTGAACTCTTTGCAGTCACAAAAAGAAAGTCAGTAACTCCAGCTCCTTTGGATAAAAAGGAATCTTTTTTAGATGATTATATGCATTCAGTAAGTTAGAGACAATATCACCACCAATATTTTTGTCTGTTATAAATTTGTTTAATGAAACAACATTTTGAGCTGTGTCACCTCTATTAATAATTCCTTTTAAAACTGTTGGAAGCACATTTGAAATAGCAGCTTTTGTAACTGAAGAATTCTCTCCAATCATTGAACCAATGCTTGAAATAGCTTCGTTAGAAATTTGATTTTTTACGTAGTTTAGCAGATTTGACATTATTAGTATGAAGTCTGTTAGAAAAAAGTAGATAACATGAATACATTAATAAGACTTCATTAATGCGCATACCACATGTGAAAATTATTTTTTCTTGA
>Ga0209828_1000858_pt1 | contig 28741 bp, 28 predicted proteins | sample MaitaG_FD_187429 | JGI IMG/M metagenome (GOLD analysis project Ga0209828, IMG submission 187429) | Marine algal microbial communities from Maine, USA - Maine_Asex2 metaG (SPAdes) (version 2) | ecosystem: Host-associated > Algae > Red algae > Unclassified | place: Maine, USA | collected 2015-01-05
AAACCTAGATCCAACAAAAAGTGCTGGCGCAACAGGCGTTCAGCTGTATATATGGGACTACACCGCCAACATGAACAATACCATGACTTCATATAACAATGACTCATGTAGAATAATTTCTACTTCATACAGTAATGGTTGTAATGCAGGCTATACCGCGGTTACACAATTGGTTGATAGGGAAATTAGCAACAATACCGATTTACTTCAGGTATTTTCAGCAGGTAACTCAAACAATCAAGATTGTGGTTATGGCGCTGGCGACCAATGGGGTAATGTTACGGGAGGTCATAAAATTGCAAAAAATTGCATTGCCACGGCCAACCTTTTCTATGATGATGGTTTAGTGCCAAGTAGTAGTAGAGGGCCTGCTGAAGACGGTAGAATAAAGCCCGATTTAGCTGCACATGGTCAAAACCAACAAGCAACAGCACCTAATAACGCTTACATGAACTTTGGTGGTACTTCAGCAGCAGCCCCTAGCCTTGCAGGTATCGCAACTCAATTGTATGATGCTTATTGGGATTTAAATGGTGGTTTGCCTGAATCTGGTTTGATTAAAGCGGTTATGATGAATTCAGCAGATGATTTAGGAAATATTGGTCCAGACTTTATTTATGGTTGGGGTAGAATAAATGGAAGAAAAGCTGTTGAAATTTTAGAAAACAATCAATACTTAGATGCTACTGTTAGCCAAGGAGGCGGCAACACACACAACATTACTGTTCCTGCTTCAGTTGCTGAGGTAAGGTTTATGTTATATTGGATGGATCCAGAAGCAGCAATTGGCTCAGGACCTTCATTAGTTAATGATTTAAATTTAACCGTTACGGACCCTAGTAGCAATAATTTATTGCCGTTGGTATTAGACGAAACACCAAATCCAATCACTTTAGATTTACCTGCAGTACCTGGAGTTGACGATTTGAACAATGTAGAACAAGTAAGGGTAACCTCTCCTGCAGCCGGTAGCTATACTGTTAATGTTTCTGGTTTTGCTGTGCCAATGGGGCCACAAAAATATTATGTGGTTTATGAATTTATTTATGACGATATCACCGTTATTTATCCGCAAGGTGGTGAAGGTTTTAGTCCTGGCGAAACGGAAGCAATTAGATGGGACGCCTACGGAACAGCTGGTACGTTTGACATTGAATATTCGGATGATAATGGTGCCACTTGGAACAACGTAACAACTGGCATTTTAGGTGATGTAAGAACTTTTGACTGGACTGTGCCAAATGCATTAACAGGTGAAGCATTGGTTAGAATTACCAATGGTGGGAAAGTTGCAGTTAGCCCTGAAGAATTTTCCATTATTCGAGTTCCTGTAAATTTAAGTTTTCCTAGTTCATGTGGCAATAGCATTACAATGAGCTGGAATGCTGTGCCCGGAGCAACAGGATATGATTGTTACATTTTAGGTCAAAAATATATGGAAATTGATGGTTCAACAACTACTACAAGTTACACCTATAACGGCATAGATCCTGGTGTTGGCAATTGGTTTGCTGTAAGAGCAACCGGACCAACAAATGCCATTGGCAGAAGGTCGTTGGCGGTAAATAGCGCAGGCTCATCTTTTGAAGCCAGTTTTGACGCGAGCGTAACAGCTCCATGCTTTGGTTCATCTGTAAGATTTTCAAACACCTCAACCGGCGGAGCAACCAATTATACTTGGATGTTTTCACCATCTACGGTAAATTATGTTGGTGGAACAAATATGAATTCACCAAATCCACAGGTAATTTTTCCCACAACATCTAGTTACACTGTTACATTAATTTCTTCAAATATGGTTTGTACAGACACATTGGTTATTCCTAACCTAATAACTCCTGTAAACCCATTAACACTTCCTTTAAGTGAAGATTTTGAAAGTTATGCTTTGTGCGGAACGGATAACGATTGCCAAGTAACTTCATGTCCAATTGGTGGCACTTGGTTTAATCAAACCAACAATAGTGTTGATGATATTGATTGGAGGGTTCATGAAGGTCCAACACCAACCTTTGTTAGTGGTGCTAACACAGGTCCTATAATTGATCATAAGCCAGGAACGTCCACTGGTAATTATATTTACTTAGAGGCTTCTGGCGGGTGTAATAATTTTGAAGCGCACTTAGTTTCACAGTGCATTGATTTAAGTGCTGCAGTAACTCCTGAACTTACTGTATGGTTTCATATGTGGGGTTCGGCAATTGGTCAGTTAAGTGTTGATGTTAATGTGGGCGGCATTTGGACTAATGATATTGTTGCTCCCGTTGTTGGCGACAGGGGAAATGTGTGGAGACGACTTCTTGTAGACCTCTCGCCATATAACGGAGATGTTATATACTTAAGACTTAGAGGTAGCACAGGCTTCAATGCCGGATCGAATTTTGAAGGAGATATGGCACTTGACAATATTAATATTGTAGATTCAAGTGCGGTGAGTGTTAATGATGTTTCAACATTTAACATCAACCTATACCCTAACCCTAACAATGGTGAGTTTACAGTAACAATGCCTCAAAGCGTTTTTGGCAATGTATTGTTTGAAGTGTTTGACATTGCAGGTAAGTTAGTTTACAACAAAACTGTTTCCGTTAACCAAAACAATGTTGAGTTTAACCTCAAAAACCTGTCTTCTGGCAGCTACATTATTAAAGGAAGTATCGATAATGATGTTTCTTATCAAAAGTTGTTGATTGAATAATTACGTTCACCAACCTTGAATTATAATTTTTCAGCATCCATGTTAATTGTAACGAAAATGGGTGCTTTTTTTATTGATTCTTATTGTGTTAAAAGTCTCCTTTAGTTCTATGGGTTGCAATTAGCGGTAGCAAATTGGCTGCGTTTTACAATTGGTGTTTAACATATAAAGTACCTTAATAATTTGGTTGTAGAAGTTCACCGTTATATTACTTAAATTTAAGATACCAAAAAATACTAATGAAAATAAGATTACAATTAGCACTAATTGCCTTAATGCTTTTTAACTCTGCCTTTGGATCTAACACCCTACTGTTAAAGTCAGGAAGCTATAGCTTAGATGATTACAACCATCCTGTAAGCCTAGCCTCTCCTCAAAATAATGAGGTGGTATCTGGTTACTTCTATCGCATAATTTCTTTTGATAACATTCCAACACAACAACAAAAGGAAACTTTACAAGGCGCTGGGTTGGAGTTTTTAAATTATTTACCCAAAAACACCTTTTTAGTAGCAGTTCCTCTAGATTTTTCCGCAATTTCAACTCAATTATCTCAATTAGGCGTTCAAGCAATATTTAAAATGCCTAGTTCTTTTAAAATTGACGATAGAATTTATGACCCTTCATCCGTTGATTACGCTTATATAAATGCCAATGAGGTAAAGGTTAATATTCAATACCATAAAAATATAGATCCTGCAACTGCAAGAGAGTTGTTATTAAAGGAAGAAGTAATTGTAACTAACAGAATTGATGCTGTAAATGTATTGATTGCTCAAACCGATCTTTCTAATTTAGAAGATTTAGCAAAACTAGATTACGTAAACTTTATTGAGCCAATTAGTGATCCTGGTCATCATGATGATGAGCAGGCAAGATCTTTACACAGAGCCAACGTGTTAAATGCTAATTATTCAGCAGGAAGAAAATATGACGGAACTGGACTGCATGCTGTTATTAATGATGACGGTGCCGTTGGACCTCACATTGACTATACGGGTAGATTAACAAATTATTCTGGTGGCGCTGGTGGTACTCATGGAGATGGAACTGCCGGATGCTTAGGTGCAGTAGGCAATTTAGACCCTACAAAAAGCGCAGGCGCAACTGGCGTTCAGTTGTACATATGGGACTATGACCCTAATATGTCAAACACCATGTTTTCATACAACAATGACTCATGCAGAATAATTTCAACCTCCTACAGCAATGGTTGCAATGCTGGCTACACTGCAGTTACACAATTGGTTGATTTGGAAATTAGCAACAATACCGATTTACTGCAAGTGTTTTCCGCAGGTAACTCTAATGGCAGCGATTGTGGCTATGGAGCTGGAAACCAATGGGGCAATGTTACCGGAGGACATAAGTTAGCCAAAAACTGCATAACTACTGCCAACTTGTTTTATGATGACGGACTAGTTCCTAGCAGCAGCAGGGGGCCAGCAGAAGATGGCAGAATTAAGCCTGATCTAGCTGCACATGGTCAAAACCAGCAGGCCACTGCTCCTAATAACGCTTATATGAACTTTGGCGGCACATCAGCAGCAGCTCCTAGCCTTGCAGGTATTGCAACACAATTGTATGATGCTTATTGGGATTTAAATGGAGGATTACCTGAATCTGGCTTGATTAAAGCCGTTATGATGAACTCAGCTGATGATTTAGGTAATGTTGGCCCTGACTTTATATATGGTTGGGGAAGAATTAACGGAGGAAAAGCTGTTCAAATTTTAGAAAACAATCAATATTTAGATGCTACCATTAGTCAGGGTGGCAATAATACCCACAGCATTGCTGTTCCCGCTTCAGTGGCAGAAGTAAGGTTTATGTTGTACTGGATGGATCCAGAAGCAGCTATTGGCTCTGCCCCATCATTGGTTAATGACTTAAACCTAACCGTTACTGATCTTGCAAGTAACAATTTATTACCATTGGTGTTAGACGAAACCCCAAATCCAACAACACTAGCTTTGCCTGCAGTTGCTGGAGTTGATGATTTGAACAATGTGGAACAAGTAAGAGTAGCATCACCTGCTACCGGCAGCTATACCATTAATGTAGCTGGCTTTGCTGTGCCAATGGGGCCACAAAAATATTATGTAGTTTATGAGTTTATTTATGATGACATTACGGTTGTATATCCACAAGGCGGTGAAGGCTTTAATCCTGGTGAAACAGAAGCAATTAGGTGGGACGCCTACGGAACAGCTGGAACATTTGACATTGAATATTCTGATGACAATGGGGCTACATGGAATAGCGTAACTACAGGTATTGCTGGCAAATTAAGGACTTATGATTGGACTGTACCTAATGCATTAACCGGTGAAGCATTGGTTAGAGTTACCAATGGCGGCAAGGTTGGGGTTAGCATAGAAAAATTCTCAATAATAGGTGTACCTGCTAACTTGGCATTTTGCCAAGGTACCTTTACCATGTCTTGGGATGCTGTAGCGGGCGCAACTGGCTATGATTGTTATGTTTTAGGTCAAAAATACATGGACTTTAATGGCTCAACATTAAACACCAACTACACATATACCGGATTGCCGCCGGGCACCAGCAACTGGTTTTCCGTTAGAGCAACAGGACCAACAAATGCTGTAGGTAGAAGATCAATTGCAATAAACAATATAGGTGCCAATTTTGAAGCCAATTTTGATGTAGTGTCTTCAGAACCATGTCTCGGCTCAACCACGCAGTTTCTCAATACTTCAATAGGTGGACCAACTAATTATACCTGGATGTTTTCACCTAACACTGTTACTTATACAGGAGGAACCAATATGAATTCTCCAAATCCACAAGTTATCCTTGGCTCTACCGCAAACTATAGCGTTACCCTTATTGCATCTAATTCCGTATGCGCAGCCGACACAATACTTAGAACCAACGTTGTTTCTCCTGTTAACCCCCTAACCCTCCCAATTAGTGAAGATTTTGAAAGTTTTGCTTTATGTAATACTAGCCCCGACTGCGGAGCGACCTCTTGCCCTATTGGAATTAACTGGTTTAACCAACCCAATAATAGCATAGACGATATAGATTGGAGGGTTAATGAAGGTCCTACGCCATCTCTTAGTTTCGGAGGAAACACCGGGCCCTCCATTGATCATAATCCTGGCACATCAAATGGCAACTATCTTTATTTGGAGGCTTCTGCAGGATGTAATAACCAAGAAGCACACTTAGTTTCACAATGCATTGATTTAGGAACTGCCGTAACACCTGAACTTTCTGTTTGGTACCACATGTGGGGTGCGGCAATAGGGCAGTTGAGTGTAGATATTAATGTTGGTGGAAGCTGGACAAATGACATTGTCGCTCCTCTTATCGCAAACCAAGGCAATGCTTGGCAAGAGCTAAATGTAAACCTATCACCCTACAACGGTAATATTGTTTATATAAGACTTAGAGGTACTATTGCAAATGACAGCCTTCTTGGTTATGAAGGAGACATGTCGCTTGATGATATTAACATTACAGACCCCGGAGCGCTGCCACCTGTGGTTTCAGCATCTTACGCTCCAACAGTTGTTTGTGCAAACGAACAAGTAACATTTACTGGCACAACTTCTGGACCTGGAATAACTGGTCACAGCTGGAGTTTTGGAGCTGGAGCAACCCCTGCTACTGCCAACACTGCAGGGCCACACACAATTATTTACTCAACCACTGGGCCAAAAACCGTTAACTATTCAGTCACTAATCCATTTGGAACAACGCCATTTAACATTAACACTATTAATGTTGGCGAAAAGCCGGTTGCATCTTACACCCAATCAATAACAGATTTAACCGTCAACTTTACCAATACAAGTGTTGGGGGAATTAATTATAATTGGGACTTTGGTGATGGAATAACATCACAATTAGAAAACCCTTCTCACACCTACGCAACAGGTAGTTCGTATAATGTTGTATTAATTGCAAGCAACGCTTGTGGCATGGACACCTTTACTTTTAATCTATCAGTTGTAGCTCCTGTTGGAATCAAAGATGTTTCAACATTTAACATCAACCTATACCCCAATCCTAACAACGGTGAGTTTACCGTAACCATGCCAAATAGTGTTACCGGAAATGTTGTTTTTGAAGTTTTTGATATTGCTGGCAAATTGGTTTACAAGGAAGCCATTTCTGTCAACCACAACAATGTTGAGTTTAAATTAAACAGTTTATGTTCCGGCAGCTACCTTCTTAAAGGAAGCCTAAAAGATCAAGTTACCTATCAAAAATTGTTGGTTGAATAACTATTAATAACATTGAAATATAAATATTTTAACACCCATGTTCGTTAAACTAGCCATGGGTGTTTTTTTAATTCTACCAATCGCATGGATTGTGCTTTTTATAATAATTTGGATTTTTTTAAGTAAAAAGTCTAATGGTTGCTTTGCCCCTGTGTTCGCATTTCTAATGGCCTCTTGTTTATCGTTAATTCTGCTATTGGCTATTAAACCAGTTTCCAGCTATTGGCTAAAACGTAGCGCTTCATTGATGAAGCCTAAGGTTTGGTATGATAAAATTACCTCTCCAAGCAAAACTTACGAGCAACATACTGCAGAATTTGAAGTAGTTGTTGCGTCTTCCATAAATAACAAGCTACCAACAGCAACAAGCAAAACAGTTGAGTTTAGTGATGATGTAAAGCTCTATCTGCAAATTAAAAAGAGCGGTAAAACTTATTGCGACCATGAAGCAGGCATAGCCAAAGGCATTTACCTGCCAACCAAATTGCTTGGCAAATTAGATGTTACTTGGACTAAGCTAGAGCCCCAATACCAATACTACTCTTCAATAGCAGGCTTTAATCAGGTATTTGGCACAAAAGGCGCATATCGGAGTAAAATAAAAACTTGGTTTGATAAAGCTGAGTTGAATAAAATCCACTTTTATGAAAGTTCAGTTAGAAAAAGTAAAAATAATACTGTAGCCCATATTGATCAAAAGTCAGTAACCAATAACTCGGTAAAACTAGCCGGTAAATACATTGGTACCATGCGTTATGCGGTTAAGGTAAAACACAATGGAAAGGTTGGATTGTCTCCAGGAAAAAAGGAATTGGACAGCGGCAATTTCAACACTATGGCAAATGCACACCGAATATCCGTCAAAGGCAACACAGGCAATACCTACTTAGATGAAGGTTTCGCGCATTGCAATCTACCCTACTTTTGGGGAAGTGATCGTTTTAGTTGGGGTTGGTATGGCTCTGATTGTGCCAAGTATGTTTCTGTAGTGTATAAAGAAAGTGGCCGCGATATCGGCTATGTTGGCACCATAAATCTTTATAACAGAAAAAGTAAGGCTGAGGTTTCAACCTTATCACCTGAAGGGTTCTTATTACAAAACGGCAATCAGCTGCGATTTGGAAAAGATGTAAATACAGGAGATATTTTGGTTAGAAGAACTATAGGCGCTGGCCATGCCGGGTTATTGGGAGAAGACTTAAACAAGAATGGATTTTTAGACATTGATGATGGCGTGTTGCATACATCATGGTCGGCACCTAAGTATGAAAAAATTGGCGGAACTGTTTTTGGCAGAAGTGCATCATTGAAAAAAGCATCCGTAAAAATATTGAGTGAATAACATTTGGTGTTAAATTTAAGTATGCGAATCCTGCTTCTTTTCATACTTCTCTTTGTTATCTTCTCATGTAAGGTAAAAAAACCCGAAACTGCCAACACTCAAAATAGAGGTGTTTTAGCTGATAAAGCTATGGTAGTTAGTGCAAACCACTTTTCTTCACAAGTAGGTATTGACATTATTAAAGCTGGCGGCAATGCCGTTGATGCTGCTGTAGCAACCCAATTTGCATTGGCTGTAACCTACCCTGTAGCTGGCAACATTGGCGGTGGCGGTTTTATGGTTGTTCGTTTAGCAAATGGTGAAACGAATACATTGGATTTTAGAGAGCGCGCTCCAATAAAAGCGAGCAAAGACATGTACTTGGATGATAAGGGCAATCCAATTGATGGCTTAAGTTTAAATGGTCATTTAGCTGTTGGTGTGCCTGGCACCGTTGATGGCATGTTTATGGCCCATAAAAAATATGGAAGCTTATCGTGGAGCAGCTTGCTACAACCTGCCATTAACTTAGCTAATAAAGGGTTTCCGCTAAGTAAAATAGAAGCAGATCAACTAAATAAACATGCAGAAGCATTTTTGCGAAACAGCACTGCATTTTCAGTATTTACTCCCACTCAATTGTTTGAAGAAAACTCTGCTTTAATCCAAAAAGATCTGGCCAAAACCTTAATGATGATTAGAGACAAAGGCCGAGCGGGTTTTTATGAAGGGCCCACCGCTAAAGCCCTAGTTACAGAAATGGAAAAAGGTGGTGGCATTATTAGTTTAGAAGATTTAGAAAAATATAAATCTATTTGGCGAAAACCTATTGAGTTGGAATTTAGAGACAGCTTGAAAGTAATTACCATGGGTCCACCATCAAGCGGAGGTTTAGTTTTAGGACAATTGTTGCGAATGAGCGAGTATTTTAAATTTGAAGAACATAATAGTGCCCAAACGGCCCATTTATACACTGAAATGCAGCGCAGAGCCTATGCCGATAGAGCCGAACATTTAGGCGACATGGATTTTTACCCTGTTCCTGTTGATAGGCTATTAAATGAAGCCTATTTACAAAAACGCATTGAGTCTATTGGGGAAACTGCGACAAAAAGTGTCGACATCTCAGCAATGCAATTACCCATTGAACCAGAAGAAACAACCCACTTTTCTATAGTTGACGATAAAGGAAATGCTGTATCTGTTACTACCACTTTAAATGGACGCTACGGAAGTAAGGTAGTAGTTGATGGTGCAGGATTTTTCCTAAATAATCAAATGGATGATTTTAGCATAAAGCCGGGCGTTCCCAATCAATTTGGCTTGGTTGGCAATGTTGCCAATGCTATAGAGCCCAACAAGCGCATGTTAAGCTCAATGACACCTACAATTGTCGAGAAAAACAATGAATTATATATGGTGGTTGGCACTCCGGGAGGCTCAACCATTATTACCTCCGTTTTTCAAACCATAATAAATGTTGCTTCTTTTAATATGACCATGAACCAAGCGGTTAATGTGCCACGCATACACCACCAGTGGTTGCCAGACAAATTGTTTGTTGAAAAAGATGCATTTAGCGCAGAAACTAAAGCTGCTCTGATAAGCAAAGGACATAATGTTGAAGTTCGCAAACCAATTGGCCGAGTTGATGCAATTTTAGTTTTAACTAACGGTCAATTAGAAGGCGGAGCCGACATTAGGGGTGAAGATTTTGCAAGTGGCTGGTAAAACCATCCTCTCATAACCTATTGAATGTCTTCCCAATAGCACAAGCATAGTGTAGTTTTCACATTTTATTGAAAGTTTAATAAATAAAGCTTACATTTGTAGTATGAATTTATACCAAGCACGTGAAGAGTTTATAAAAGCATGGGGAAACCTAGGTTCGAACTGGGGAATTAACAAGACTATGGCCCAAATACATGCTTTAATGTTGGTAGCTCCGCGCGCATTAAGTGCAGAAGAAATAATGGAAGAGTTGAATATTTCTCGTGGCAACGTAAATATGAACGTGCGATCACTTATTGATTGGGGTTTGGTATATAAAGAGTCAATCATTGGCGAAAGAAAAGAATACTTTATTGCCGAAAAGGATATGTGGAAAGTTTCGACTCGCATTATGCAAGAAAGAAGAAGGAGAGAATTAGAGCCTATAAAGCGTGTTCTAGCAGATTTACAAAACGTAAAAGATGGCGGCACCAAAGAAGAAATTGGTGATTTTGTAAAAACAATGAAAGACATTGAGAAATTCTCAAAAAATGCCGATAAAATGATGACACGCATGGTTAACGCTCAAGAGAGTTGGTTTGGTGATATGGTTAAAAAGTGGTCGACCTAAAAAAATTTACCAAATATGTTTCATTTTTTACTGAAACTTTTAAAACAAAACAATGCAAAAATATAAAACAGGACTTTCTATCGATATAGCAGTGCAAATCATACCTTTTGCCGTTGCATTATTGGGAATATTTGATAAACAAACTTTTATTTTTTATGCAATTGGTCTATTTCTAATTGGAATCTGGAATTTTATTGGGAACATATGGCACCACCAGATTAAAGCCAACTTTAAATACCACGCATTTAGAGCTAAGTTTTTTGTTGCAGCACTCGTTTATATTGCCGTTCTGATTTTAGTCTTTGGTGTTTTTGAAAATTCACTTAAAAGAATTATTGATGACCCTGTTTGGATTTTTGTCTTTGCTCCAGTCTTTCAAGTGGTTTACTTCATTTTAACCATTAAAGAATTAAATAACCTTTCAAAATACGACTATGAAAGCATTGAAAAACAGTAAGGTTTTTAACATTGCATATCTATCGACAAGTCTGGTTGTACAAGCCTATCTTATTGTAGTTCTAATAAGCTCCCTTGCTAATGACGAATATTGGGGCGCTTATCTTTTCGGCCTATTGCTTATTGGGCCTTGGAATTACCTTGGAAATTTTATTCATACGGCCATAGACCATAAGTCCAACTTAAAAAAGGTTAGACTTGCTTTTGCCGCAGCAGCGTCCTTATATCTAGCATTTCTCATTTTTTCCGAATACTCTAAAAATCTTAACTTTTTAACCAAGTCTGATACTCTTTTCATCATTACTACAGCCACTTTTCAAGTAAGCTATTTCATCATTACAGTATTGGCTTACGCCAAAATGGTTGTAAATAAAATCAGTAAGCATTGAAAAATAAAATCATTATTTATGATGACAGTTGCCCAATGTGTAAAATTTACACTGGTGCATTTGTTAATTGGGGAATAATTAAAAAGAATAATCGGATGCCCTTTAGCAAAGCATTAGATGCTTGTGTTGCTAGCATTGATTTGCAAAAAGCTCGTCACCACATACCATTGGTTGATGCCAATACCGGTGAAGTTTTATACGGAATACAAAGTTTATGCTACATTTTAGCTATGAGGTTTCCCGCATTAAAGGGATTGTTGCTAAACAAATACTTCCAACTTTTTTGGAAACCCTTATATAACTTAATTAGCTACAATCGCAGGGTAATTGCTGGCTCAAGTGCTCCCCAAACTGGTTTCGATTGTGCACCCGACTTTAAATTGTCTCAAAGATTAAATTATATAGGAATAGCAACATTGGCAACAAGCATCTTTTCTTATTTTATTGCGAGTCATTTGGCTGCTTTAACCGAGCTGCCCGTTTTAGGAATGTTTATTGGCTTAAGCCTGGGCTGGGTATTATCATTAATAACTATGCTCGAGCAAAAGTTTGAAAAAATTGTTGAGTTTGTTGGTCACATTGCTACCGTAAGCTTAATTGGCTCTTCATTAATGTTGCTTTCATTGTTATTTACCAGTCCAACTACAATCACAATTATTGGAATTTTGGCCATGAGCATAATGTTGCAACAAATGAATTTGCGAATAAAGGCAATGCAATTATCCATGTGGATGGTTTCTTTATGGTTTTTCTTTCTATTGGCATCAATGCTTTTTGTAATTCAGCTGTATTAACATGCTTCCTTTAAAATCTAAAATATTGGGTCTAGTATTCAAAATGCCTTTTTTACCACAAACATTTGATCGTTTCCTTATGTTTACATCATATATCTCAAACAAAACCAAGCATGCCATGATAAAAAAATTCATATCAAAAATTTGCAGTTGGGAGAAAACCAGCACTGGTGAGCACCACTTAGGTGGCGTTGAATTTTATTTAAACAATAAAGCCATTGGGCATATACACGGCAATGGACGTATAGATATATTGTTTAGTAAAAAGTTAAAGGAAACTTTGGTTTCACAAAATATGGTTAGTGAGCACAAGTTTTTACCTGGCACAGGCTGGACAACTTTTACTTTGATTAATGAAGAGGATTTTGATCATGCTGTAAGCCTTATGCAATTGTCATACAACATACTTTACAACAAGTTGTTTGCTACCAAAAAGTTGGAATACTTAAATATATAAAATACAACAAGCCCTCCCATAAGAAGAGCTTGTTGACCCGAAACCTAACTAAACACTATGCCCATTATTAGGACATATGTGTATTAATAACGCGTTAGACCCCATAAATTGTTTTGAGAAATAGGAATTTAACCCTTTTTAACCTGTTCTGTTTAAGATATTTCGCTATAACCTGTATAAGGAATTAACGCTTTAGGAATTTTTATTCCATTTTCGGTCTGGTTATTTTCTAATAATGAAGCCATAATCCTTGGCAAGGCAATTGCAGAACCATTTAAAGTATGCGCCAAGTATTTGTCTTTGCCATCTTTTACTCGCAACTTAAGCCTATTGCTTTGAAATGTTTCAAAATTACTGCAAGAGCTAACCTCTAGCCACATTTTTTGAGCAGCAGAATAAACTTCAAAATCATAGGTCAATGCAGAGGCAAAAGTTAAGTCGCCACCGCAAAGCCTTAACAATCTATATGGCAGTTCTAGTTTTTCCAACAAACCCTCCACATGCGCTAACATGCCATTTAATGCATTGTAAGAGTTTTCTGGCTTTTCAATTCGCACTATTTCCACTTTATCAAACTGATGCAATCTGTTTAGCCCTCTAACATCTTTACCATATGAGCCGGCTTCTCGTCTAAAGCAAGAGCTGTGGCCAGTAATAGTAATCGGCAATTCATCAGCATTAACAACTTGGTCTCTATAAATATTAGTTAGTGGCACTTCAGAAGTTGGTATTAAATACAAATCATCTTCCGTAACGTGATACATCTGCCCTTCTTTATCTGGCAATTGGCCAGTTGCGTAGGCAGATTCTTTATTAGCTAAAACCGGAGGCTGTACTTCTAAATAACCCGCTTTACCCGCTTCATCTAAGAAAAAGGCTATTAATGCTCTTTGCAAACGAGCACCTTTGCCTAAATAAACTGGAAAACCAGCTCCCGCTATTTTAACTCCCTTTTCAAAATCTATCAAGTTATATTGCTCTGTTAGTTCCCAATGCGGTTTAGCATTTTCGTTAAGATTGGGCATTTCACCGACTTCCTTCACAATCTTATTGTCTGTTTCTGCTATGCCTTCAGGTACAGTTTGATGAGGCATATTAGGTACTTGTACTAACAAATCATTTAGCTCATTAGCAATAACATCATGTTTTTCCTTTAATAAAGTCGAGTTTTCCTTTACCTCTGCCGTCATTGCCTTTGCAGCATTGGCTTCTTCCGCTTTTCCTTCTTTAAAAAGTTCTCCTATTTTTTTGGATAGCGCATTCATTTCTGCCAACGAATCGTCCAACTGTTTTTGAATTGACCTTCTTTGGTCATCCAACTTTATTATTTCATCCACCGATTCAACAGTTTTAAAACCCTTTTTTAGTGCTCCCTTCTTAACCGCTTCAACGTTTTCTCTTACAAACTTTATTTCTAACATAACATTTGCAAAGTTATTTAAAACCTATTTTGAAACTTAATAATTTTCAATAGTATTCAACTTAAATTGGTATTACTAGAAAAAACCACTTATTATTGTGGTAGCAATCCGCATAGATTGAGAATTCTTTCAATCTGATTTTACAAAACCTGGATTTTTATTTAAACAAAACTATTTAGTTAGTTACCCACCAATTTTAATTTTAACATTATATATGTACGATATTTTAGATTTGAACGACATGCTTTTGCCTGAGTTAAAAGACTTGGCTGAAAAGTTAAAGATCAAGAGCATTTCCAAATTAAAGAAACAAGACTTAATTCATAAAATACTTGATACTCAAGCAACTATGGACGACAAGTCTCTTAAAGACAAAGTAGGCGATTTGCCAAAACCTGAAGCTAAGAAGAAAGAAGAAAGGCCTGCTAAAAGAGAAGAAAGGCCTGCGAAACGAGCTGAAAAGCCAATCAAGAGGGAGGAAAAGCCTGCTAAAGTAGAGGAAAAGCCTGTTGAAGCAAAATCAAACAATAATAGGCCTGAAAAAAATTCCAGTAAAAAGGAAGACCGTAAGGAAGCTCCAAAATCTGAGCAAAAAACCAACCATAAAGTTGACAACGTTAAAGATCAGAACAAAAGAGAAGATCACAGAAAAGACAATAGGCATAACAAAAACAACAATAGAAACGACCAAAAAGATAGAAGACAAGATAACAGGCATCAAAAAAAGGAATCGTTTTTTAATGTAGAAGTTGATGGAATTATTGAAAGCTCAGGTGTTTTAGAAATGATGCAAGATGGCTATGGCTTTTTAAGGTCATCTGACTATAACTACCTTACATCACCTGATGATATTTACGTTTCACCATCTCAAGTAAAATTGTTTGGCTTAAAAACGGGAGATACTGTTACAGGCACCATTCGTCCACCTAAAGAAGGTGAAAAATATTTTGCTTTGTTAAAAGTAAATTCAATCAACGGTCGCACTCCACAGGAACTTAGAGATAGAATACCATTTGATTACTTAACACCTCTTTTTCCGCAAGAAAAATTTAACTTACAACATAGCTCTGGCGAATATATTAGCCGAGTAGTTGATTTGTTTACCCCAATTGGTAAAGGTCAGCGTGCAATGATTGTTGCTCAGCCAAAAACAGGTAAAACAACCATATTAAAAGAAATTGCCAATGCAATATCTACCAATCATCCAGAAGCTTATTTAATTGTATTACTAATTGATGAGCGACCAGAGGAAGTAACTGACATGCAAAGAAGCGTAAATGCTGAAGTGGTTGCCTCAACTTTTGACGAGCCGCCAGAAAGACACGTAAAGGTTTCGAATATCGTTTTGCAAAAAGCGAAAAGATTAACTGAGTGCGGACATGATGTTGTCATTCTATTAGACTCAATTACTCGTTTGGCTAGGGCGCATAACACAGTTGCTCCAGCATCAGGCAAGGTGCTATCTGGTGGTGTTGAAGCTAACGCATTGCACAAACCGAAAAAATTCTTTGGTGCTGCTCGTAAAATCGAAAATGGCGGTTCTTTAACAATTATCGCTACAGCATTAATTGATACTGGATCAAAAATGGATGAAGTGATTTTTGAAGAGTTTAAAGGAACAGGTAATATGGAACTTCAATTGGATAGAAACTTGTCTAATAGAAGAATTTATCCTGCAATTGACGTAACATCTTCAAGCACAAGACGTGATGATTTGTTATTATCACCTGAAGTGCTAAAGAAAATGGTTGTACTTAGAAAGCATTTAGCTGACATGAACAAGGAAGAAGCTATGAACTTTTTGTTACAGCACATGAGAGGCACACAAAGCAATGAAGAATTTCTAATTTCAATGAATAGATAGGTTGCAATTTAAGCCAGAAGGTTTATCTTTGCAGACCCTTAATAATAAAGGAAAATGAAACGGACATTTCAACCATCAAGAAAGAAGAGAGTTAACAAACACGGTTTTCGTGAAAGAATGAGCTCTAAAAGCGGTCGTAAGTTATTGAAGCGTAGAAGGCGAAAAGGCCGTCACGCCCTAACAGTTTCTGACGAAAGAAAAGCTAAACCAGGCAAGTATTACTGATAAATGCCTTGGCCAATGAACGGCCCAGATTCACATATTACCATTGATAAATTAAAAGGCAAAGAAGATATTGACTTGCTTTTTAAACAAGGAGTTAAAATAAATAGCGGCTTAGTTATGTTTAGGCACCTCATATTTGAGCAACCTAAATTCGCCATCAAAGTTGGCTTTTCTGCCCCAAAAAAAATATTTCCTAAAGCTGTTGATCGCAATAAGGTAAAGCGCTTGTTGCGTGAAGCATTTCACATTGCCAATCAAAGTTTTGCTACAGAATTACAAAAAAAGGGCAAAAGCTTAAATGGCATTTTTATGTATCACGGAACTTTAGATGTAGATTTTCGCTTAATATGTACGCACGTTAACAATGTTGTAGCCCAACTTTTAGAATCTGTTGAAGCAAGTTAAAAAAATAATAGGAGCCGTTTTATTGGCCATTGTAAAGTTTTACCAATTGGCCATTTCGCCATTGCTTCCTCCATCTTGCCGTTACACCCCAACCTGCTCTAGTTATGCCATAACAGCAATAAAAAAGCACGGTCCGTTTAAAGGGTTTTGGCTTTCGGTTAAGCGAATTGCTCGTTGCAATCCTTTTGGTGGGCACGGACACGATCCGGTGCCCGATTAATGGCTCAATTATTGCACTTAGATTTAATAATTATTAACTTTCCAAAAGCAACTCAAGCTTTTGTTTTTCGTTAATATTACAAGGAAGAAATTATTTTAAATGAAAAGAATTGGATCATTAGCCTTTCTATCGATATGTATAGTTGGATTGGCATCATTAAACTTCACTGACGATAAGTACTTTGACATATCAAAGAGCTTTGACATTTTTGCAGGACTATACTCAGAGGTAAACAAGAGCTATGTTGATGAGGTAGAGCCTGCCAAGTTAATGCGCACCGCCATTGATGCTATGATGAAAGACTTAGACCCTTACACCAACTTAATATCAGAAGCAGAAATTGCAACCTACCGAATGAAAAACTCAGGCCAATATGGAGGTATAGGTATTGATGTTTTTAAAAGAGGAGAATTGGTTGTTATTGAAAAGGTTGACCCAAAATCAAGCGCATATAAGGCAGGCATTAGGCCAGGAGATGAGCTACTGACAGTGGACGGCAAAGAGCTAAAAACAAGCAAGAAAGCTGAAGTAAAGCAAATGTTAATGGGCTCACCTGATAGTAAAGTTGACATTGATATTAAAAAAGCTATTACCAACACCAACCAAAGCCATCAATTAGCAAGAACCAAGCTAACCATCAAAGCTGTGCCCTTTGCAGGCATGCTCAACGATAATGTTGGATATGTAAAATTAGATCAATTCAGCAACGTTGCAAGTAAAGAAATTGTGCTTTCAATACAGAACCTACAGGCAAAAGGGAGCTTAAAATCATTGGTTCTCGACCTAAGGGGTAATCCTGGAGGGCTATTAAATGAAGCGGTGACCATATCAAACTTTTTTGTTGAAAAAGGCAATACGGTAATTACAACAAAGGGCAAAACTGATGCTTGGAACAAAACTTATAAAACACCTAGCAAGGCATTGTATCCCAATTTGCCTGTTGTGGTTTTAATTGATGGGAAATCGGCCTCTGCATCCGAAATTGTATCTGGAGTATTGCAAGATTATGATAGAGGTGTTGTTGTTGGCCAAACGTCTTTTGGTAAGGGGTTGGTGCAGCAAACTAAAAAATTAAGTTTTAACAATCAAATTAAATTAACCGTTGCTAAGTATTACACACCAAGCGGCAGGTGTATACAAGCCATTGATTATTCGAATAGAGATGAAAAGGGTAAGCCAATTGTGGTAGTCGATAGTTTAAGAAAAAAGTTTTATACTACCAATGGCAGAGAGGTTTTAGATGGCAAAGGGGTTTCGCCTGATGTGGCCATAAAAAAGCCAAAACGCTCAATACAGGCTAAGGGCTTAATAAAAGAGCATGTGATTTTCGACTATGTTACCCAATTTTATAATCGAAATGAAAAGATTGCTGAGCCCAGCGAGTTTTCATTAAGCAATGAAGAGTTCGAAAAATTTAAAACATTTGCTAAAAGTAAAGATATTGACTACAACTCTAAAACCTTAAAGTCGCTAGAGAGGCTAGAGCAGAAGACCAAAGACGAATCTTACTATACAGCCATTGAAACCGACATGAAAGAGATAAGCACCGTTTTAAGCAACAAAATTAGCAACAACTATAAAGCAAATAAGCAGGAGCTTACAAAAGCCATTGAAAAAGAAATCATTAATCGATATTACGGCAAATCGGGCTTAGTAAAGGCAAGCATAAATGTTGATGACGAAATAAAAGAAGCTATTAGACTTTTAGAAGATGAGGCTGCTTATAACAAAATTTTAAAAGGAGCTTAAGATGAGGAAGTATAGAAATTTAATAATAGCTGTATTTGGTATTTCGATATTTGCTTTTTCTTTTAAGGCCGATAACTACTTTGAAATAACCAAAAATTTAGATGTTTTCTCTTCAATATTTAAAGAGCTAAACGCCTATTATGTAGATGACTTTAAAAATGATGAGTTAATTGAAAAAGGTGTAAATGCTATGTTAAAGTCGTTGGATCCTTACACCAACTACATTTCTGAAGATGAAATTGGTGCTTTTAGAACTCAAACCACAGGAAAGTACGGTGGTATTGGCTCAATAATTAGAAAAATTGAAGACCATATTGTTATAGCTGAACCTTACTTTGGGTTTCCGGCGCAAAAGGCTGGCTTAATTGCCGGTGATAGAATAATTGCTGTTGATGGCAAATCTATGAAAGGGAAAACCACCACTGAGCTAAGCGAAACTTTAAGAGGTACGCCAGGTACTGAAGTAACCATAGAAATTTTTAGACCAATTAAAAAGGAAGAACTAAAATTTACCTTAGTTAGAGAAGAAGTAAAAGTGGGGGCAGTGCCATATTATGGCATGTTAAACGAGAATGTTGGATATATAAGCTTAAGAAGCTTTACTGACAATTGCAGCAAAGAGTTAACCGCTGCGCTAAACGAGCTTGAAAGTGAAAATGAATTAGAGTCTTTGGTTTTTGATTTAAGAGGCAATCCTGGCGGCTTGTTGCATGAGGCCGTAAATGTTTCAAACCTATTTATTGATAAGGGAAAGCTAGTGGTAAGCACTAAAGGAAAAGTAAAAGAATGGGAGCGCAACTATAAAACCAAAAACACACCATTCAACACCAAAATCCCTTTGGTTGTTTTAACCAACAAATCATCTGCATCTGCATCTGAAATTGTGGCAGGCGTGCTACAAGATTATGATCGGGGCGTAGTTATTGGGCAAAACACATTTGGTAAAGGCTTAGTGCAAACAACACGCAACTTAAGCTATAACACAAAGTTAAAAATTACTACTGCCAAGTATTACGTTCCAAGCGGAAGATCCATCCAATCTGTAAACTATAAAAACGGTAAAAAATCTGAAGTGGTGGCGGATTCATTAAAAGCCAAGTTTAAAACGAACAAAGGGCGTTTGGTTTATGATGGAGGTGGCGTTGCACCAGATATTGCTATTGAAAAAATACCAATGCACAGCATTACTGCAGACATTCTAAGAAAACAATTGGCTTTTGAGTATGTGAATCAGTTCGTTTCGAAAAACACGAGTATTGCTAGTCCACGCGAATTTGAACTTTCAGATGCCAATTATGATGAGTTTGTAGCTTACCTAAAGTCAGAAGATTTCGATTATGTTTCTAGCAGCGAAAAGGAGCTAACAGCGCTTATTGAGCAAGCTGAAAAAGAAGGTTACTATGATGATATTGAAACTCAACTAACAAGCCTTAAAGGCAATATTAAGCACGATAAAAATCAAGATTTAGTTAAGCACAAAAAAGAAATTAAAGAATACCTAGAGCGCCAAATAGTAAAAAGATATTACTACCAAAAAGGAGCTGTTGAGGCCGGGCTTGATGAGGATAAAGAAATTAAAAAAGCATTAGAGATTCTAAGCGACCAAGCAAGATATAATAAGCTGTTACTAGTCCAATAATAATCATTGACAATTGGTTTTGCCAATGCGCCCTATATTTGTAGTAATTGAAAATTATCTATGTGTTTAGCTTTTAGAAATCCTCTTAGCTTCTTGTTTTGTCTTTCCCTTTTTTTTGTTTGCGTTAGTGCAACAGCACAGCCAACATTCAACAAAAAAACGGCTCAACAGCACATTGAGTATTTAGCTTCTGATGAGCTAGAAGGGCGAATGACGGGAACGGAAGGCGAAACTAAAGCAGCAAACTACATTGCCAGCGAGTTTAAAAAACTTGGATTAACGAACACGGAAAGCACCAACTATTTCGAAAAATTTTCCTTTGTAGCCAATAGAGCTATTGATAGTGATATAACATTCGCAATAAACAAGGACAATCTTTTAGAAAATGGAAAAATAACCGCTTTACGCCAATCGGGTTCTGGCAATTTAGACATTATTGATATTTACTCTTACATGGAAGGTCTTTCAAAGTATAAAAGAGGCGAATCAACAGAGATTGAGGTGTTGCGTGAAAATAAGCCTCAAACTTTACAAATAACCTTTTAAATGGCGCTATACCTAGCTCTTGAAACATCCTCTAGTATTTGCTCCGTTGCAATTTCAAATGATTCGCAGCTATTGTCTGCAAATCACATTGACTTGCCAAACTCTCACAGCACACAGCTCATGCTGCTAGTAAAACAGACTTTAAATGAAGCCAAAGTTTCTTCCAAACAAATTGACTGTGTAGTTGTAAATGATGGGCCTGGCTCTTACACAGGGCTGCGCATTGGCTGCGCAACTGCAAAAGGTTTATGCTACACCTCAAAGGCACAATTAATTGCCGTTAATCCACTAAAAGTACTCGCCCAAACAAATTTTAATGAAGAAAATGCTTGCTACTCCATAATTCATGCTCGAAAAAATGAGGCTTATAGGTGTGTTTTTGATAAGGCTAATAAAGAAGTTTCACCTTTAGAAGTACTAACGCTTGACGACATATTAAAAGAAATTCGAAATCATAAAAGTTCTTTAACTATCACTTGTTTGCAAAATGATTTTTTGAAAGAAAAACTTGATAACGAGTGTTCTGTAATTTGGAAAAAACCTTTGTTAGCAAGCGATTTAATCACCTGCGCAACCGAAATACATGCACAAAAAGGATTTGCAGACATTGCTTATTACGAACCCAACTACCACCGCCTACCTGTAGGGGTTTTGGCTAACAAATAGAATAAAACAGAAATACGTATTATTTTCACAACAATTATATAACATATTTTTATTTTATACGTATATCTAAACGGAGCCTTTTAACGTATGTGACCTATCATAGGTAAATATGTCTTAATATCAAATTAACAACAATGAACAACTCACAAATTGAACAAGTAGTAAACCTAAAGAAGCCTGAAACTGACGAAATTATTGAATTAGACTATTCAGTGTTACGTAAAGCCGTATTAGTTTTAAGAGCCGTTAATCACGATTTAAGACAAAACATAATTCGTTTGTTAGAAGACAACAACAAAATGACGGTAACCGAAATTTATATAAAATTAAGGTTAGAGCAATCTGTCGCTTCACAACATTTGGCAATTTTAAGAAGGGCGGGGGTTGTTGTAACAGAGCGAGAAGGTAAATACATTTACTACACACTAAATAAAGACAGAATAGCTGAAATTGTTGAACTAATTGAAGATTTAGCAATCTAAAAAAACTTAAACCTAGAAGCCTTTACATTACGTGAAGGCTTTTTTCATATAAATAACGTAACACAACGCTAATTTTTACCGTATATAACCATATGGTAAAAGCACGGATAAATCAAACCCAGTTGGATTTGTCTATCAACAATTTAAGGGCATTGGCACATCCTTTACGAATGCAAATCGTTCGTTTTATTAATGACAATAACTCGGTAAACGTTAATAAAATTTACAATGCATTGGATTTGGAGCAAAGCATAACATCTCAACATTTGAGAATATTGCGCAATGCCGGGTTGGTAAACACAGAAAGACAGGGTAAGTTAATTTACTACTCCCTAAATCATCATAAAATAGAGTTGCTAAATGAGGCTGTTAAATCTTTTGATAAAGATGCAAGCCCATAATGAACTTTTCATTTAGTTATCTTTGTTTTACTTATCCTTATGATTGTAAAACAAATTTATACCCAATGCTTATCTGAAGCATCTTACTTTATTGCCTCCAAAGGTGAGGCGGCTGTAATAGATCCAATAAGAGACCTAGATCAATACTTTGCGTTGCTCAAAGAGCATGATGTTAAGTTAAAGTATGTAATAGAAACTCATTTCCACGCAGATTTTGTTTCGGGGCACCTTGATTTAAGCAATCAAACAGGGGCTCCAATAATTTACGGGCCCAAAGCCGAAACTGAATTCGAAATAATTAATGCGAAAGATGGTGAGGAGTTTGTAATTGGAGATTTAAAGCTAAAGGCGCTTCACAGCCCTGGCCATACCCCAGAATCTACCTGTTATTTACTTTTTGATGGCACTGGCAAAGAACATTGCATATTTACAGGGGATACTTTGTTTGTTGGTGATGTTGGCCGACCTGATTTAATGGGAGGTAAGCACACCAAAGAAGAGTTGGCAAAGCACATGTACAACACCTTAAACACCATTATTAAACCATTGGCTGATAATGTTATTGTATATCCCGCTCATGGCGCAGGCTCATCATGTGGTAAATCATTGGGCAGCGAAACATTTTCAACCATTGGCGAGCAGAAACAAAGCAACTATGCGCTGCAAAAAATGACGGAAGATGAGTTTGTAAAAGCAATTTGTGAAGGACTAGCATCTCCACCAAAATATTTTCCTATTAATGCCAAAATAAATAAAACGGGCTATTCGCCAATTGATGATGTTATACAAAAAAGCTTTACAGCTTTAACTACGGACGACATAATGGCCAACAGTAAGGCTGTTTTATTAGATGTAAGAACGCCTGACGAGTTTGAGCTTGGGTTTATAAACAACTCCATTAATATTGGCTTAAACGGTAGGTTTGCCGAGTGGGCAGGAAAACTAATTTCTTTTGACGAGCCAATTATTATTATTAGCAATAACGAAAGTGATGCTAAGGAAGCAATTGTAAGATTGGCAAGGGTTGGGTTCGAAAATGTTATTGGTTATTTGATGGGTGGCTTCAACTCTTGGAAAAAGTTAGAGTTGCCTTTTGATATGGTAATATCCATAGCCGCTTACGAGTTTTCTTTAGATGTAAAGCATGAGACAAAAATTAATATTGTTGATGTAAGAAATGATGGCGAGTTTGAAGAGGGTCATGTGCTTAACGCAAGCAACTTTCCCTTACACAACTTGCAAGAAAAACCGCTTGATGTTGACAGCGACAAATCCATTTATGTTCATTGCCTATCGGGCTACCGCTCAATGATTGCGGCTTCTATATTAAAGAAGTTAGGGTATGGCAACATCAAAAACATATCTGGCGGCTGGAAAGCCTTAATTGAAACTGACATAACAACAGTTATTCCTCAGCCAGTTTAATCGAATATTTCAACGTTTTCGTTAATCAGCTTTTGCATAGGTATAACCACTTTTTTAGTGCCTGTTTGCAGGGTAATTGAAGTGTTGTCTAAGTCAACAACCTCTCCGCTTATTTCTTGCACTTTAATGGTTTGTCCAATCTTATAGCGCTTTTTGGTATAAAATGACGACAACAGGTTGGTTAATATATTACGAGCCGCTATGCCATAAGCAACAGCAAATGCCAAAACAATACCGCCCATTATTAAAGTAAAGTTGGTATTTAGTAGTGAGGTGTCAATTTTTGCTTGGCTTAATGCCGATATCGCAATAATTATAAATATTACAATAAACACAAAACCACCTATTAACCTACTGCTACTTATGCCAAAAGAGTCGCAAGCTTTAATCACAACATTCTTTAAAAAGTTTGCAATTAAAAGCCCTACAATTAACAACAATACCGCAGATAACAATATTGGAATGTAATCTAACAACCCTTGAATTTGGTTCGTTAGCGGCTCCCAGTTTAGTGTTTTTGCAGCTATGCTAATAAACATAAGCAGTAAAAAGAAGTACACAATTTTTGGCAACACTGCACTCGGCACAATTTTAATATTGGCTTTTTCCATTGCTTCTATTGTGTTAAGCTTATCGGCCAATTTATCTAAACCAATTTTACTAATTACTTTTTTTAAGAGCTTAGCGGCAACACTTGCAATTATCCAGCCAATTATTAAAACAACAATAGCTCCAATAATTGATGGGAAAAACGCTTCTATTTGAACTCCCGTTTCTCGGATTGCTCCTAGTACGGCATCTTTTAAATCAATAAAAATGTTCATTGTTTTGAATTTATTAGTTGAGTGGTTTTAAATTTTTCTTACTTCTATCATCCTCTTCACTTTCTTCCTTTTTGTCCTTTTGGTCTTGCGCACTTTTGGCAATCGTTCCAAACATATTGCCTACAAAAAGCTCAAGCATTTGCAACCACTTGTCAATAAATGACCTGCTGCCTAAAACTTTATTTTTAAGCTCATCACTTGGTTTATCATTAGGCTCAATGTCTTTAAATGGGTTTGCCATATAGCTGATTGTATTTTTTATTTACTTTTTCTTTTGCACGCTTAATCCTCATTTTTACCGCACTTTCTGAAAGACCTAAAACTTGCTGTATATCTTTAATGCTCATATCATCTTGATACTTCATTAACAAAATAGACTTCTCTTCAGTTGAGATAATTTCCAATAATTCGCTTAATCTTTCCGACTTTATCTCAAACAATTCCTTGTCTTCAATGTCGTTGGTTTCTCTAATTTCATCACGGTCATCTTCTAAAGGTCTAAACTTTCTTTTTTTGTGTTTTCGTATATAGTCAATACAGTAGTTGTAGGTAATTGAGTATATCCAAGTAGAAAATTTACTTTTTTCCTTAAACTTTGAAAGTGATAACATTATTTTAATAAAGATGTCTTGTGTTAAATCTTGAGCCAGTGCCTCATCTTTAACCAACGAAATACATTTTCTAAAAATCTTAGTTGAATATCTATCGTACAACAATTCAACAAAAGACTCCTTTTGTGTCTTAAGGTATAGCCTAACAGCCTGTTCGTCTGTAACTTCTACTTTATCTGCTAATAACAATATGCACGTGCTAGTTAAAAAAACGTTGGGTTGCAAAATTACTAATAATTTATACGACCAATTAACCTTTTTATTTCTATTGATAAAGGTTAAACATTAAACATTTTTGTTAAGTAAAACTAAATTGAATTATTTTCGCACTAGATTAATTGGTGTAAAACATGGCATATAAGTACGACTACGAAATAAAAAAGGGATCAGCACAGTTGTTCAAAAATCCGGTGTTTGAGTTTTTGTCTCGCACAACCCCCACCATTACTTTGTTTACCTACATACCATTAATTACTGTGCTTGTTTACTTTGGCTTTAAAGCCAACATTGTTGCCAGCCCTATTCGAGCAATCCTAATTTACTTATCTGGTATTTTAATTTGGAGTTTGGTTGAATATTTAATGCACCGCTTTGTTTTTCATTTTATTAATGAAAATAAAACCATACAAAAATTGCACAAAATGATGCATGGCGTTCATCATGAATATCCAAGAGATAAAGAGCGGTTATTTTTACCTCCAATACCTGGCCTAACTATTGCATTTGTATTGTTTATGGTTATTTATGGCATTTGCTCATTGTTTTTTAGTGAGGGCTTGTATGCGTTGTTCTTTTTCCCTGGACTAATAAATGGTTATTTGATTTACTCTTTCACCCATTATAGCATACATGTTTTTAACCCCCCAAAACCTTTAAGGTACATTTGGAAACATCACAGCTTGCACCACTACCAATTTCAAGACAAAGCTTTTGGAGTAAGCTCTCCTTTATGGGATTATGTTTTTGGCACAATGCCGCCCAGGGCAAGTAGGAAGTAGAAAGTTGCTTTAACTCATTAATTTAACAAACCACTTGGTTGGCAGGTAGTTCGCTTAAATGAAACAATGAGGAACTATTCCATTGGCCGTTTTGCTATAAAAGTAATTACCTAGTAAACAAAATATGAAACTCCAAAAAGCAACCATTAACGATTGGGAAATTCTTCTGAAATGGCGAAATAATGTTGAGACTAGAAAAAGCTCCCATACCATGAAATTGGTAAAAACTGAAGATCACAAGAAGTGGTTAAACTCAATAATAGAAGATAAACACAGAAAACTATATATTGCTATTGATAATGAAGTTGCGGTAGGCACAGTTAGGGCCGATTACAATGAGGACGAAAAAAACTTCTTATTGTCTTGGACGGTTGCGCCAAGCTTTAGGGGCAAAGGTTTAGGTAAGGTAATGGTAAAATTATTGACTGAATCATTGAACGAACCGCTAACAGCAGAGATAAAAGCTGAAAACATTGGCTCAATAAAAATTGCCGAGTTTGCAGGCTTAAAGCTTAAGCAAGAGCTTAATGGCGTTATGTATTTTGCCAATTTCTAAAAAGCTAACAATGAAAGATGTTTTTATTACCTCAGCAGGAGCTTACTTGCCCAAATCGCCAATTTCAAATGATGAAATGGAAGATTATTTGGGAAAGATAAATGGCGAAAAAAGCCGTGCTAAAAGCAGGGTGCTCAAGCAAAATGGAATTACTAATCGACATTACGCAATTGATAAAAATCAACAAAGCACCCATAGCAATGCCGAGATCCCCATTGCCTTCATATCATACCTAATATTTATGCATTTAACAGCTGGCTAAGGCCTATATGCATTGTTCTTTTTTCCTGGCTTAATAAATGGATACTTAATCTATTCATTTACGCATTACAGCAATCACGTTTTTAACCCTCCTAAGCTTTTTAAGTACATTTGGAAGCACCACAGCCTACACCACTATCAATTTCAAGATAAGGCCTTTGGTGTTAGCTTTCCTTTGTGGGATTACATTTTTGGCACCATGCATCCAAGGGCTAGTAGAAAGTAGGGTTAAAGCTCTTTTTAGCAACATCTCTGCTGGAATATTTAAATGTTTCGAAAACGTACCATGCCAAAATACACGTAACTTCACTCATACAGACATTGTTTGTAATGATGAAACCCAACGATAAATGGCTGAAATCTTTGGTTGATAAAAATGAATATTCCAGCAAAAGTGAATTGGTAAATGATTTAATTAGGCAAGCTAGAAAGCAACAAGTTCAAATTGATTGGATTAAGTCGAAAATTGAAATGGCGGAAGAAGGTGGCTTTACAAAAGACAATAAACATCAAATTTTAAAAGAATCAAAGTCATTACTTAATGGCCAAGTACAAACTAAGCAAAGAAGCCAAAAAAGACTTAATTAGAATTCATCATTATGGGGTTGCGAATTTTGGAATTAAGCAAGTCGACAAATAATTTTATTCTTTTTTTGATCAGTTTGAAATAATTGCAGAGAGGCCTTTTTCATTTGAGCAAGCAAACCATATAAAAGATGGATACAGAAGGAGTGTTCTTGAATCTGACAGTATTTATTTTAGGATGAACAAACATCATATTGAAATTATGACAATTATTGTAAGGCAAGATGTCAATAGTTTCATTTAATTAAACAGCAGTAGCCAAATAGCTGCCGTCCCTTTTAACGCGTATGAGGACATTTATCATTTGCTATTCTACGGACCAATTCCTTAAATTCTTTGGCCACCTGTAACGATTGAGTATTGGGATCAAATAGCTCAGAAATGTACCTTTTATTTTGCTTATGCAACTCATCTGCAACCATTTCATTGATTGCTTGAGAAAAAGCTTCTTTCGGATTTGTAGCCGATTCAGACTTTACACACGCCTCACTAACCAATTTCTGAGCAAAAGTATTTTGATCTAAAGCATTGTTTTTGCAATTGAGAAATGTTAAATAAATAATGATTATAGGTAAGAAAAAAACATGTTTCATAAATAATATTTTATAAGTTTATTTGAAAATAAAGATTAACAATTTAAAATGATAAGAAAAGGAACAGAAGTAAAATGGAAATGGGGAGAGGGATATGCTAAGGGAAAGGTTGAAAACACCTATGAAGAATCGATTACCAAGACCATAAAAGGCAATGAGGTAACGAGAAACGGTTCAAGCGATAATAAGGCGCTCTATATAAAACAAGAAGATGGAGGGGCGGTTTTAAAGCTGGAAAGTGAGGTAGACAGGGTTGATTAATAAATAGCGACTACAAATAATTTTGGATTTACCTATAATTAACCATTGTTATAGGCAATTGTTAAAATTGCTATGCGTTTGCCATTTTTCATTCTTTTTTTCTAACATTGCACAATCTCTGCAACAAACCCAAAAGCCATTCAATGAAAGATGTTTTTATTACCTCAGCAGGAGCTTACTTGCCCAATTCGCCAATTTCAAATGATGAAATGGAAGATTATTTGGGAAAGATAAATGGCGAAAAAAGCCGTGCTAAAAGCAGGGTGCTCAAGCAAAATGGAATTACTAATCGACATT
>Ga0209828_1000860_pt1 | contig 28688 bp, 25 predicted proteins | sample MaitaG_FD_187429 | JGI IMG/M metagenome (GOLD analysis project Ga0209828, IMG submission 187429) | Marine algal microbial communities from Maine, USA - Maine_Asex2 metaG (SPAdes) (version 2) | ecosystem: Host-associated > Algae > Red algae > Unclassified | place: Maine, USA | collected 2015-01-05
ATTTATGTCTTTGTCGTTTATGGCATTATTAGTCATTCCATCAATTAAAATAAGTGATAAAGGAATGTTTGATGGAGAGAAATTTGAATTTATTTAATTACAGTTGATTAGAATTAATTCGTGAATATTAAAACATTACCAATTCTTGCATAATATACTTGTACGGATAACTGGTCTCCCTACACTTTGACAAATATATTGTATCAAATAAAAACAACAATAATTTATTTTTTAGCACTAATAACCAATTTAATTTATAAGTCGATCTTCGCCCAAGAAAACATCATCCTTATTATAGTACCATTGTAGCTTTTCTGGTAATTTTAATTGCCCAAAATGTTTCCATCCATCCAATAATATATATTCACCATCATTTTTAGACTCGTCATGAAAAAATTGATATAATTCTAATTCATACGTATTGGGGTTAAAATAAAAATACCAAATATCATCACCTACTTCTGGATCGTAGCTAACTTTTATTTTCAGATAGTCCTCATCCTTAAACTGTACTTTTTCTACAGCTGGTGAAATGTGAGTGCCTGTATCTGATAATTTCATGGGCATGCCATACAAGTAGGTATAATAATTATGATACATATTCGCTCTATCATCACTGACTCGATATTTCTTTTTTAATTCTTCAGAAATATTTTTATCTCCATTCCAAGAATATCTAGCTCCCTTTTTATCAACAGCATATTTAAGCTCTCCTTCTGGATATTTGGCTTTAAAATTAAAATGATTCTTTTTATTATCTAAATGAATATATCTTTCTGATTTCTTCCCATCAGGTCTTATTTGTGCAATCACTAAATTGTCTTTAAATGTTGCCCACTCCCCTTTTGGATCGTGTACCTCTAAACTTTTCTTAATCAACTCTTTAGCAGTTAAGGCTTGTCCATCCATAAAATATGATGAACAACTAAACATAAAAATCACAAAAATTCGAATATTCATTTTGTCAATTAATGGTGTAATAAAATCATTAAAACACAAGATAAGTAGTTTGCGATTATGATTTCCATTCTTTTAGTAAGATCAAATATTTCTCAATCAAAATGCACAATTCTCATTTCACTAAAATATCATACAGCTTAAGAAAATTTGGAATACTTTTGGCATCATATTTCGATAGAAGATTATGAGTACAAAGAAAGATACCGCGATCATATTGGCACACTGCCCCGATCAAAAAGGCATTGTCAATTCCATTACAGATTTTCTATTGCAGAATAACGGTAATATCATCAGCTTAGACCAACATGTTGATAGAGATAATGGCAGATTTTATATTAGAGTAGAATGGGAGTTGGATGGCTTTACCATTCCACAAGAAAAAACGGAAGACTTTTTTAAAACCCTTATTGCTGATAAGTTTGATATGCAATGGAAAATCACATTTTGTGATTGCAAACCACGAGTCGCTATTATGGTCTCCAAATATGCTCATTGCTTTTATGATATCTTATCTAGATATGATTCTGGAGAATGGGATATTGACATTCCTTTAATCATTAGTAATCACGAGAAATTTAAGCATGTCGCCGAAAGACATAACATCCCCTTTTATCATATCAAAAAAAATAAAGACACTAGAGAAGAGCAGGAGCGCAAAGAAATTCACCTGTTAAAAAAACATGATGTAGATTTACTTGTGCTAGCTAGATATATGCAAATTCTTACGGGTAATATTATCTCAGCTTTCCCAAATCAAATCATCAACATCCACCATTCATCCCTTCCAGCATTTGTGGGTGCAGACCCTTATCGCTCGGCATATAAAAGAGGGGTAAAGTTTATGGGCGCAACTGGACATTATGTTACAGAAGAGTTAGATGCAGGACCTATTATTATCCAAGATGTCATACCAATTACTCATAGAGATAGTATAGAAGATATGAAGCGCAAGGGTAAGGATATTGAAAAAATTGTTTTAGCTGATGCTATATGGGCGCATATTAATCATAGAGTGTTAATACATGAAAATAAGACAGTTGTTTTTTAGTGCCGATTTAGAAAATCCATAGTTACTAAATCAATCTCCCTTCAAAGCTTTATTTAATCTAATTAGTGAAGTTAAACTACATCCTACAAGAACCGACAATTCTCCTATTTGTATTAATATAAGATACGGAACATTCGAGACACAATTAAAACAAGTTCATCTAAGTTCTGGAATTTTTATTTTACTAAAGTCAATACAATTTCGCCAATACTTAAAATCTAAAGAATATAATAACGCAACTCTATTTTCTAATTCAAAACATTTTGGACGCTTGTGATAAAAAATAATGATTTAGTAAGTAGTAGTCTACTATAAAAGATATGGTCTATAAGTTGCTTTCTTTTGACGCTTCATAAGTATGCTTTTAAGTTGTAAAAAAAAATTAGGTGCGGTAGCTTTAACATAAAAAATAATATTCAATTTCCATTATTTATATAGTGTTGTACACTGCAAAATTATAATTTTATCAATTCTAGAATCAAAATATGACTGTACGCTTAATTACCAGTATGCAAATCCAATGCGCGGAGTCATTCTGCTTTTGCATATTAGCTTTACTCCTTCCTCAGTTTTTAATTACTCAAATATCCTGTCATCGCGCTGGTATTTCAAATGGATGGATGCTAAATAAGACAGATTCAGAAGTACAACAAATTGCAGAAGCTTCATCTGCTACGGCTAGTCTATATTTTAAATCTGACTTCGCCTGGTCAGATGTTCAATTCAATGACCCGTATGAGTTTAACCGGGTCAATGTTGGCCGAGCCGTTACTGCTGCCATTCAAAACAATCTAGAGGTCATTGCCATTCTTGATTATTTCATGCCATGGGCTGATAAAAATACTGATACAATCTAGAGGTCAAATTTTGCCTATGAAGCAAGGAGTGTAGATAATACAACGGCGGTCGATGTCACAATCGATCATTCTACTATCACATTATTTCCCAATTCTGTAGAATATTATTTCTTTATCAGTGGATTTACACATCTGTATGACATCCTAATCGTCGATCGCTTTGGGAATACAATTCAAACTCTGTCAAATACCCAAAAGTCTACTGACATCGATAGTCAAAACATTACCAATGGGACTGTACTTTGTTCAGATCCAAAGAAAAGGATTCAGCAGAATATACCTTCAGAAAATAGTGAAAATATAGCAGTGTGAGTGGTCAGAATATAGCAGTGTGAGTGGTCAGGTAGCGATGATGTATGCTATCCAAGGGGTCATGACCCCTTGAAGGTAAAATTGTTATCCACCTAAAGCGGCTGCACCACCAACGATCTCAGAAAGTTCTTTTGTAATCGCTTCTTGACGAGCCTTGTTATAACTAATGCGTAAGTCTTTGACCATCTCTTCCGCATTTTCTGTCGCTTTGTCCATTGCTGTCATTCGAGCGCCATGTTCGGATGCATTGGTGTCAAGTAAAAATTTCTGGAATGTTGTCTGTAGAATACTTGGAATTAGATTTTCTAGCAATTCCTCTTTTGATGGCTCAAAAATATAATCTGCTTTGAGCTTAGATTCTGTTAGTCCTGGAGCTGATTCTAATTTTTCAACTGGTAAAAACTGTACTGCTTCAGCAAATTGCAAAGCGGCATTTTTAAATCGTCCGTAGCAAACATATATCTTATCGAATCCACCTTCTTGGAATTGATCCATGATGAACGAAGATACTATAGATACATTATCAAAACTTAAATCTTCAAAGACGCCCATATGATCCATATTCATATTACAGTCCTTGTATTTATTTTTTAAACCATCAAAACCTTTCTTCCCGATTGGTAGAATGGTCAAGTTACCTGCTTTTCTGACATCATCATGTTTCTCTATAATTTTCGCAGCTTCTTTGACGATGTTACTATTAAAGGCACCACACAAACCTCTATTCGAAGTCACTGGCACGACCAATACTTTACTGACTGGTCTTTCTGTACCAAAAGAAGAAGAGGCGTCACCTTCAATATTAGACAAGATATTTTTTAACATCTGATCTAATTTATTTGAATATGGTCTTAGAGCGACTATCGCATCTTGTGCCTTACGCAATTTAGCTGCGGATACCATTTTCATGGCCTTAGTGATCTGCTGCGTTGATTTCACAGACTTAATTCGATCTCTAACTTCTTTTAACTGTCCGGACATAATAAATAAGTGTTGAGTTTTGAGTTTTTAGTGTTAAGTGAACTAAACACTCATTTTTAAACATTATACACTTCCTGACAATTGTCAGGATATATTAAATTATTAAATTTCTGTTTTTAGTGGCGCATATAACTAAGCATTCAACACTAAAAACTAAACACTTCCTGACAGTAGTCAGGACTACAATTCACATCTAAGATTTGAATTGTTTCGCTATTTCAGCTCCAATTCTTTCAGCAGCGGCTTTACCTTCATTAGTCAATTTACCTTGTCTAAATTCTTCTAAGGTATCAGCTGCTTGAGTTTCCATCGCTGTTAAAAATGCTTCTTCAAATTCTCCAACCTTATTCACTGGTACATCTTTCAATAAACCTCTTGTTCCGAGATGAATGATTGCTACTTGTTTTTCTACTGCTACTGGTGAATACTGAGCTTGTTTCAATATCTGTACATTTCTCATACCCTTGTCTAATACCGACTGAGTCGCTGCATCAAGATCAGATCCAAATTTCGCGAAAGCTTCTAACTCTCTATACTGTGCTTGATCCAACTTCAATGTACCAGATACTTTTTTCATTGACTTAATCTGTGCATTACCCCCAACTCTTGATACAGAGATACCCACATCAATCGCTGGTCTGATACCTGCATTAAATAAGTTAGATACTAGGAAAATCTGACCATCTGTAATCGAAATTACATTAGTTGGAATATATGCAGATACGTCACCCGCTTGTGTTTCAATGATTGGAAGTGCTGTTAATGATCCTCCTCCTTTGATCATACCAGCAGCTTTCAAACTTTCTGGTAGATCATTCATATCATTTGCAATCTTATCATTATTAATCACCTTCGCGGCTCTCTCTAGTAATCGTGAGTGCAAGTAAAATACATCACCTGGATAGGCTTCACGTCCTGGAGGTCTTCTTAATAATAATGACACCTCACGGTATGCAACTGCTTGCTTAGATAAATCATCATATACAATCAATGCTGGACGTCCTGTATCTCTAAAAAACTCTCCAATCGCAGCTCCTGAAAATGGAGCGTAAAACTGAAGTGGTGCAGGATCAGCAGCGGATGCAGCTACGATTACAGTGTAAGCCATAGCTCCATTCTCTTCCAATACTTTTGCTACTTGAGCAACAGTGGAGGCTTTCTGACCAGAAGCCACATATATACAATATACAGGTTCTCCCCTGTCGTAAAATTCTTTTTGATTTAAAATGGTATCAATGGCAATCGCTGTTTTTCCAGTTTGTCTGTCACCAATGATTAACTCCCGCTGGCCTCTACCAATTGGAATCATAGAATCAATCGCTTTAATACCCGTCTGTAATGGCTCACTTACAGGTTGTCTGTAGATTACCCCAGGTGCTTTACGCTCAATTGGCATTTCATATTTGTCACCTGTAATTGGACCTTTTCCATCGATAGGCTGACCAAGTGCGTTGACGACACGTCCGATCATTCCTTCACCGACATCTATAGAGGCAATTTTACCAGTTCTTCTGACTGTCGAACCTTCTTTAATACCATCACCTGCACCTAAGAGTACAACACCTACGTTGTCTTCTTCTAAATTCAAAACGATAGCCTGAACACCTGTTTCAAATTCAACAAGTTCTCCAGCTCTGGCTTTAGTCAAGCCGTAGACACGTGCAATTCCATCACCCACTGCTAGTACTGTGCCTACTTCTTCAAGTTCTGCTTCTGTGCTGAATCCTGATAATTGTTGTTTTAGTATCGCTGATATTTCATCTGGTTTCACGTCAACCATAGTATCTGATTTTTATTAATGAGTGATATATTATTAATAAGCTTTTTCGTAGTCGTTTTTCGAAAATGCCTTTTTTAATTTTCCTAATTTTCCCTTGACGCTGTCGTCATATAATTTATCTCCAATTTTAAGAACATATCCTCCGATTAGAGATTCATCGACTGTATTTTCAATTTCTACAGCTTTATCTGTGACATTACTAGCTAGTAATTTTTGTTCGATGCCATCAATTACAGATTGTTCCACTTCATGAGCAGTAATAAGTTGTACGGTAGTAACATGACTTTGCACTTTATATTGTCTGATGAATTCTGTAACAATTTCTGGTATATATTGCTCACGTCCTTTACGCATGACTATCTTAAAAAACTCTGAAGACAGAATAGATATTTTACCGTCAAATATTGCATTAAAAACAGATAACTTCTTGTCTCCTTTTACAATCGGACTTTTAAATAATAAATATAAGTCTCGGTTTTTGACAGCCTCTTCCATTCCCTTCATATCAGCCAATACAGTCTCTAACTCACCTCGCTCGGTGGCAAGATCAATGATTGACTTAGCGTATCTAGATGCAATTCGTATTACTGACATTAGTTTAGTTTAAGTTAAATCCGTTAACTAATGTATTTACATAGTCTACATGCTCCGACTTTCCTTTTAATTCTTTCTTGATTACTTTTTCAGCTATTTCAAGAGCCATAAGACCGGCGCTGTTTTTAACCTCAGTCATAGCAGCGAGTTTTTGATTTTCAATTTCAGATTTAGCAGTAGATACGATTTTATTGGCTTCTACTTTTGCTTGATCTTTAGCATCATTGACAATCTTAGCCTTCATATCTTTAGCATCACTGAGTATTTTAGATCTTTCCTCTCTCGCATCGCTTAAGATTCTTTCATTCTCAGCTTTCATATTGGCCATTTCTTCTTTGGCCTTTCTAGCTTCATCGAGCGCATCTTGGATATCTCCATTACGTTTATCCAAAGCATCAGCGATAGGTCTAAAAGCAAATTTTGACATCAATCCCCAAAAGAGCAAAAATATAATGAGGGACCATAGTGCCAGACCGGGTGTCGGCTGAAATGGTGCAAAACTGCTAGACAAAAAGATAAGGTTCATTTTTTACGCGTTTTAAATGATAAGGATAAACAACCAGCTGCCAACCGCAACTGATTGTTTATAATTTCGTATTGCAGTGAAACTACTGGATAAATATTGATAACAATATTGCAATCAATGCTGCACCCTCAATGAATGCTGCCATGATTAACATCGCACCTCTGATATCCCCAGAAGCTTCTGGCTGTCGAGCAATAGCTTCCATAGCTTTGCCACCAATCATACCTAAGCCGATACCTGCGCCGATTACGGCAAGGCCTGCTCCAACTGCTGCTAACGTTCCTGTCATAATAAAAAAATTATATGAATGATTATTTAATGATGATCATCGTGGTCTTCGACTGCTGCTCCAATGTAAGACGCAGTCAAAATTGTAAATACATATGCTTGAATAAAAGCAACTATCAACTCTATAGCCATCATAAACAATGTTAATGGTATGGCTAATCCCGTCCCTATCAAACTCCCTGAAAAATTAGTGCCTGCTTTTCCAAATATAAATATCAAACCTACAAAACTCAATATCGCAATGTGCCCAGCAGAAATATTTCCTGCAAGACGTAACATCAATGTCAAAGGCTTTATAAATAAACCGAGTATCTCTACTGGAACTAATATTAATTTAACATACCAAGGTGTACCTGGAGCAACAAGTAAATGACTCCAATAATGTTTGTTACCATTAATATTTGTAATGATAAATACAATCAACGCCATAACCATTGTCACTGTCAAACTTCCCGATACATTCACACTTCCTAAAAATGGAACTTGACCCCATAGATTTAATCCTAAAATAAAAAAGAAAATCGTCAATAGTAAAGGTAAAAATCTCTTGTGTTTATGCTTTAAAAACGGAATTGCTACTTCTTCTCGAATAAATACAACCAAAGGTTCTAGGAGCGCTTGAAGTCCACTTGGAGCTTGACCATCTCTTCTACTGTATGCTTTTGCAACAGCTCTGAACATCAAGAATAATAAAAGCGCAACAATACCCATTGTGACCACATTCTTCGTCGGGCTAAGATCATAAAATGAAGTTACACCTCCACCAAGTAGTCCACCATCCCATATCGTCTTTTGTTCTATCAAATATCCTTTACTATCTACTATTGCATATCTCTTTTCGATTTCTTTACCAGCTGCATTAGTACCATGACCAATGTCAAAACCCTGCACTTCAAATTTATCTGCCCCCTTAAAGGCTTTACACTTGATTCTGTGAATGTTACCTTGATATAAGACATAATCTTTGTACCCATAATGACCATCATCGTGATGACCAGGTTCAAATTTTGCAGTAGAGAAAAATTCAATTCCTCTATCTGTGTTATAAATGATAGCTGGTAATGGTATTCTTATCCAATCCATTATGGTAAGGACATTGGCGTCACTGATGTGATGTATCGCTGTACCTGCTGGGTCATAGCCTTCGTGATACACTGGCTGAGCTGCAGAACCACAGTCTGTAGAAAATACGTTTTTATGATGTGCTCCGTGAGACCCATTTTGGTCTTCATGTGCTCCATGATTGTGCCCACTATGATCATCGTGATTGTGTCCATCATGCGAAGACGATTCATGGTCGTGATCATGGTCATGATCATGATTGTGATCATGCTGCTGGGCAGACATTGAAAAGCATAATAAGAGCGAGAAAAATATAAGGTATTTCTTTATCACGGTTTGATCACTTCAGAGGTTATCAAAATCGGTGCAAAGGTAAGTTTTATCAACGTATAAAGGAAGTTTGTACTCTTGATTTTTAACAATATTATAAGATCAATGAAGTTTATTCGCATTTATAAAGCCTTGAAAATGAAAGTTCTTCAACAGGAAATTCCGTTGAAGCACTTTTTTGTGTAATCTTATTTCTATTGGGCTTTATAGAACGATACATATATAGTCATTCTGAATTTGCGTCAGAATCTTATGTATAGAATGATAATTTTGTTGAAGCAGCTATTAATGCCTCGCTACCGCCCTAATTTTAATTGTATTTTAGGTATAACCATTTATCCATAAGAAAAGTGCGAACGACTGCAATTCATCAAAACAAACAGAGATAGGATAGTTAGTTAATTCATATCTAAACTTTACATAAGAATGTGTTGACCAATTACCCCAAATCAACATTAATATTTTAAAAGAAGAGGTTTTCAAAATCTATTTATGATAAGTAAATCTAATTATGATAAGTAAACGGTTATTATCGATATGGATGTTGACAATGGTATTATGTCTATTATGTTATACTATCTCGGGTATTATTAACTCACCAGCTACAGGTGGCAGACCACTCTACATTAGTTGGGGAGCTCTTTTACCTTTTGTGTTTGTTGGCTTAATTTTCATTTCAGTCCCACCTCTAATATTCGCACTTATTATAAATAAATTGATGGTGAATAAAAATAAATCACCTCGGATGGTAATCACTAAGAACATTTTATTGATAGCTGTCGGATTTGGATACCCGGCTTTTATTTACATGAATCGCACTTACTTTGATGTCCTTGCCGCAATTACTTTTGGGTATGGCATTTCCTTAGTCATCTCTATTTTGATTGTCAACTATCAGAAATTGAAAAATAAACGCATTTTGAAAATTTGGGCTTTAACGCTTTTTCTATCAATATTTTTCAATACAATCTACACTGTATCGTTAAGTCCTTGGATCAAAGACGAGGGCATCCACAGTGTATTATTTTACACCTTATTATATTCCAGTATTATTTCATTACCACTATTATTATCTGCTCTCGCGGTTATAAAATTCATATCTAATCAAAACACTTTAAAAAACACTTTGCTGGCATTCATAGGATTTGGATGTCCGAGTTTCATATTTTTTTATGATGTAAGTCAGGATAGTATTTTAACATATGGAATATATGCTGTCTCGTTATTAGTATCTATCATTTTTTTTAATTTTTTATTCCGGTAGATTTAATCATATGAAACATAGAATAAATCAAAAAGATAAAATTTTTACGGACGAACGTATCCTATACCGCTAGAAGACGAAAGAATAGATTGGAAAAACAACTTAGACAGCTTCAGAGTAAACTTAAAAACCAAAACAAATAAAGCCAACATTTTCATGTCAGCTTTATTTGTTTACTCTGCAAAAAGGTCAAAAACCTTGTTGGGAAATTGAGATGAAGGTCAATGACCTATCACCATATAAATTAAATTTATTAAAGTAGAGGTGCTATAACCAATGCAACCACCGCCATCAATTTCAATAAAATATTTAATGAAGGGCCTGAAGTATCTTTAAATGGATCTCCAACAGTATCACCTACTACTGTTGCTTTGTGAGGTTCTGAGCCTTTGTAGTACATTTTACCTTTGATTTCAACGCCTTCTTCAAACATCTTTTTGGCATTATCCCATGCACCACCAGCGTTTGACTGGAAGATCGCCATAAGAACACCACACACAGTCACACCTGCTAATAATCCTCCAAGCATCTCTGCTCCACCACCGAAACCAATTAAGACGGGTGATATCACAGCAATCAAGCCAGGTAAGATCATTTCTCTAAGCGAAGCTTTTGTCGATATTTCTACACATTTCTGATAGTCAGCCTTACCATCTGCAGCTTCAAAAACTGTTCGATCTGCAGCACTCCATTCCGACATCTCTTTACCATCATTTTTCTTCATGAGGGCAAGTGCTTTCGTTAATTCAGGTATATCTCTAAACTGTCGTCTGACTTCTGTAATCATATCCATCGCTGCTCGGCCAACTGCATTCATTGATAATGCTGAAAACAAAAATGGTAACATACCACCTAATAACAATCCAGCTAATACGGTTGGTTTAGCAATATCAATCGTTGTGATACCAGCTGTCGCCATGAATGCCGCAAATAATGCTAATGCTGTCAATGCTGCAGAACCAATAGCAAATCCTTTTCCTATCGCCGCAGTCGTATTTCCAACTGCATCTAATTTATCAGTACGCTGTCTAACTTCTTTAGGTAACTCAGCCATTTCTGCAATACCACCCGCATTATCAGAGATCGGTCCGTAGGCATCAATCGCGAGTTGTATCCCCGTATTAGATAACATACCTACAGCTGCTATCGCAATTCCATATAATCCTGCAAAGTGATGCGCAGCTATAATAGCCGCTGCTAATACGATGATTGGAAGTGCAGTTGATTGCATCCCAACTCCAAGCCCAGCGATGATATTCGTCGCAGCTCCTGTGACTGATTGATCTACAATTGACTGAACTGGTTTTGTACCTGTTCCTGTATAGTATTCTGTTATTTTTCCAATAGCTAATCCAGATGCTAATCCGCAAAGAATCGCATAAAAGACGCCCATTGATGTAAATGTAAGACCACCTACTGTCCAAGTAGCAGGCAACATCCATTTAACAATGAAAAATGTTAGTGCCAGCATCATTGCTGCCGCTAAATATTCTCCTAAGTTTAGTGCTTTGTGTGGATCACCACCGTCTTTAACTTTTACAAAGAATGTCCCTATAATTGATGTGACGATACCTGTTGCTGCTAAAACTAATGGCAAAAGAACTGCTCCTTTACCTCCAAATTTTCCAGCGAAATCAGGCAAAACCATAAATGTAGCTCCAAGAACCATCGTTCCTATAATTGACCCAACATAAGATTCGAATAAATCTGCGCCCATTCCTGCAACATCACCAACATTGTCACCAACATTATCCGCAATTGTTGCAGGGTTCAAAGGATGATCTTCAGGTATACCTGCTTCTACTTTTCCAACAAGGTCAGCACCAACATCAGCGGCCTTAGTATAAATACCACCACCAACTCTAGCAAATAATGCAATGGATGATGCTCCAAATGAAAAGCCAATCATCACGTTAATTACCTTTTCTACTTCAGCCTGAGAAGTTATTCCAAACATGTTACCATAAAAAAGGTAAAGAAGACCTAGTCCAAGCACACCTAAACCAACAACACCCATACCCATAACAGAGCCTCCGGTAAAGGCAACCTCAAGGGCTTTACCTAGACTTGTCCTTGCAGCGTTAGTGGTTCTAACATTGGCTTTAGTCGCCACTCTCATACCAATGAAGCCAGCTAAGGCACTGAAGATTGCTCCAAGAATAAAGGAGAAAGCGACCATCATTGATGATGATTCTTTATTTGCTGTAAATGCCAATAGTATTGCGACTACGATGACAAAAGGTGCCAATACTGTGTATTCAGCTTTTAAAAAGGACATCGCACCATCGGAGATATTTTTGGCAATTCGTGCCATCTTTTCTGTTCCGATTTCTTGTTTGCCGACCCATCCAGAGCGGATGAATGTAAATATCAGTGCAATAGCCCCCAGCACCGGTATGATATAGCTAATGTTTTGCTCCATGGTAGATAGTATAATTAGTCTGTTTTGTGATCAATGATTTCTAAAGGGCAGCAAAAGTAGGGATTTTTTTGAGAATTGAAGATATTTTGATAGAGTGGATTTGTGAGCCTTTTAGTGGCATCTGTTGCTCATGTCTGAATCTATTACATATTATAAGAGATCAATTCAGCAACTTTACAAATACAACAAAACTCGTCTATGTCGGTTTTCTCTTGCTCATCTCGGAAATGATATAACGATTGTGGGTTTTATCATCGAATCTAAGCGGTGTAAGAGCTTACCTTATGGATAACAAAGATGAATGCCAAGCAACATTGAAAATTAACATATTTCTACGCACTGGAATAACATAGCAGAAAATTATCTTGTCCATGGTGGATATGACTTATTATATGAAGACGTGATGATACATTGTTTTAAACACTATGATAAAAATAATATGGAACCAGGATTATTCTTGATGAACTTTTTACTTCATACAAGTGGACAACAAAAATTTGAATCAGTCCTAGGAATTCTTGCAGTCAAGCTATCCGAGGAAGAATCCGAGCAAAAAAATCAAGAAAACCTTACGGTCTCTAATACAGAATTCAATTCACAAAATTCCTGAAATACTTGAAAATTATGACTATAATTTTGCGGAGATATCTATTTTCCATTATATCTCTTGCTATGAAAAAAAGTTCGGGAAGCTAATAATAGATGATATGGATATTAGTCTGCCAGACCCTATTTCTTAATTTTTTGTTGAGTCATTTAAATCGTTTATAATCAGCCATTTTATAAAAAAATAGATTGATATTCACACTACTTTCAACTATTTACAAGATCAAATTAAGTGTATTTGACAATTTTTCAAGTCTTATATACGGAGTTTAAAATTCTATACTTACTTATGGCAAGCATCTACAAGTTAAAATCACAGATAAATACCCATAAGATTATGACAAGCAAATATTATTTTTAGGTTAGTCTAAAAATAATATATCTTTGTCTTATGCCACTTTCACAAACAGAAGAAAATTACTTAAAAGCAGTTTATAAAATTGCTGAGTTAGATCAAGGATCTGTTAGTACCAATGCTATCGCGAAAATGATGAAAACATCTGCTGCAAGTGTGACAGATATGATCAAACGCCTTTCTGAAAAGGAATACGTATACTACAAAAAGTATTATGGTGTAGAATTGACCGCCTTAGGGAAGTCCACTGCAACATTATTGATCCGAAAACATAGACTCTGGGAAACATTTCTAGTTTCCAAACTTAACTTTTCGTGGGAAGAAGTCCATGATATAGCCGAACAACTCGAACATATACAATCAGACAAACTCATAGAGCAGCTAGATGAATTTTTAGAGCACCCAAAATTTGATCCGCACGGTGATCCGATCCCAAATCCTGAAGGTAAATTTACATTAAGAAGTCAGACAACGCTGGCTGAAATGAATATCGGTGAGCAAGGACATGTGATAGGAGTCAAAATTCATGACACGCCGTTTCTACAACATTTGAATCAAATTGGAATTCAAATGAACACGTCTTTACAAATCGTAGCAAAGCAAGACTATGACCAATCAACCACAGTACTTCTAAATGATAATCAAGTCCATCTGTCTGAAAAGGTGGCAAACCAAATTTTATTAAAGAAAAATAAATGATCAAATATTTACTCTCGTTATTCGCCTTCCTTTTTACATGTTCAAGTATTACGACTGCTCAACAAAAATTAAATGTTGTTAGCTCTTGTTCCATTTTCGAAGACATGGCGCGAAACATAGCTGGTGACTTGGTCGATCTGACATCAATCGTTCCGATCGGTGGCGATCCACATGTACATTCTCCTACACCGCGAGATGCTAGAATCGTCCAAACTGCTGATTTGATTTTAGTCAATGGACTCACATTTGAAGGTTGGATACAAGAATTGATTGATAATTCTGGCACTAAAGGAGAGACAATATTAATTACGAAAGGAATCAAGCCAATAGCCAGTCAAATTTATGCTGACTCTGCTGATCCACATGCTTGGATGAATGCAGAAAATGGATTGATTTATATTAAAAATATTACAGATGCTTTCATCAAAGCAGATCCGGCTAATAAAGATCAATACACTGGAAATTATAATCAATACAAGGCAAAAATTATTTCTGCTCACGAGGAGATCAAAGCAGAAATTGCAAAGGTCTCAGAATCAAAACGCGTACTAATTACGTCTCACGATGCATTCTCCTACTTTGGAAAAGAATATGGACTCCAAGTCGAACCTATCATCGGCGTATCTACAGAAGCTGACGTACAAACAGCCGATATGATTCGTGTGGCAAAAACAATACAAGAAAAACAAGTACCTGCATTATTTGTAGAAAGTACAATCAATCCAAAAATTTTGCAGCAAATAGCAAAAGACAATGATGTAAAAATTGGTGGAGAGTTATTTGCTGATTCTTTAGGTAAACTTGGTTCTGAAGGTGATACATATATTGGCATGCTTCTCCACAACGCAAAAACAATATCTAAGGGATTGAATATGAAGACGACCAAAAATACTCTTCCTCCTGAAGTCACAGAGCAGTTAGAACAAGTCAATACAAAAGGCCTCAACTTTTTAATATATTTTGGAATTGGATTAGCTGTCGTTCTAATCGCTTTATTTCTAAGAAAAAGATCACAAGATGTCTGAGCTATCTATAAAAGTTGACGGTTTATCCGTTTCATATGACAGAAAAAGGGTGCTGAGTAATATCTATTTAAATATAGAATCAGGAAATGTTTATGGTGTCATTGGACCGAATGGTGCTGGAAAATCTACCTTATTTAAATCTATACTTGGACTACTCGTACCTAATGCAGGAGAGATAGAAGTCTTGGGAACCGATGTACAGGATGTCAGACAAAAGATCGCATATGTACCTCAAAAGGATGATGTAGACTGGCAATTCCCTGCGACTGTTTTTGACATCGTCATGATGGGTCGTTATCCGTATAAATCTCTGTTTAAACGATTAGACAATACCGACAAAAAAATTGCAATGGATGCATTAGATCAAATTGGAATTGTCGATTTAAAAGACAGGCAAATTGGTGCCTTATCAGGCGGACAGCAACAACGTGTTTTTATTGCTCGGGCATTATGTCAGCAAGCCGAGATTTTCCTATTGGATGAGCCATTTGTTGGCATCGACATTACGACAGAAGAAACAATTATTAGAATCTTAAAAGAACTAGCGAGTCAAGGAAAGACTCTATTAGTGGTTCATCATGATTTGTCTACAGTTGAACATTATTTTAATAAGGTGATTCTGTTAAATCAACGACTGCTTGCTTATGGTGATACTGATACAACGTTCACACAAGAGAATGTGGCCAAAACTTACGGAGCACAACTCACCATTTTGCACAAAGCAGGAATGATCGATAACTAGTGTAAGGTGCTCAAGTGGGTACTCAATAAAACTAACCCTTATATAGCCTGCTCTTCGCTGAAGAACAGGTAGCGTAGCTAAGGGCTTGCATACTAACCTTCGCCTCAATCAGACATAAAAATTCAACTTTATATAAACGGTTAACTTGCGCCTATACACTAGATCAATATATTAGAATCATTAGGTTTATCTGAGAAAATCATGTATTTATTCGTTTATTAAGACATGCCTTATGATCAGTTTAAAAATGATAAGTACTGCTCAACATAAAAGAGAAATTTCAACTTGCAGTTCTTGATTAAGGTAAGAATCAGCCATTTTATAATCAGCCATTTTAGTGAATTTGGATTAATATAACATGGCTTTATAAAATAGACGCAGTCAAAAAAGGTAAAAGTGTCAGACAATTTATAGACCGTGCCTGCTTCACCGAATATGGATTTTTGGTCAATGAATATTCGATACTTTTTGAATCATTATTTGATAATAGTGATCGGCATTATAGTATAGTGAAGGCCTTATCCACAAAACGAATGGGTTTGTCAAGAAACGAAATTATTGAAAAAACTAAAATGGATAGCGGCGAAACTTTGACAAATTCCTAATTTGAATTAGAAGAATCAGGCTTTATAGAAGTCATTTTCTCCATTCCAACAAATCAAAACAAAAAGCCTATATAAATTTGTAGATCACTTTACTCTATTCTACTGGAAATTTATGCACAATAAGAAAGCAATGAAGGGATATAACTGGATAGCAAAAATGAATTCACAAACATGAATAAGTAGGTCCGGCCTAGCATTTTTACGAGTCTGTTATTCTTATATAATACAGATAAAGCGGGCTCTAAAATGAGAGGCTATCAATTATGAAATATACCTATGGACAAAGGATAAGATCACTCAAATCGACATGATTATCGATCGTTCTGATTGAATATCTCATATTTGTGAGATTAAATTTTTAAAATCATCCTTTACAATAACAAAATCATATGCTCAAAACTTAAGAACTAAGCTGAACGAATTTTCATGTTGAAAGAGAACAATCGTAAAACACAATGTCTAACGATAATCACAACTTTTGGTGCCATTGAAAATGAATTTTCGACAGAACTTGTTCAAAATCAAATCACTATTGAAGACTTATTTACAAACAATTTAATTGAAATATAAGAATCAATAATAAAAAGACAACGCACACTTTTTTATCTCTTATATTATTTTCATCTTTGACGTTCTAGAAGGAACCGCGATATCAGTCGCGGGTGGCTTAGCGTAATGCGATTCAATTTAATGAAAGAGAATCGAGTTAGTATATATAAATTAAAAATTGAGAGTGTAGCTCAGTTGGTTTAGAATGACTGAGTGCTTGCAAAGCAAAACAAAAGACTAAATGTCTTTTGTTAAAGAAGGAACCGCGATATCAGTCGCGGGTGGCTTAGCGTAATGCGATTCAATTTAATGGAAGAGAATCGAGTTAGTATATATAAATTAAATATTGAGAGTGTAGCTCAGTTGGTTTAGAGCATTACCTTGACAGGGTAGGGGTCGGGGGTTCGAATCCCTCCACTCTCACATTAAAGCCTAACATAATTTCATGTTGGGCTTTTTTATTGTCTTGTTTAGGGATATTCAGGAGTTGATTTTTTTTTCAGAAGTAAGAGTAATTTTCGAGAATCCTTTCAAAAAATATAGAAAACAAGTTAATTTAATTTCTCTGAGCATGTAATCGTCCGTTTAGTTCTTCAATCTAAGTTTATGAGGACTAGTCTTTGGAATTCTCTCTATATATCCTCTCGCTTCGAGGTCAAGTTTTATAGACACAACATACCAAACAACTTTCCCATTAAAACTATCACCTAACTCTTTGCCTGCCATTTCATCTAATAATTGATAGGTAATTTCTCCGTGTTCTTCTACTGTCTTTAAAATATAATCTTTAATAATATCATATTTCCGTTTAAGAATATTGACTCCTTTTTTTCCTTGTGGATGCAATGTGACAACTCGTTCTTCTTTCATGTTATGGGAGAAAATAAACAGTTAATCTACTAATGCCTGATACACCATATTTTGAAAAACTTGTCTAGCTTGAAGGTGATCATATGGCATCAATTGAATCATCATCACATAAATTAAATTTTCCTTGGGATCAATTCTGAAATATGTGCCTGCTGCCCCACCCCATCCATACGTACCTTTTGTACCTAATGCACCTGTTGCTGCGACATCATTTATCATACTGAAGCCTAAGCCAAACCCATTTCCAGTTCCTGCTAATTGACCAGTTCGAGGTATGTGTTTACAATGATCTTGTGTCATCAAATCAATTGTTTTTCTACTTAAAAACTTCGTCCCATTAGAATGCCCTCCATTCAGAAGCATCTGACAAAATGCTAAATAATCTGAAATCGTAGAGACAAGTCCTCCACCTCCTGAAAAATGAGTAACTGTCTTTGTAAAATTACTCTCCTTAGGATGATCTATCACTGTCAATTTATCTCCTCTCCTATCTGTATAATTTGTGACGAGTCTATTTATCTTGTCTTGAGGAACTTCGAAATAAGTATCATCCATTCCTAAAGGTGTTAATATATGTTCGTCTAAATATTCATCAAGATCTTGGCCCGAAATCACTTCTATTAATCGACCACAAATATCAGTAGACACACTATATCGCCATCCTTCACTTGCTTCATAATACAAAGGTTGAGTCGCTATCCAATTGGCAAACTCTCCTGTTGTCTCCATTGCCCATTTATTTTCTGTGTTGTATAACGAATCAACATATCCTCCACCCCATCCATAGCCCAAGCCACTTGTATGTCTTAGTAAATCAATAATTTTTATTTTATTTTTTGCTGGCTGAATTCCATTTTCTTCTGAATAAACTGTCATGTCAGAAAAGGCAGGAATATAGCTAGCGACATCATCATTTAAATTAAATAAGCCTTGCTCATATAACATCATTAAGCCAACTGAAACAATTGGTTTGGTCATTGAATAAATACGCCACATACTATCATCAGAAAGAGATGTTTCACTTTCTATATCAGCATTACCATAAGTATCAAAATGCACTAATTCTCCATGACGCATAATCGCTGTTTGAACGGATGATAATTGTCCATTGTCAACAAATTGATGCATTCTACTATTTAACCTGTCTAATCTTTCTTCAGAGAATCCTTGAATTGTTTTAGTATCGCTTTCTACTATTAATTGTGCAATAATTATAGAATTAAATACAAATAAAAAAAGGAATCCGCTTACAATAGATTTATAAATCATATTCATAAATTGAAAATAATAATTAACTCTTAAAAAATCTTAATCTTTAATCGTCGGCTGTGTATCAGCCAAATATTGCATTCCTGCCAAATTAGTGAGCACCGTTAATTGATCATCTCCTTTCCTAAATGAGGAAGCTGTATATTTTAAAAAATTGCCTATATCATCCACATCTTCATCAGTCAATCGACCCTCAAAGTTTGGCATACCCATCGAAGCTAATGACCCTTCTAAAATAATAGCTTTATGATTTTCAAACACCGCATCAGAGGAATAAGTCAAGTCTGGCAAAGCACCGCCACCAGCTCCAAAAGAATCTCCATGGCAAGTCACACAGTAGGTAACATACAAGGTCAATCCTTTTCCTATTTCTGCTGGAGTCCCGCTAGGTTGTAAGGCTGTCAACTGAGGTAGCGTCGCTGTCATTTCTTCAGGCATCTTGCCTTGTCCATCTAATTCAAAAGTAAATAAACGACCAGGATGAACATAATCTGTAAACTTTCGATTTAGGCCTTGTACTCCTCCCCATCCAACTGCTATACTGATATACTGTTTGCCGTCTATAGCATAACTGATCGGCGGTGCGATGATCCCAGTTAAAAGATTTTTCTCCCAAAGGATAGTTCCATCATTAGCATCATAAGCTCTGAAACCACCAGTAGCATCACCTTGAAAAACCAATCCCCCTTTAGTGGTTAAAATCCCTCCATTCCAATGCGTTTTTGGGTGGTCTACGCCCCAAATCTCTTTTTGTTCGACAGGATCCCAAGCCACTGTCCTACCATATGGCGCATATGGGTTAGGCGCATCTGGAGTCATCACCGGTTCTTTATATAGCTTATCTGCATAACTCACATTCCATCCTGTACCTGACCCACCCCTAGAGACCTCATTGAAGGTATTTTCGACTTCTGTTGAAAATGCCATGCTCACTGTATGTGCGGGAATATACATTAAGCGTGTCTCTGTATTAAATGCCATTGGTTGCCAATTGTGTCCACCATAAGCGCCAGGAGCGATGATCGTATTTTGAGCAGGGTTAGTATATCGGGCATAATCTTCTTCGATAGGCCTGCCTTTTTCATCAAGGCTTTTTGACCAATTTTGAGCTGTATATGGTTTTCCTGAAATGAATGAACCATCTGTTCTATCAATTACATAGAAGAATCCATTTTTGGGAGCTTGCATTAATACCTGTCGAACTTCACCTTTAATCTCTAAGTCTGCTAAGACAATTGGTTGTGTCGAAGTATAATCCCATGTATCTCCCGGAGTAGTCTGGAAGTGCCAGACATATTTACCATCGTCTGCGTTTAAAGCCACAATGCTGGATAAAAACAAATTATCACCTCCCCCAGGACTTCGATGTTTTTGGTCCCAAGGTGTCCCATTTCCAACTCCGATATAAACTAGGTTCAATTCAGGATCATATACAATAGCATCCCAAACGGTACCACCTCCTCCCATCGTCCACCACTCTCCAGTCCAAGTTTTCGCAGCTTCTTCTAAGATCGGATTTTCGAATGGTTCATCTGGATTACCAGGAACGGTGTAAAAGCGCCATTCTTCATTTCCATTCTTTGCATCATAGGCAGATACATATCCTCTGGCATCGTATTCTGCGCCACCATTACCTATTAATACATTTCCTTTTACAATTCTTGGAGCACCCGTAATTGTATACTTACGACTTTTATCGACTGTAACTTTTTCCCAATTTAATTTTCCTGTAGCAGCATCTAATGACACCAGCCGGCCATCTATGGTGCCAAAAAACACGTCACCTTTATATAATGCGACTCCTCTATTTACGACATCACAACATGCGTATTCAGCATACGCTGGATCTACTTTCGGATCATATTTCCACAACTCTTCTCTAGTTCTAAGATCTATTGCCCAAACTACACTCCATGGTCCTGTCAAATACATAATCCCATCCACCACGATTGGAGTGGCTTCTATTCCGCGCATCATTCCTAAATCCATAGTCCATGCGAGACCAAGTCGTTTTACAGTTTCTTTATTGATTTCATCTAGAGGGCTACATCTATCTTCTTGATAATTTCGTCCATGAGTTAACCAGTCACCAGGTCTGGAGTCGGCATTTAAAATTGCCTCATCGTCCACGTTAGTTGTCGCTTGACGAATATGATCTTCTGAATCATTTTGAGCGGAATCCGACTTACATAAAGAAAGCAGAAAGCTCAAAAAAACAAAGCTTAAAATTAAATGAATAGTTTTTTTCATGTGTTTAATTTATAGGCGCGATAGATATATGAGTAGGAATATTTCAGTTCTAATTTAATCTATTTTTTCTGGAATTTAGCAACAGTTTACTTGAGCTTGATCAATTAGAAATAACCCGAAGAAACGGTATCAATGAGTATTTGAGCACAATTTTTATAAAAACGACCTAACTCAATGTAGCTTCAGCTAAATCTTTCTTATAATTTTTTGCCGCTAAAAATGTGAACACCATAGAAATGGTAGCTGCAATTAAAGTCGTTAAAAATGCATAACGCAAACTCTCATCTCCATATGTTGGTATGAGAGCATCACTAACTAAACCGACAACTAAAGGACCAAATCCAAGGCCAATTAAATTTAATATAAAAAACAATATTGCTGATGCAAATGCTCTCATTTTCGGACCGACTAGACTGTGCGTCACTGCGATCGTAGGCCCTAAGAAAAATGCTGTTAATGAGCCTGTGAAGAAAGTCATAATCATAGCAAGTTGACCATTTTCTGTAAGGAATAAAATGAGTGACGGGATGATGTTAAGAAAACCAGCAATTAGTGGCACCCATAAATACCATCGCATATCTCTATCCCGTAATTTATCAGCAATATAACCTCCCAAAAATGTCCCAATAAAGCCACCTGCTCCTGTCGTTAAACCCAATACAATTGCTGCTGTGGCAATATCAATATCATGGACTCTTTGTAAAAAAGATGGTAAAAAATTTCCCACACCATAAGACGTAAATGTGTGAAATCCTGCAGCTAAGGCTGCATAAATAAATGTTTTTTTACCCAGTAGATTTGAAATAACTTCTCTCAGCTTAGGATCATTATCTCGTGAACCAGAATCATTAGCAGTCGTATCTATTGGCTGTAAATCCATTTGTCCTTTGATAGGCTCTTTGATCGTAAAGTATATCCATAAAGCGAATAGAACTCCTGGAATACCCATTGCATAAAATGCAACTCGCCAACCGTAATATTTAGCAATGACTCCTCCAACTATATAACCCAAAAAAATACCAATATAAATTCCGGTAGAATAAATCGACAGGGCCGTCGCTCGTTTTTCAGGAGGAAAGTAATCAGAGATAATAGAATGTGCAGGTGGACTTCCTCCAGCTTCACCAATCCCAACGCCAATTCTTGCCATAAATAACTGTGTGAAATTCATAGCTCTGCCGCATAAGACTGTCATTGCTGACCAAACTGCTAAACTGACTGCAACTACGTTTTTACGGTTATTTAAATCTGCATAACGTGCGATTGGAATGCCAAGAGTGACATATAATGCTGCAAATGCTAAACCAGTTAATAAGCCTAATTGAGTATCACTTAATCCTAATTCGGCTTTAATTGGTTCTTGCAGAATGACAAGTATTTGCCGATCTATAAAATTGAAAGTGTACATAATGGTGAGCATGATTAGTACATACCATTTATAATTGGAGGAAATATCTTGTACTGCTCCATCTAATGGAGCATCAGATTGGGACTTTGGCATTAATTTAATTTTATGCGCATGACATAGTCATCGCAAGTCATATACAATATAGAGTAATCGGTATTAAACGCACAGTTTGAAGTTGCTTCTTTTGAATCAATTCGACCAAGTAGTTTTGCTTCGGATGTGAATACCCAAACACCTCCTGGACCAGTCGCCCATATATTTCCAATTGGATCAATTTTCATTCCATCAGGCAAGCCTTTTCCTGGCTGATTGGTGACATCAAAAAATAATCTCTCATTTTCAAGATTTCCGTTTTCATCTACATCATAAGCATTCCAAATTGCCTGATCTGGGTCAGAATTAGCTATATACATCGTTTTCTCATCCGGTGATAAGGCAAGTCCGTTGGGACGAGTCATTGTTTTAATTTGCACGCTTAATTCTCCAGCTGCTGAATATCTATACACGCCCTGAAAATCAATTTCTTTGTCAGGGTCATTGACATTTCCGGCCAGACCATATGGTGGATCTGTAAAATATAGATTGCCTTGAGAATCATAAATTGCATCATTGGGACTATTGAACCGTTTACCTTCCCACTTGTCAATCACTGTCTCAAATGTGGAAGATGGACTCTCCAATGCAGTGGCCATCCGCGCCATCCTCCGATCACCATGCTGGCAAAGCACAAGTCTATTTTCTGAATCAAGGATTAAACCATTAGATCCTGGTTCTCCTTTTCTGTCGACTTCCCCTGTATATCCAGAAGGACTAATATACAGCTGCGCTCCACTTTCTTCAGTCCATTTATATATACTGTTGGAAGGAATTTCTGAATATAATAGATACTTGCCATCTTCTATCCAGAGTGGACCTTCCGTCCATTTATACCCTTCTGCTATCACTTCGATGAAAGCATCTGTAGAAATGAGTTGATCAATTCCTGGATCTACTCTTACGACTTCACCTCTAGTGTCTATAGTTTTGACTTTCTCCGATGCCATCTTTGGAAGTTTTGGTTTTGGATCGCATTGGGAAAATAAGATAATTAAAAATAATAGCAGGCCGTATTTCATGTATATGCGATTGTAGAGTGACTAAATTAACACTTTAATTGAGAATATGAGATCGATTCTGAAACATGGTTTTTAACTACCAGAATCATTCGTGTTTATACGCACGAATTCATAAAAAAGTCTTTTTTTTATAATGCTAAGCTTTAATCTGGTTTCAGACAGTAGCTTAGCAATATATGGTTATCTTTTGGCTAGAAAAACTCTTTTATGAGACACTTCCTCTCTATTATTATTCTTCTTCTGAATATATGCCTCATGATGTCTTTAGATTTCGGATTGCACGAAAAGATAGAGATAAAATAGCGTTAACTAATACCCGATGACTGAGCATATTTTATGATCGGATTGTCATAATTCAAATTAGAATTTGCGAATATATCCCAATTCAAAAAATACTGATTATATAATAATATATAAAGGGAAGTATTTCCAATTCTACGGGAATTTTGCATTACTGAATGAGTCTCTTTTGCGCATATATTTGCAGTAGAATATTTGATCATAAATAAATATACGTTATGAAATCAATTAAAAATATTGAAAAATATATAGCCTCAATCAATACAAGCAAACCAGATTTACTAGATTTTTATGCTGACTGGTGCGGACCATGTAGGACGCTTCTACCGACTGTAGAAACATTAGCAGAAAAACACAAAGATGATTTTGTCATTGCCAAATTAAATGTGAATGAAATACAAGATTATTCAAATTGATAGACCTAATTAAGAGAGTACAGTTTATCTGAACTAATGGGATAAAGTGAAAATATCATTCGATCAAGACTATTAGACAGGCCTTTATTAAAGAAATTTACCTTATTCAATAGATATTTTATAATCTTAAAAAACTGAAAACTTAATTGCTATTAGATTGATTTCGGCTTACCATTCGTATATTCAAGTCAATGAAAATTTCTACTATGATAACTATATTCAAACTGTCTATTCGCATTCTTCTAATTGGATGTGTAGTCATCTTGATTAATGCTTGCTCATCAAAAAAAATCATACCGACAGCTGCATCTGAGACTTTACAAAAAAGCATTCCAAGCCTTGAAGTATCTAATCTCTTTAAGGACCATATGGTCTTACAGCAAAATGATCACGTTGCTATTTTTGGCAATGCAGACATACATGATATAGTAACTGTAAAGGGAAGCTGGGGTGAAAGTGCTCGTTCCTATTCAGATGACAGCGGTGAATGGCTGGCGAAAATCAATACACCTTCAGCTGGTGGACCATTCACTTTGACAATTGCTAACAGTGTTGAATCCATTCAAATCAATGATGTCATGATAGGAGAAGTATGGCTAGCTTCTGGACAGTCTAATATGCAAATGCCAGTAAAAGGTTGGCCGCCTAATGATCCCATTGATCATTCTGCTGACGAAATAGCTAGCGGAAGTTTTCCTCAAATCAGGATGTTGACAGTCACAAGAAATATATCAACCAGTCCAAAGGATGACTTTGCTGGAACATGGGCTGTAGCATCCCCTGAGACTGTCGGCGACTTTAGTGCCACCGCTTACTTTTTTGCCCGGAGACTTCATCAAGAACTAAATGTACCTATTGGAATCATACATTCGAGCTGGGGTGGAACAGTCGCAGAAGCGTGGACTAGCAAAGAAAAATTATTGACACTTGGCGACTTTGATCAAGCAATATCAAACATGTCAGAATCAAGTAATGAAGCAGATATAGAAAAGTGGTTCTCAGATAAAGAAAGTAGACCAAGTCCCACATCTGAAGAAGGTTTTGCGGCATTAAATTTAAATGATCGCGATGCCTTAAAAAGACCGTATACATCAGCTAAACAAATTAACTTGCCAGGTCGCTATGACTTAATTGGCGAGAGTGATATGGATGGTGCATTTTGGATGTATAAAGAAATTATAATTGAGGATATAAGTGTAGATTACCTATTTGAACTTGGTGCTGTAGACGATGTAGATGCCACATATATTAATGGAGAGAAAATTGGCGGCATCTCTGGTTATAATATCAAAAGAGAATACAACATTCCTAAAGCTGCATTGCGTAGAGGACTAAATATTATCGCCATTAGAGCAATTGACACTGGCGGTCCAGGAACTGTTACTGAGCCAATGAGTATGACGTCTACAACTGGAGAAACTATTTCATTAGTCGGTGACTGGCTATCTGTCCCTGCAGCAGAAATTTATGATGGAAAATTCTATATCTATGATATGAATGAAGATATATCCAAGACTAGACCAAACATCGTGCACCAAAATCCAAATATCCCTACAGTGTTATTTAATGCAATGATCCATCCGCTGATTCCATATTCAGTAAAAGGTGCAATTTGGTATCAAGGAGAATCCAACGTGGGACGAGATCAACAATATCGAAAATTATTCCCTGCATTAATTACCGACTGGAGACAGGCCTGGGGTGATAATTTTCCATTTTATTATGTTCAAATTGCGCCTTTTGAATATGGTGGCTCCGGTAACGATCAATCACAAAAATTAAGAGAAGCGCAGCGCGTAAGTCTTGGTCTAGATAAAACTGGAATGGTCGTGACGATGGATATTGGTAATAATAAAAATATTCATCCAGGAAATAAGCAAGATGTTGGAAGTCGATTAGCAGGTTTAGCCTTGGCTCATGACTACGGCAAAGATTTGATTGCATCAGGACCAAACTACAAATCAAAAATCACAGATGGTAGTTCGATCATCCTTGAATTTGAGAATGTCGGATCTGGTTTAATAGCAGGAGATGGTGGACTAACTGGCTTCGAAATTGCTGGCCGAAATGGTCATTTCAAAGCTGCCGTTGCAAAGATCGTGGGCAATCAAATTGTAGTCAGTTCTGTAGAAGTCAACGATCCAGTTCATGTTAGATATGCATGGTCAGATACTGGTGTAGCTACGTTATTTAATGCGGAAGGATTACCAGCATCTTCTTTTAGAACAAGAAATTAAGGTGTCTACTGATCAGTTTTAAGAGCATTCATTGCTTCCCAGAATGATGCTTTCATGTCGTCGACTTCTATGGATATATAGGCTTCAATATATCGTTTTGCATTTTCTGGCGGCGTTGTAAATGTTTCCTTCACAGCCAAGTGAGGATGTATGAGTGCTTCAATAATGGCAACATCCCACATAATCCATTTCAGCTTTGCTGGATCTTCTTTTGTCCACCATCGTTCGAATGTATTCCATCGTGAAACCATATAATCTTGTATTGGACCTTTAGCTTTAAGTCTATCATCGACGACTGATTTATCAAACACCAAATGTTGACATGTAGTGGCAGTCATAACATTGAAGTCTAATCCTTCTGTATCGAGTAATACATTCACAGCTACTGTATCATTCCCAGAATTGAATTCCTTTTTATCATAAATATTTTGTTCCGCATCATGCCAAAAGCCAATATAATAGACAGCAATTTTTGAAATGATAGTGGGGTCTTCCACAATTGCTGAAGCAACATTCGTGCACGAACCTAATACAGCAATATGTAAGATGTCATCTCCACTGATTTTGTGAGCTTGTTCAATGATAAATCTGGAAGCTTGTGAAGAAGCAGGATCTTTTGGATTGAGCATCGGACTATTGCTGCCAATGGGTAAAGGGATATGATCGATATTCATCAGTCTAAGAATATCCTGATTTATAGCTTGACTTTCTAATACAGTAGTATCACTGGCTAACGGTGAAATATGAAATTGTGCTGAAGTGATTCCGAGAATATGAAGAGAAGGTGCCGTTAATGCTCTAACAATAGCAAATAAGTCATCCACCTCATTGGCTGTATCTGCATCGATGATGAGTTTCAATCTGTCATCAGTGGGTACTGTGTCTTGACAAGACAAGAATACTAAACTTAGAACAAATACGTATAAAATTTTCATCGAAACAAATCTAGTGCCTTATTTTCTCAATTATATAAAAAAGAAGAAATAGGTCTTAGTTTTAACCAATCGAATAGTATTTTATGAATATACATTCAAATATTACGTTCTTCGCGCATCAAATTTATACTTAGTGAACATGAATCAAATAGAGAAGAGAATTGAATTTGCAAGACTAGCACCTGGTTCTATATTTATAGAGACGTCTGATAAGACAGCTTTGTTTAAATACCTTTCTGATCAAAACTTTCTTCTTCCAAATGAAACGATAGAAAATATAAATATTCCAGGTGCAGGAAATATGAATTATGTCATACGCATTGTGACAGATCAACGTAGTTTTATTCTAAAGCAATCTCGGCCGTGGGTTGAAAAATATCCTATGATTGAAGCACCGATTGAACGTATACTTGTTGAGGCAGAATTTTATAAAAGTCTCTTATCAAATGAATACTTCCAAAGTTGTTCTCCAAAAATTCATATCGTCGATGACAAGAATTTTATAATCATCATGGAAGATCTTGGAAATGTAAAGGACTTTAGTTTTTTATATCATGAAGGTGCATCTATAACAAAAGCGCAAATTCAATTTTTAGCAAAATACTTAATCCAGTTGCATCAAGTCAATATCTCTGATTTCCCAGATAATGATAAGATGCGAAAGTTAAATCATGAACATATTTTTAATATTCCCTTTGATGCAGACAATGGACTTGATTTAAATAGTATACAATTTGGGTTGGACGGACTTGCAAAAGAAATCATAAGCAATAAACAATTAATAAATCGAATCCATTACCTTGGAGAACTATATACATCAAAAGGCGATACTTTAATACATGGAGACTTCTATCCAGGCAGCTGGATGCAGAATGAGAATTTT
>Ga0209828_1000862_pt1 | contig 28651 bp, 20 predicted proteins | sample MaitaG_FD_187429 | JGI IMG/M metagenome (GOLD analysis project Ga0209828, IMG submission 187429) | Marine algal microbial communities from Maine, USA - Maine_Asex2 metaG (SPAdes) (version 2) | ecosystem: Host-associated > Algae > Red algae > Unclassified | place: Maine, USA | collected 2015-01-05
GATATGGGCAGAAAAGACGCCAGCAAACATTTATTTTTTTCATAAGCATACAGCTGGTTTCAGAGACGCTAAGTTTATATTGACTATAAGACATCCTTACGATATCATTGCCTCATTAATACAAAGAGGTAAATCATTGATAGACGCAGTGGCTCTTTGCTTGCTGAATATTGGAGTTGGATATATACAATCCTTAACGATAAACCTACACGTGATTAAATATGAATCAGTCGTCACTTCACCTAAGCAGTCGGTAGAAGCTATGTGCCAAGAACTCGATATCGATTTTGAACAAAACATGATCAGACCAAATGACCTGCCTACTGTGAAGATGGATGGGTGGAATCACTATGAAGATGGACCTATTAAAAAAGACAGTATCAATAGATTCAAAGATTTGACAGCAGAACTTCAAGAAAGAGTATTAGACTTATGCGAGCACGTAGTGATTAACCCAGAGCATTTAAAAAAGTATGGTTTAATAATACCGGCTTCTATCTTAGAAAACATAAATATAAATCATCTTATCCTTCACTATGACTATGATAAAAAAGAGAAACATTCATCCATTGCGATTAAACCAAAATTAGTAAAAGACCGTTTGATTAGAATCATAAAGTCTCATCCTAGTTCTAATCCTTATCCGATCTTATATTTTGAAAGTCCAACTAAATAAATGAAGCAGTACGAATCTCCAAAAACAGCATACGAATATTTAAAATTCGAATTAACAAATGATCATGACGACCGTGAGGCAGCCAACGTATTGAAAATATTTTTTCAAGATCTTTTTAATATACATAATCCGAAATCAGCAGATAAATGGCATGATTCATTAGACTCTCAAAAATGTCAGTTGTATGCCGAACGATTGAAAGATGGTGAGCCAGTTCAGTACATCACTGCCTTGACAAATTTTTATGGTTATCATTTCAAAGTAAACCGACATGTACTAATACCAAGGCCTGAAACTGAAGAATTAGTCTACTGGATTTTAGAAGATTTACAAGGAAATAAAAGCCAACTTGATGTACTTGATATTGGCACAGGAAGTGGATGCATCGCCATCACATTAAAATTAAAAAAGCCACAACTTCGGATGTTTGCAATTGATGAAAATCTGGACACACTAAATGTGGCACGGATTAATTCGAAAAAACTGGATGCAATGGTTCACTGTATGAAGATCGATTTTACGGACAAAGAACTTTGGGCTTCAGTGATCAAAGTAGATATTATTGTGTCAAATCCACCATACATCTGTCATAATGAAAAGGATAAAATGACGAGTTCTGTAATCCACTATGAGCCAGATCTTGCATTGTTTGTTGATGATGACAAGCCACTTTTGTTCTATTCCTTAATTGCAGAATTTGGAAAAACTCATCTTAAAGAAAACGGAACAATCTATCTTGAGCTAAATGAATTTAGAGCGAATGATATCTGTGTACTATTTAAAGCAAATGGGTATTCTGACATCGAATTAAAAAAGGATTTACAGGGTAAAGCGCGAATGCTGAGAGTCAGGAAATAATCTTACTTTGCTTATAAGGTATTACTCACGAGGCCACCATCAACAGTAATTGTCTGTCCAGTGATGTAAGATGACATCGGAGAAAAGAGCCATGTCGCTAATGACGCCAAGTCCTTGGCTTCACCCAATGCGCCGACTTTGGTCTGTTTTTCAAAAGCCAATTTGGCTTCATCAATTGTGATCCCAGATGCTTCACTTTTTTTCTGAAATAATCTTCCCATAGCTGCTGTATTATGATATCCAGGTGCAATGACATTAAGTGTCACTCCTGAAGCAGCAACTTCTTGAGATAAGGTCTTAACAAAACCGACAACGGCAAGGCGCAAAGAATTACTCAAGACTAAGTTTTCTATGGGCTGCTTGACAGACGCACTTTCTATGTAGACGATTCTTCCATAATTTTGCTGAGTCATTAAGGGTAAGATGGCTTTTGTTAATTTGACTTTCCACCTGAGCACAGTTTGATATGCTTGATCCCATTCTTGCATTTCGGTGGAGATAAATGAAGACGCAGGAGGACCGCCAGCATTGATCAAAATCCCAGATAAGGCGCGACCATCTATTTTCCTAATCAATTGGCTAATCGTGGCATCTGAGGTAATGTCTCCTGCTATATATTCTACCTGATCAGGAAATTGTTTCTGGAGAGATTCTAGTTTTTCTATACCTCTTGCATTGACGATCACTCTAGCTCCTTCATCAATTAAACTATCAGTAATGGCTCTGCCGAATCCACTCGTAGCGCCGGTTAGTACAAATAATTTGTTTTTGATAGATAAATCCATATGACGATTATAAGAGCTTTTCGAGGAATAAAATCAAACCTTTTTCTAAAGTCGAGAAATCACCGTCAGCTTCAAATTGTTTTTGAATTAAAGCGAGTAATTCATTTTTTCTGTCCAAAGTAGGGTAGTACAAACCTTTATAACTCAAAATATTTTGCAAAATTTCGAATTCGCCCATTTCTTCATATTCTGAATAAATTTGTTCGAAGACATCAGGAGAGACTCTTTCCATTATTGCTTCTCTTTCATCATCAGTAAATTCTAAGTCTGCGTGGGACGCATGTAATAAAAGAAATGTAATGAACTCTTCAGAATTCCATTTTGGTTCGATGCTCATGAGAAACTTTTATTAAATGTAATGAATCTATTACGTTTTAATCTTTGGAAACTGATCTAAAAATCGGAAACTTTTAGTATCGAAATCAATTTCAGAAATTAATGTTGATAGTCCATTAGTAATAATGATATATTTTGCCGTCAATGACAGGTTATAATACCCTGCTTGATTGAATACTTTGTTATCTAAGATCTCCTTATGACTCTTACATTCTATTAATATTTGCGGGTCATTATTCTTGTCCAGAATAACGAGGTCAAAACGTTTTTTCCTGTTAGCAAGAATAATTTCTTTCTCGATTAATATTTTTGTCGGACTGATGTTTTCTTCTGTCAAAAGGTATTGAATCAGTAACTGCCTGACATATTCTTCTGGAGTGATAATAATTTTCTTTTTTCTAATCGGATCAAATAAGATAGCTTTTCCGGATTTAGTCCGAATACCAAGTTTTGATTTGAAAGAAGATAGATGAAGATCTACGAACATATGTAATATTCAAAATGAGTATATGTCAGTCTGTTGATGTAAAACCTAATCAGTTATAACGCTATCTTTTACATGTAGTTCCGCATGGTTGATAGAGTATCTCTGTTGAATAGGGATTTGTAATTGATCATAATTTTTATTGATGATGTGAGCATAAGAGATATCCTTGCACTTAAGTCCAGCTCTATTCATTAATTGGATCAAATATCTTTGCCATTGAAAAGACTCAAAGGCATATGGGTCTAATAAATGATCTTGAACTAAGACAGTAATATTACTCACTCCAGCTAATAAAATATCACTCAGCGAATAATTTAAATCATGGTCAATGACAAATTTTTTAATCGTGTATTTTTCATACATACTTAAAAAGATACCAAGTACCTTTTTATCCAGAAAGCTAATGATGTATTGGTCTTCAATTTGAAATATTTGGATACGTGCTAAATAATCTTCAAGTTTACTCGATAAAGATCTTGCAAAGTTTAATTGGTCTTGATCTGTTTGCAGTTTTGGGTGTTTGATATATTCTTTGACATCATGTTTTACTACATAGGTGTTTTCTTGTTTTAAGTTTTCGGATACATAATATTCGTCAATTGGATATTTAATGTACATATATTTTGTAGCTAACTGTGGAGTTGATTCTTTTTGTGACTGGAACTTCGAAGTATCTAAATGAATTTGAAAATCCCAGGATACATGATGGCGTTTTATATATTCCATATCGTCCTTAAGGATTACGGTAATTGGAAAAAGTCTTTTTAATAGATTTAAGTCTCCTCCGTTTGCAAAATTATGATTGTTTGCTACATACTTTTTCTTGAAGAAAGCTTTATATAATTCAGGATCGGTCCTTTTAAGTGCGCTAATCGCTCCGAATAATTGCTTATTACAGACACTTTCAATAGAGTCTTTCGATAAGTCGATAGATCGTTTATATAGTGCATTTATACTCTCTAATTTGTTTTCTAATCCTAAAGTATTTTTATGTTTTGATTGGATGGACGAATGGAAATAATAACTTTCAAAAATCTCTGACCACTCTGCTGTGTTTGGAAAGAATTGAATAAAAGTGTCTAATAAACCACGCTCTTTTGGAGTGAATTTATTTATTGTTTGTACCCAATTGTAATAATCTGAATTTTTTGAAATTAACTGAAAAATGTGATTTAATTCATTTCGAATGTTTAATAAAAATTCATAATTATTTATCAAGTTAAACGACCTATCGTGCTGGCTAATGGTGATGGTTTCAGTCTCTTGAATCTCAGCGTAGAAGGTATTTAATTCTTGATTAATGCTCTTGAATATTTCAGGGCAGTTATGAATGTTCAACTGCTCTATATTAGCATCTTTTGACTGTTTTAATTGGACTTGGAGACGATTGACTTCCTTTGATAATATTTTTTCTGCATTGTCAATGTTAGGCAATAAAGTACTTTCTTCTAACATATAAAACTCTTGATAAGACGCAGGGAAGTTCACTCTAAATTTGTCAAGCCACGCATCAAAATCCAATTCCATAGACTCCTGATAGCCAGGATTCAATTGCTTTGATGTTACAGAAGATGCTATTTTTGATAATATATTTCCTTTTGAATGAGATGGGTTTTTATTGACTCTATCTGCTTTGTCTTTGATACCTCTTATTTGCTCTAGAAGGCCTGTTGCTTGTTTATTTTTATCGTCTACATCTTGACTTTGCAATTCTTTGTAGTCGTTCAAATTATTTAAAAACAGAAGGCATAGTTCATTTGCTTTGCCCAGTTGATACTCTACTAGATTAAGAAAATTCTCACAAGTTAATTCCTTTGATACATGAGATACAATCTTAGTAAAAGCAGCATAGTTATGATCATACGCTACAGATGCCCAATCAATTAATTCTTGTAATTCAGAAAATTCTGATTTGCTATAGCTAAACAAATAGCTGGGAAGATAAAATTCTAAAATTGGCAAATGGTAATCTACTTTAGAATGTAAGAGCTGTTGTAATAGCGCAGATAATTTAATATTGTTTTTGTCGTCACCATAGTTGTCTCCATAGATCAAATGTACATCATGAATCATTGCATTGAGCTGATTATCGATATGTTCGTGATCAATCACATGCAATAGATTTGTATTTTTCTTAGCCCTAACTCTGAGTTTTGACACTGATTGTATCGGCAGAATATCACGGTTATATATATGCACAAACGAGTGAAAGGGTGAAGACTTATCTATAAGAAAAGTAATGTCTTCCAATTTTTCAACAGTGATCAGCACAGACTCCTTACGAAATAGTTTATCAGAAATGAGCGCGATCAGGTAGTCTTTATATGTCTCTTCATAGCTAAATAATACCTTTGAAGATTCCTGTGGTTGCCTGATTAATTCCTCTATTTGAGGATGTTTGGGTGTAGTAATCATAAATGAGTAACATTTTTCTAACTCAAATATATTAAAATAATCTATATATATGGATAATTGTAATGTATATTGTCCTGATTGACATGAATGTCATGAATTATACTACACTATTAATGATTTTCATAAAGTCATATTTTCTTAGTTTATTTATGGGATATACGTTCTTAGCAAATGAAGAAAAGCCAATTTCCATCCTCGGAGTGGCATCTATACACATTATGTCCAAGTAACAGAAAACAGTAGTTTAGTTGAGTTGAGTATGGAGATACTATTGTAAAAAAAAATAACAGACAATTGGATTATCTGGACTGAGAGGTCAAACAAACGTTGAGTATTTTCATTTCAATGCCTTATTGACAGTAGAATAATAGAGAGATCTGAAATCGATTCCAGTCTATTTTGAAAATGAGATCAAGACGACTTCAATGAAAAGAGCTCAGCGATATAATAATTAAGCATTGTCTTACATCAAATAAAGCAAAGTTAATAAGGCTTTTTAATTTACTAAGCCTCCACTTATTTGTTCGCCATCCTTATATACGTATTTCATAATCAGATTTTGTTCGCCATCGAAAAACTGGAGAGTACCATCTAATTTTCCGTTTTTATTAGCGCCCATTTGCGATATTTTTCCAGAATCATTCCAAATTCGAAAAGGTCCATCTTGAGTCCCCATATCATAGGTGATTTCTTTAAGTGGACGTCCATATTTATATTCACCATACAATCCATGGAATTGATTATTCAGATATTCAACTCTTTTTTCTAGTTGACCTCTATTATTAAATTCAATGTGAGCACCGTTTAGCTTGCCATTCACATAGCTTGATACTGACTTTATACTTTCATTGTCATGAAATATAGTCCAAGCTCCATCTTTTGTACCGTTATTAATAATTCCTTGTTCCAACATGATACCACCTTTAGTTTTTTTCGTGACTAATGTTGCATTTGAACCAGGAATGGCCAATTCACTAAATCCTTCAATATTTATATTAGCGCTTGCAGTTGATCCTGAACCACCACCACACGACATTGATATAACAGATATTGTCAGATAAAGGAAATATTTAAGTCTTACCATATTTAAAGATTTATGTAAAATTAAAAATCATACGAACAATCCTAAATCTTTTATAAAAAAAAGACCCGATGGATTTACCATCGGGTCTACACAGAATAATTTATTGGATATAAGAATCTTCCAAATTAGTTTTGACAGCCTTCAATATATGCTTCGAATTCATTGCCAAGAACCACCTCAAAACCAGGTAGTAACTCGACAGAATTACCAGCAGAATATTCAACTGTACCTATATTTATAGTTCCATCTGAAGTAATATCATTTTCTGCTTCATATAATCCTGGGCTTACCGATAAGGCTATACCTGGGATATATAAATTGAATGGACATTGTTCACATTCTTCAGCAACTAAATCTATACCAACTAAATTAATGTCAGCACATACTTGGAGCTCATTAATTGTAAGAAGTACAGAAAAGATATCATCTACCCCAACTGTCAAACCTTCGAAGTTATATGTATTCGGGTCATGAACTAGTGTTTGGATAGAATACATACCAGCAGTTGATACCAAGAATGAACCAGTGTTATTGATATCTACTACAACAGAACCAGGCTGCGAAGTCAAAATATACGACAGGACATAACCTGCAGGTATATTCTGTCCAACTGCAGTTGCTTCTAGCAATGCCATAGAACCAGCTCCATTATCGACACAACTTGTCACTACAGCATCTACTAATCCACCTGCATTTGCAAGGCAACATTCTTCTACATCTGCAGGAGAACCTACTAGATCAATAGCAACACATGTGCTGTTATCAAGAATTTCTGTCACTGTAGTCGCTGTACTAGCATCAAAGTCAATTGGATTATATACTACTGGATGAATTGTATAAATACCTACTGCATCTAAAGTAAATGCTGGCATCGAACTCGTCTGTAGAATATTGCCATTATCATCAACTAAGATATAGATCAATTCAAAACCATTTGGGACAACCTGTCCTGAGGCAATTGCATTTCTCGATACAGTACTACCACTCACTAAACAACTATTCTGACTTCCTTCAGCAACAATTCCTGCTTCAGCTGCACCGCAAACTACGATCTCTTCTGGATCTTGATCATCACCACCATTTGGATCAGAAAGATCATTATTACCAGGAAGATCGTCTGGAGTTAAATCATCACCAGGTGTACTATCAATATCAATAGGCGCGGCATTATTAGGATTCGTATCGTCATCCGCTGCGCTAATCTCTGAATCATTCAAAATAGAAATACCTGTGAAATTAGGATCGATTTGGAAAGTGATTGTCACTACAGTTGTAGCACCACTCGCTAAGAATGAAATCGGAGCATTCAATGATGCTACGCCTCCATTATCAGTCCAATCTCCGTCAGCTAAAATTAAGCCAGTAGGAATATCATCGATAAGACTAATCGCAAAGGCATTTACTGAACCTTGATTAACAACTGTTAAATCAAAAGTAATGACATCGCCTGGAGCGTATGGTCCTGGGGTAGCAGTATTTACAGTCTTGGTTAATGCTAAATCAAATATATCAACTGGCTGATCGACCATAATCTGTTCTGGATCCTGATCATCACCACCAGTCATATCGGTGATGTCATCATTACCAGGAAGATCATCTGGTGTCAAATCATCGGCTGGCGTACTATCAACATCCGTTGGATCAGCATTGTTAGGATTCGTGTCATCATCTGCTTCACTAATTTCTGAATCATTCAAAATACTTGCTCCACCAAAAGCTGGATCAATCTGGAATGTAACCTCCACAGTCGTACTTGCACCAGCAGCAAGGAATGAAATAGGCGTATTTAAGGTAGCAGAAGCACCCACTGCAGTCCAATCAGAATCCGCTAGAATTAATCCAGCAGGAATATAATCAACAAGTCCAATGTTGAATGCATTTACATTTCCTTGATTCGTTACCGTTAACTCATAAGTGATCACATCACCTGGCACATACGGCGCAGGCGTGCTAGAACTTACAGTCTTAGCTAAGGCTAAATCAAATATATCCACCGGTTGATCGACCATGATCTGTTCTGGATCTTGATCATCACCACCAGTCATATCGGTGATGTCATCATTACCAGGAAGATCATCTGGTGTCAAATCATCGGCTGGCGTACTATCAACATCCGTTGGATCAGCATTGTTAGGATTCGTATCATCATCCGCTTCACTAATTTCTGAATCATTCAGAATGGTCGCTCCACCGAAAGCTGGGTCAATCTGGAATGTAATCTCTACAGTCGTACTTGCACCAGCAGCAAGGAAAGAAATAGGCGTGTTTAAGGTAGCAGATGCACCCACTGCAGTCCAATCAGAATCCGCTAGAATTAATCCAGCAGGAATATAATCAACAAGTCCAATGTTGAATGCATTTACATTTCCTTGATTCGTTACTGTTACATCATAAGTAATGACATCACCTGGAGCATAAGGGCCCGGTGTACTACTATTTATGGTCTTAGCTAATGCTAAATCAAAAATATCAACTGGTTGATCGACCATGATCTGTTCTGGATCCTGATCATCACCACCATTAGGATCAGTGATATCATCATTTCCTGGTAGATCGTCTGGCGTGAAATTATCAGACGGAGTACTATCAATATCATCCGGTGCAGTATTATTAGGATTCGTATCACTATCAGCTTCGCTAATTTCTGAGTCATTCAGAATAGTAGCTCCACCAAAAGCTGGATCAATCTGGAAAGTAATTGAAACCGTTGAGCTACCGCCTGTTGGAATAAAGCCAATAGGTGCATTTAGTGTCGCAGTGCCACCATTATCTGTCCAGTTATTGTCAGCAAGAATTAATCCTGTAGGGATGTAATCATTGATATTTACATTAAATGCATTAACAGTTCCTTGGTTCTCTACTGTGATATCAAATGTTACGACATCACCAGGCATAAATGGTCCTGGAGTAGAAGAACTCACAGCTTTAGTTAACGCTAAATCAAATATGTCAACAACGATATCTTCTGGATCATGATCATCTTCATCTGTCGCTGCATCGCTATCACCAGAAGCTCCAGAGCCATCTCCGTTTAACTCATTGTCAGATGGGGAATTTACATTTCCACCTGCATCATCTGTATTATCTTGGTTAGGCGTTGAATCTACGTCATCACCATCATCATTTGATATCTCTGCGAAATTCACAATAGTGCCTCCTGCAAAATTATCATCAATTGTCAATTCGATATCTAAAGTAGAACAAACTCCAACTGGTAGGCTAGCAACAGAATTAATAACTGGTCCTGCTGGTTGACCGATCCATCCATTAGCATCTGTAGCGCTCAAGGTCATTCCGGCAGGAACATAATCAGTAATGATCACATTAGCTGCATCAAGTGTTCCTTGATTACAAACCTCAATTGTGTATGTTACATTGTCACCAGGGAAATAAGGTCTAGCTGAAGACTCTGTCTTGATTAAGGCAAGATCATATAACTGAATTAAACTAATTAACTCAGGATCATGATCATCTTCATCAGTCGCAGGATCTGTACCATTTGGAGCACCAGTACCGTCACCATTGACAACATCGTCAGATGGTGAGTCAGGATTTCCACCGGCATCATTTCCGTTAGTAGGGTCTGGAGTAGAATCAACATCAGATAATCCGAGACTATTTGCATCATCACTTATCTCAGCGAAATTCACAATTTCTTCTCCTTGAAAACCTGGATCAATCGTAAAAGTGATATCTACAGTTGTAGACGCACCAGCAGCTAATGCACCATTCGTAATTGTAGCTGTTGATCCACTCTGAGTCCAATCTGCATCATTTAGCATCAGTCCAGTCGGAATATAATCTGTGATTTCAAAACTAGTTGCATTCACAGTTCCTTGATTGGTTACTGTAATTGTATAAGTCACATCATCACCCGGATTAAATGGTCCAGCTGAAGAGACTTGTTTGATTAATGCTAAATCAAAAGTCTGAACGAGCATAATCTCTTCAGGATCATGATCATCTTCATCAGTAGCAGGATCAATATCATTAGGAGCACCAGTACCATCACCTAGTACAACATTATCTGAAGGTGTTCCAGGATTACCACCGGCATCATTTCCATTTGTAGGATCTGGAGTAGAATCGACATCATCTCCGTTATCTGCAATAATCTCTGCAAAATTCACAATGCTTGTACCCATGAAATTTGGATCTATTGTCAATACGATATCAACAGTAGAACAACTATTAACAGGTACACTTGCAATTGTATTAGTAACAGGTCCGCCAACAGCTCCAATCCAACCATTTGCATCAGCACCACTAAGTGTCATGCCAGTGGGGATATAATCTATCACCTCTATATCAACACCATCAAGCGTACCTTGATTACAAACAGTAATTGTGTATGTCACATTATCTCCAGTATTATAAGGACCAGCTGAGCTAACTTGTTTGATCAAAGCTAAATCAAATCTTTGCTCAATCTGGATCGCTTCAGGATCATGATCATCTTCATCAGTCGCAGGATCTATACCATTTGGAGCACCAGAACCATCACCATTTACAACATCATCAGATGGAGTATCAGGATTACCACCGGCATCATTTCCATTTGTAGCATCTGGAGTAGAATCAACATCTGGTAAAGCAAGTGCATTATCATCAGCACTGATTTCAGCAAAGTTTACTAATTCAGTTCCTTGGTAAGCAGGATCAATAGTTAAAACAATATCAATTGTGGTCGTTGCACCAGCAGCTAAAGCTCCGCTAGTGATACTAACAGGACCAGCAGGACCACCAGTCCAACCATTCGCATCAGCATTGCTCAATGTCATATCAGTCGGAATATAGTCTGTTACTGTGAAGCTTGTCGCATCTACCGTTCCTTGATTTGTTACACTAATTGTATACGTCACATCATCACCAGCCGTAAAAGGACCAGCTGAACTTAATTCCTTAATCAATGCTAAATCAAAAATCTGTGTTACTTCTACTAATTCTGGATCATGATCATCTTCATCGGTCGCAGCATTATTGTCTCCAGGTGTTCCTGACCCATCACCACCTAATTCATCATCAGAAGCAGAATCAGGATTTCCTCCAGCATCATTACCATTCATTGCATCTGGGCTAGAATCTACATCAGGTACATTTACGACATTAGCATCAGCACTGATTTCTGCAAAATTGATTAACTCATCTCCTTGGAAATTAGGATCAATTGTTAAAACGATATCTATAGTCGTCATACTTCCTGATGCTAATGCACCACCAGTCACAGTCAATGGACCAGCAGCAGGGCCAGACCATCCATTATTGTCTGCAGTACTAAGCGTCATTCCAGCGGGAAGGTAATCAGTAACTTCAAAGCTAGTGGCATCAAGATTACCTTGATTCACAACAGAGATTGTGTATGTCACATCATCTCCAGGTGAGTAAGGTTCAGAAGAACTTTCTTCTTTAATTAATGCCAAATCAAAAATTTGAATTATTTCAATTAATTCTGGATCATGATCATCTTCATCAGTCGCAGCGTTATTGTCTCCAGGGGCACCAGAACCATCACCACCGACTACATCATCAGAAGGCGAAGCAGGATTACCACCTGCATCATTTCCATTCATTGCATCAGGAGTAGAATCAACATCTGCTAGACCAAGTGTATTTGCGTCAGCACTAATTTCTGCAAAGTTAACTGCATCTAAACCTTGATAAGATGGATCAATTGTCAGTACAATATCAATCGTAGCAGTAGCGCCGACAGGAAGAGCACCAACTACTAAAGACACAGGTCCAGCAGCAGCGCCAGTCCATCCATTTGCATCATTATTACTGAGAGTTAAACCTGTGGGAATATAATCAGTCAGTGTAAAGCTTGTCGCATCTACAGTTCCTTGATTTGTCACACTGATAGAATATGTCACATCTTGACCTGGAGTATATGGACCAACAGAAGCTTCCTCTTTTATAAGAGCAAGATCAAACACTTGTCCAACTTGTATCGCTTCTGGATCATGATCATCTTCATCAGTCGCTGGTACAGAGTCTCCTGGAGTACCAGTTCCATCTCCCATTACGACATCATCAGAAGGCGAATCAGGATTACCACCTGCGTCATTTCCATTAGTTGGATCTGGAACGGAATCTGAATCTACAATATTTAGTGCATTGGCATCAGCGCTTATTTCTGCAAAATTGATAAGTTCATCCCCTTGGAATGAAGGATCAATTGTAAAGGTAATGTCTACTGTTGTAGACGCACCTGCAGCTAAAGGACCATTTGTAATACTGGCTGTCGAACCAGCACCAGTCCAATTCGCGTCATTTAAGATTAAACCATTAGGAATATAATCTGTGATTTCAAAACTCGTTGCGTCTAAAGTTCCTTGATTTGTAACGGTAATTGTGAAAGTCACATCGTCACCAGGTGCAAAAAGACCGGCTGAAGAAGTCTCTTTAATCAATGCTAGATCAAATACTTGTTCGACTTGAATCAATTCAGGATCTTCATCATCACCTCCATCACTTTCAGTTAGGCTATCATTGTCTGGATAGTCATCTAGAGCTACATTAACTGTAGGATCACTATCAATATCATCTCCATCATCTGCAGAAATGACTGCATTATTAGAGATTTCAGTGCCCATAAATGAAGGGTCGATAGTGAGTACAATATCAATAGTTGTAGACGTATTCGCTGGTAGATTCGCAATGATAACCGTTGCAGAACCAGCCGGTCCGCTTACCCATCCATTGGCATCAGCAGCGCTTAATGTCATATCTGACGGGATTAAGTCTGTGATTTCAATATTAGAAGCATCAAGTGTACCTTGATTCTCTACGGTCAATGTGTACGTCACATCATCGCCGGGTGAGTAAGGACCCACAGAACTTTCTTCTTTAATAATTGCTAAATCATAAAATCCGCAATCAACTACTTCTGCTATGATTGGACAACAAGATGCAATGTCACATCCATTAGCATCAGTTGCGATGTAGTAAAAACACATCATGTCTCCAATAGCTCCATTTTCGATCATTGTATTGTCTATGACTAAGTCACATCCAACTCCAACTTGATTGCCCATTCCATCAAACCAAACGACATTGCCGTTTTCTAATCCAGCTTCACATCCAATTGTTCTAGTCGTCCCATCAGCACAAACTTCTAAGTTTGGAACAGGATCACAATTTGGAGCTTCACACGGAGTAGGAGCCTCACAAGTAGTCGCTATATAGAAGTGTTGCGACGGATCATCAGGTGCAACACCTAATGCCTGAGATTTAAACTGTAATTGTGTAATCGGTATATTCACTTGAAACCATGCAGCACCAGCCTCATTATCAGGAAGATCAGCAACATAATTCGTTTGTTTCACAGCACCAGGTGCTGGATCTCCGACATTCGTTGTTTGTCCAACAAGAGTACTCATGGATGCATCCCATGCTGGAACAATAGGTCCTGCTTCTGAATTATCAGCGTCAAAACTACCTTGATACCAAGAATCAATGACTGCAGCAGAAACAGCATTTCCATTTGCATCTAATGCACAAATCATCACTTGATCTTGTTCAACATCTAAGATCATAAACGCTAATGCATCAGGGGGAGTCTGTGCATTAAAAGTAAGAGTTGTGGTTACAGTATTGGTAATTGGATCACCAATGCCATCACCATTTCCAGCGCCATACCCAGCGACTTCAACTTCAATGTTTTGTTGTTGATCTGCTTCACCGTATACGGATTCCATTCCACCGCCATCATTATCTACGACTTGTGGGTCTGGACCTGGGACAGCAGTATCGCCTGTGGCAAAATCTCCAGTAATTGAATACGTGAAGCCTGGCATTTCAGTACAGGTAAAATTACCTGATCCTGCTGTATTACTACCAATATAGCTAGCATACTCAGGAGTTTGAGCATAAGTAGTTATACTCATGATCATCATAACCAGAAAAAGGGTTACATTTTTCACCCAGTTATGTATGTCTTTATATGTATATTTTATATTCATTTGACTTTACGTTTAGGTGTTAATTTTTAATGATTATGTCAGCACAATTAGGGCTTGGACAAGGAAAGTCATCGCTAGGATCTTTAGGATCTTGATTAGCGTTACATTCTGTAATATTATTTGCGCCTCCATTGTCGCAATCCTGAGCGCCAAAAGGGCTATTCGGATTTGCATCTAGAAATGTGCAAATATCTATTCCAGCATTCATGATAGCCATGCAGTCATCTGCAGGGTCTGAAGGATCTTCTCCAGTTTGACATTCTATAAGATTAGAGATGCCTCCACCATCGCAATCATCTTGTGCAATAGCACTATTTGGATTGTCAATGATATAAAGGCAAATATCTGGATCATTCAATAAATCAGTACAAGTCGGTTCTACGCATGTAGTCGCAATGTAAAAGTGCTGCGACGGATCATCGGGATTAACACCCAATGCTTGCGACTTAAACTGCAGTACTGTAATTGCAATATCAACTTCAAACCATGCTGCGCCTGCTTCGTTATCAGGAAGATCAGCAACATAATTAGTTTGCTTTACGGCACCAGGTGCAGGATCTCCAGGTCTTGTTGTTTGTCCTACAAGAGTACCAGAAGTTGTATCCCATTCTGGATTGATAGGCCCTGGATTAGCGTTATTTGCATCAAAATTTGATTGAAACCAATTGGCAATGACAGAAACAGGTACATCATTACCACTTGCATCTTTTGCACAGACCGTCACTTGATCTTGCTCAACATCTAAAATCATAAAAGCTAATGCACCTGGAGTAGTAGGGGCATCAAAAGTTAGAGTTGTAGTAACAGTATTGGTAATCGGATCACCGACTCCACCTCCATTTCCACCGCCATACCCGGCGACTTCTACTTCAATGTTTTGTTGTGGGTCTGCTTGACCGTAAACGGATTCCATTCCACCGCCATCGTTTTCTACGACTTGTGGGTCAGGACCTGGGACAGCAGTATCGCCTGTGGCAATATCTCCAGTTATGGAATAGGTGAAGTCTGGCATTTCGCTACAAGTAAAATTACCTGTACCTGAAGTATTGCTACCAGTATAAGTAGCATATTCAGGGGTTTGAGCAAAAACAGATTCAACACCAAAGCTCAAAAGAGCTAAAGAAATGAAGAGTAAACTTCGTATGCGATATAGCATTCCTTTTTTCATATTAAAGGGTGTTTAATTAGTTAATATTAATAAATTGATAATTGACCAATGAAAAAAATCATTGGACTTACTTTTGTCAAAATATACATAGGGTATACCTTAGATATTAATAGCATTAATATCTATCTCAAGGTCAATCAGCATTACTAGATGTAAAGGGGGGAAAGAATTAGAATGGATAGCAAAGGTGGATTTATGCATTTCAAATCTCTCTTCCACAGTACGGTTGTACAAATTTACATGTTTTAATAAAGACCTAGGCATCTACAAGTGTTAAAATTACACATATCTAAGATTTATATATGTTTTATGCGGCGACCTGTGTTTCTGAATCGGTGGTATAGAAAGGATTCTTCCATTCACCCGTTTTTCCTAGCTCATTAAATTCACTACTGCAAGCTTTACATGTATGCGTGGGGCGATGGGGCCAAAGAGTCGCATCTCCAAGTGCTAGCATACCTGATTTCGCATCCATCAGCGTTTGTAATGTGGGTAAACCATAAAAAAATGGAATCACTGTCTCTTGCACTAAGCATTCTGGGCAACAAGGATTAGAAGTTTGACTCATTGTAATTATTTTACAACAAACCTAAATTTTACCATGCAATCAATTTGCACGATTAGTTAAACCCAATAGAAGATTGATTTTGAGGGAGCTGATCTGCGAGATGAATCATTTCAATAGCTGTGATTGCAGCTTCATCTCCTTTATTTCCATATTTGCCTCCAGCTCTATCTAGCGCCTGTTGTTTATCATTTGGAGTAAGCACTCCATAAATGACTGGCTTACCAGAAGACAAAGACAACATGGCAATTGTTTGTGCGACCGTTTGGTTGATATATTCGTTATGGCTAGTCTCTCCTTTGATCACACAACCAATGCAAATGACAGCATCTAACTTTTGTTGACCTAGTAACAATTTAGCTCCAAAAGGTAATTCGAAAGCACCAGGGACTTCTATGATATACAGATTCTCTTTATCTAAGCCGTTTTTTTCCAATGTTTTAGCGCAACCATCTTTGAGTGCGCAGGTAATGTCTTCATTCCATTTAGCCCAGACAATGCCGACGGACTTTTTACTCATATCTTTGTCGGATATGGTCTTCGAGGAAAGGTTTTTATGTTTTGAAGACATGAGAAATATTAGCTACCAAATTTAGAGAGGTATTTTTCAGCAGTCGTGCTTGCTTCGGTATTTGGGAATTTTTCTTTTATTTGTTTGAAATAATCTAAAGCAGCATCAACATTTCCCTGCTTTTCTGAAAGCAACGCAAGTTTATTTAGGTAATACGGAGTTAGAAATTCATTCTCTTTAGCACCAGCAGCTTTTTTATAAAAACTAAGTGCGTTTTCAAAATCTCCTTTTTCAGAATAAGCATCACCAATGGCACCTAATCGCGTAATTGGAAGTACAGTTCCTGAAGGATTAAAAGATTGTAGATATTCGATAGCAGTATCATATTGACCTAGATTCAAATAACTAACACCTGCATAGTATTTAGCTAAGTTACCAGCTTTGGTCCTGCCATAATTGTCAATAATATCTAGAAAGCCATCAAATCCTCCACCCGGATTCTCTAGAGCCAAAGCAAATGAGTCTCTTTCAAACTGCTGCTCAGCTTTATACATAGCTGACATTGCTTTTGCGTCTCGAGGGCTTTTATACAACATAAAATATGCTGCAAAAGCACCTATAATCAAAGCAAGTAAGCCAATTCCACCAAGTACTTTGAATTGATTCTTTTCAAAATAGCTTTGAGCATTTTCTCTAGTTTCTACTAGATCAATTAAGACTTCTTCTTTTTCAACTTTTTTACGTCTTCCCATTATAGTGCATTCAAAATTTGCGCAAAAGTAGTTAATTTAACTAACATCTTACTTCTTATGTAAACGTTTATCATAATTAAAGGTAGACTAGTCTTTTATGAAAGGGTAGTCTGGTTGCATATAGTTATCTGTATAGAGTTCGCTTGCTGGAGGATATGAAGACTCATCTGCAAATTTCACAGCATCTAGCATCTCCTGTTTTACTTCTTTTTTGATTACTGAGATCTCATCCTCTGTTGCCATTTCTTTCATTAGAATAGTCGCTTCTACGGCTTTTACAGGATCAAGATTTTTGTAATGTTCTAATTCTTCTTTAGTTCTGTATTTAGCTGGATCTGAAACTGAGTGACCTTTATATCGATAGGTTTTGATTTCGAGGAAATATGGACCATTCCCAGCTCTAATATACTCGGCAGCTCTTGTTAGTGCTTCATGTACTTTTTCAGGTGACATGCCATCTACTTGCTCACTAGGCATATTAAATGGCTGTCCCATTTTATATATTTCTATTGCAGAACTCGTTCTCTCCACCGATGTCCCCATGGCATAGCCGTTATTTTCACAGATATACAACACAGGTAAATCCCATGTTTCAGCCATATTAAAAGATTCATACAATGCACCCTGTCTGGCTGCACCATCTCCAAACATAGTAACAGCTAAGTTTTTTGTGCCTTTATATTTTTCAGCGAATGCGATCCCTGTTCCGATAGGTATTTGAGCACCGACAATTCCATTTCCGCCAAAATAATTATGCTCTTTAGAAAAGAAATGCATTGAGCCGCCTTTACCTTTGACACAGCCAGTCTCTTTGCCAAACAGTTCTGCCATGCATGATTTTGAGTCCAAGCCTCTTGCAAGGGCAATTCCATGCTGACGATACGCTGTGACAATCTTATCTTCGGATGTCAAAGCAGATACAAGTCCACCAGCAATTGCTTCCTGACCTATATAAACATGACAAAATCCTCTGATTTTTTGTTGCCCATAGGCTTGTAATGTACTTTCTTCAAATCGCCGAATTCTGAGCATGATTTTATACCATTTTAGGTATGTGTCTTTATCATAACTAAGTTCTTTAGCTTTCTTTGATTTCTTCTTAGCTGGAGATACAACTGCCATATTATTATTGTTAAGAATGCAAGATAATCCTATTTAAACCGAATTAAAAGTTGTTTGATATTAACTTTGATTTTTATTATTCATAAACGCTGAATTTAAATATGTGTATCTACATCAATTAAGGCTAACAAATTACAAAAACTACTCCAGTGTAAGATTAGATTTTCAACATGATTTTGTAATTTTTACAGGACAAAATGGTGCAGGTAAAACCAATTTACTTGATGCTATATATCAATTGAGTTTTTGTAAAAGTAATTTTCAGCACAGAGACGCCCTATTAGTTAAGACTGGAGAAGATTTATTTAGGATTGAGGGACAATACAAACATGAAGGAGAACAGTATAAAACCGTAATCAAGTATTCAAGTTCGTCTAAGAAAGTAACAGAGTTTGATGGAAAGTCGATTGGAAAGATGTCGGATCATGTTGGTAGAATTCCGCTTGTATTCATAGGTCCTAGAGATATCCAATTATTTTTTGATGGCAGCGATGAGAGAAGGCGCTTTATGGATTCTGGAATTTGCCAATTAGACAAAACGTATTTACAGAACTTGCTGATCTATAATAGAGTCCTAGCACAGCGTAATAGTTATTTGAAATCATTACCTGCACATCAAATAGATACTGATCTTTTGAATAGCTATGACAAGCAACTTGTTACACCAGCTCATCAAATTTTTGAAAAAAGAAAGATCTTTATTGAGCGGTTTTCTATATTATTCACAGATGTATATAAGCATATTTCTGGAGATCAAGAAGTTGTGTCCTGTGATTACAAGAGTCAACTTTTAGATAATGAGCTCACGACATTGCTAATTGAAAATCGAAAGAAGGATTTAATACTTCAAAGAACGACGCAAGGAATCCATAAGGATGATATTGTTTTAAAGATGAAAGGACTAGCCTTAAAGCAATTTGGGTCGGAAGGTCAATTAAAAACATTTTTATTATCAATGAAACTTGCCATGTGGCATGTTATTAAAAATGAAACTACTTTGTCTCCTATTCTGTTACTAGATGATATATTCGCTAAATTAGATTCTAATCGGGTCAAAAATTTATTGAACTATATTCAACAATATTGTAAGACTCAAATTTTAATCACGGATACTGATCAAGAAAGAGTCTCCGATATATTGACAGCGATAGAATTTAATCACGAAGTTTACCACATAGATAACAATTCGATTAATCAGATACATGAAGCCTAAGCGCGACGAATCCATTCAGAATATTTTGAAGTCTTTTGTAAAGCAGAAGCCTATCTCCAAGGGATACAATGAAGTTGACTTTAAGAAGTTTTGGGCTGAGCAGATGGGGGACACTATGAATCGCTATACCAAATCAATTCGTCTAAGAAACGAAGTCTTGACAGTTGAGATCAGTTCGATTCCATTGCGCACAGAGCTTCAGTATGATAAAACAAAACTATTAAAGCTTGTCCAAGAAGAATTTGGCTATGAGAAGGTCAGGGAGATTCGAATTATCTGATTGAAACTGACTTCAGTCCAATTTATTCTAATTCATATAATACAATTGCATTTAGCTCGTAACAAATATTTGTTCCTTACTATAAATTATTTCAAAAAAAAAGGTCTGACTCGAAAGCCAGACCTTATCAATTTATTATGAAGCAGAAAACTATGCTCCTTTGCTCTTTTTCTTTTTTATTTTCTTTTTCCCTTTAGTCATTGCTGCTTTAGCAACAGCACTCTTCATGTTCAATACACCACCAGTTACTGACAAATCACTAAAATTTACCAGATTATCTCCACCTGGTTTTTTGACTTTAATATCATACGGGACTGCTGTTTCCATGATGATTTCTTTGATTTGTTTCGCTGATAGTGTCGGGAAATAAGATCTTAAGACAGCTGCGACACCAGCGACAACTGGAGAGGCCATACTTGTTCCACCTAAAGGCTCATAGTTATTATCAGGAGTCGTTGCATAAATCATGACACCAGGCGCGAAAATGTCTACATTTCTAGAGCCATAATTAGAAAAACTTGCAGGTGTATCTTCACCAGTTTTGTAAGACAGAGCGCCTACTTCTAACCAAGTTTTCGCTTCTTTCTTTTTCCAAAATAGGAAGCCTTTCGCTTTTCGGTATTTATCATTTGGAAAATTATCAGTGGTGTCGTTATTTTGACTGCTATTTCCTGCGGCATGGACTAATAATACATCATTTTTCTCTGCATATCTGACTGCATCATCGACAACATCTTTGTTCCAGGCATAACCCTTCCCAAAACTCATATTAATAATACTTGCACCATTTTCTACTGCATATCGAATCGCATTGGCAACATCTTTATCATGCTCATCTCCGTCTGGTACAGTTCTAATTGACATGATTTTGACATTAGCGGCGACACCATTCATACCAATATCATTTGATCGAACAGCACCAATGATTCCAGCGACATGAGTACCGTGATGTGCATCAGGTCCTTCTACATCGTTATTACCGTAATATCGTTCTTCTTGATCTCTGTAGTTATCGCCAATGATTTCTCGAGATTTGAAATCTGGGTTGTAATGATAATTTGCTTGTGAAGAATAATAATCTAAACCACCGGCCATTTCGCCTAGCACAATTTCCTTGATGTCTTCAAAATCTGGATTATCACCATTTTCCATATTATATTGCCCAATCATTTCTCCGACTGCAGTTTTAAATTGATCAGGGATTTGTAAAGCAGTTGTATCCAAAAAATCTTGAGTCAGTGTGATGTTACCATATTCTTGAATCATGCCATCAAAAATGCCACCGACCATGTTAGTCTGCATTTCAATACTGTTTAAATTATTTTGAGCATCACTTCTTTTCTTCTCGACTTCTTCTTTGTATTTTATGAAGTTGTCGTATTCTTTTTGCTGTTTCTTTGTCAATTTACTTCTGTCAGCATCTTGATATTTTCCTCGAAGGCTTGCATAGAGTCTTGTCACTTCTAGCGTTTCACCGTTTACATTTGTGCCATCTGCATTTCCAAGAAAATTCCATCCATTCACATCATCAATATATCCGTTTTTATCATCGTCGATACCATTATTTGGAATCTCATCTACATTTACCCATACATTGTCTGCTAAATCTTCATGCTCAATATCGACACCTGAGTCAATGACTGCGACGACGACAGTTTGACCTTGCTTAGTATTTAACATGTCTTCGTAAGTGCTGTTCGATTCGATTTTGTCATGGAACCAGTCCAAAGAAGGTTGTTGCGCAAATAGAAGATTGGCGCAGGCCAAGAGAGTTAGTGTTTTTATAAACTTCATTAATTATCTTTTTATGATTTTAAGCTACAAATATAAATATATTGACGTTAGTCGAGCGTTAAGTAACTATCTATCGTTCTAAACATCAAATAAATATAGGAAAGTTGACGATATACGTACCTTTAAGCTTTTATTAAATCTTGCAGGAATCTGTACATGAAGCATAGTCTTATCATATTTATATTTGTTCTCTTAATGACTTCGGTATCTGCCCAAGATCGATTTTTAGGTATTTCGGGTGGAGGTGCGCTTTATACAGGAGATATTGATCCTATATCTAGGCTAGATTATGTCAAGAATGTTGATTTTGCTTTTGGAATGTTTTACAGGCAAGAATTGTCTGATCGTCTGTCATTTCGAATGAATTTGACAAGATTGAATATCAAGGCAGCAGATGACGCAAACTTTGACTTAGTTGCAAGTTCTAGCTCTAGCCCCGCGTTAGTTGGATTAGCAATTTCTAGACTAGAGCGCAATTTCAATTTTAAAAATAAGCTTACTGAGTTTTCTCTTCTCGTAGAATATAAAGTATTTTCTTTATTTGGAATAGATTTTCATGCGACTGCAGGACCGGGGATTTATCGTCATAATCCAGAGGGATTTGATAATGAAACCTTAATCTATCGGCCACTTCAACCATTGGCTACTGAGGGTCAATCCTTTAATGATCGATATAGTTTGTTTCAATTTTCGATTCCTTTCGGGGGCTATTTGACCTTTGATGTTAATGATAAGATCAGTATTCAAGTAGATTTAATTGGGCGATATACATTTACAGATTATTTGGATGATATCCGTTTAGCAACTTATGTGCCCGCTATACAGATTACTGATCCGATTAGGAGGAGGTTGGCAGATCCGTTTGAGTCTTTAGGAGGACTTTCAAGGGAAGAAGCTGCACCAAGTTTTGTCTCAGATTCAGGAATTATCAGAGGCAATCCAGAATCCAAAGATTACTTTGGGAGTAGTAGCATTTCTATATTGTTTCGAATGCCGAATTTAAAAAAGCAGGAACTTGGATGTCCTTTACCTTTTTAATGTGAAGAACGCAAGGCATTAATCACTTAGAAGGATTCTCAATTTAATTGGTAGCTTTACATTGAACTTACTTTACACTTACAATGGAGCACTTTACGCATATCACCGAATCGGTGTTGGATGAAATTTTACGGTCAAGATGGGGTTATGATTCCTTTAGGTATCCTCAAAAAGAAGTCATTTTAGATTTGATTTGTGGCACGAATACTTTAGCCATTATGCCGACAGGCTTAGGGAAATCACTCTGTTTTCAAATATTGGCTTTACTTGGTCGAGGCTTAATTTTAGTCGTGACACCGCTGATTGCATTGATGGATGATCAGGTCGAACAAGCTAGGTCAAAAGGGATAAGGGCTGCATGTCTGCATTCATCTTTGTTACGTCAGGATCAAAAGCTTGTGATTCAACGTTTGCATAATAAGACCTTAGATTTGCTTTTTATATCACCAGAAAGATTGGGGCTTAAGTCATTCTTGTCTATTATCTCAACGCTTGATCTGTCTTTGTTTGTTGTTGATGAAGCCCATTGTATTTCTCAATGGGGTTATGACTTTAGACCATCATATATGGAGATGCATCTCTTCTTAAATCAACGGAAGACCATAAGTGTTTTAGCCTTGACAGCGACAGCTCCGAAACATGTCCAGCGAGATATCCGAAAGCAACTGCAAATTAAAAAATCATCTGTTTATCAGACTTCATTGTATAGACAAAATTTGCAAATCCAAGTTCAATATGCACTTGATAAAATTGATTTCTTGGTAGAGATGCTTGGTTCAAATCAAAGTAGTATTATCTATTTGCGACATCGGAGATATGTAGAATTAATTTGTGTGGAACTAGGTAAGCGAGGTGTCAAAGCACTACCATATCATGCAGGACTAGACCGTTCGATTCGGAAACAGAACCAAAGCCGTTGGATGAAGGATAATGCCAATTGTATGGTTGCAACAAATGCTTTTGGGATGGGAATTAATAAGCCTAATGTGCGCTATGTATTTCATTATAAACCGCCATCATCAATAGAAGATTATATACAAGAAATAGGTCGTGCTGGACGAGATGGAGAAGAATCAAAATGTATATTATTATATAATCATAAAGACTTAAATGCCTTATCAGCAAAAATTAGGGATTACAGCATATTCTCTATTGAAGCGGTAGACAGAACAAGGAAGAAGTCTATGCGTAGAATGTTAGGCTTGATCACACGAGACATATGTCGATTTAGATATGCCTTAGATTACTTTGATGAAAATTTAAAAATAGATTGTGGGAAGTGTGATGTCTGTAACAATCGAATAAAGGATAACCATACCAAAACAAAGCATCTGCTAAAAGATTTTTTAGGAGATATACATATCGATCAATTTATAAGACAATATCCAACAAAAGATCATGATAAAATATTGAAAGCAGTAAATAATCTGATCAATGAGGGTAGAATAAAATTAAAAGGTGCTTACTTAGAGTGGAATAAAACGTACGGTAATAAAAGCTAAAAAAATCATATGTACAGTGACGAATGATCTCTCTCAAGATCAAAGGATGCATCGTATTTGCGCGTCTTTGTCATCAGCTGGATTTGAAGTTTTGTTAGTCGGTCGTCAACTACAGGATTCTTTAGCATTAGAAGAATACAGCTTTCAAACTAAGAGACTCAGATGTTTTTTTAATAGTGGCTTATTATTTTATGCCGAATATAATCTTAGACTCTTTTTATATTTATTGTTTCAAAGTGTAGAGGTCATAAATAGTGTGGATTTAGATACACTTATTGCAGGACGATTAGCTTCTGCTTTGAAAAGGAAACGATTTATGTTCGATGCTCACGAATTATTTACGGAAGTACCAGAATTAGAAAATAAGCCATTTAAGAAATGGATTTGGTCGATAGTGGAAAGAGGAGTCGTGAAAGGCAATATGAGTTGTTATACCGTAAATAGATATCTCGCAAAAGAATTATTAAAACGGACCGGAAAGGAATTTGATGTTATTTATAATTATCCGATAGCTCAAAAGATTTCTGGTCCTCGCGATATTCAAACACCGATTCAATTAGTCTATCAAGGCGTCCTAAATGCGGGTCGTGGATTGGAGGAGATGATTACTGCTGTTGGGTCAGACGATAAATATAGTCTACACATTATTGGAAGAGGAGATATCGAAAATGAAATCAAAGACTCTGCAAGCTTGCATACTAATATTCATTTTCACGGCTTTGTTTCACCCTCACAGCTTCATAAATTGACATCTCAATTTGACATTGGACTCAATCTACTTTCGGACAGAAGCCATAATTATGTGTATTCCTCTGCCAATAAATTTTTCGATTATATCATGGCAGGTATTCCTGTGATCAGTATGGACTTTCCTGAATATAGACAGGTGAATGATGAATATGAGATTGGCATATTAATAGACAATTTGAGTCAAGAAAGTATCATCACAGCCATTGACCTAATCAGCCAACAATATAGACGGTTTAGTCAACATTGTGCGGAAGCATCAAAAGAGTTAAACTGGTCAGGTGAGGCGAAAAAGCTTCTTGAGATATATGGACTACCAATTCTTCAAATCTGACAGATTTTGAATCACCAACTCTTCAAATCTGACAAATTTCTTTTACTATGGCTATTAGTTCTACTTGACGACTGTATTCTCAACCATGCCTGCAAGATCTAGCAAGAAGGCAAACTCCATAGCAGTCTCCTTATGTCTGGCGAATCTTCCAGAGGCTCCTCCATGACCCGTTGTCATATTACAATACATATATAATGGATTGTTGTCAGTTTTATATTCTCTCAATTTTGCCACCCACTTCGCTGGTTCCCAATATTGTACCTGAGAATCAAATAAACCAGTGGTCACCAAAGTAGCAGGATAGTCCTTTGCTTCTACATTATCATATGGAGAGTAGGAAAGCATATAGTCATAATATTCTTGATTTGCAGGATTTCCCCATTCGTCCCATTCAAAAGTCGTTAATGGAATCGTCTCGTCTAACATGGTCGTGACGACATCTACAAATGGGACTGCAGCAATCACACCTTTCCATAACTCAGGTTCGTAATTCATAATGGCACCCATTAATAATCCACCGGCACTTCCTCCCATAGCGAATAGACGATTAGGATCTGCATATCCATTAGCTATTAATTCTTTTCCGCTATCAATAAAATCAAAGAATGTATTTTTCTTTTTTAGCAGCTTCCCATTTTCATACCAATGTTTACCCATCTCTTGTCCTCCTCTCACGTGAGTAATCGCATATACAAATCCTCTGTCCAATAAGCTTAATCTAGTCGAACTAAAATATGGCTCCATGTTGCTGCCATATGATCCATATGCATACAATAGACAAGGCGCTTTACCATCCAGCTGTGTATTTTTATGGTAGATAATAGAGATAGGAACCTTAGCACCATCCCTTGCTGTAGCCAAAATTCTATCTGTCTTATAGTCAGCAGGATCAAAATCTCCTACTACCTCAGATTGCTTCAATAAGACTCTTTCTTTTGTATCCATATTGTAATCAAAAATAGAGTTTGGCGTCTTCATGCTTTGATATCCAATTCTGACTACTTCTGTATCAAAATCTAGATTTGTTGATCTATAAGCAAGGTGAGAAGATTCATCAAAGTCGATATAATAATCAACATCACCTTCCCAGGCTCTGACTCTTAATTCTGAAATACCGTCTATGCGTTCATTCATCACCATATATTTTCTAAATGGTGTCATGCCCTGCAAAAACACCTCTGGTCTGTGTGCGATGACTTCTTCCCAATTGGCTTTTGATGTCTGAGCCAAGGGCGTTTTCATCAATTTAAAGTTAGGCGCATTTTCATTTGATCTGATGTACCAATGATCTTTAAAATGTGAGACATAGTATTCATGTTTGCCAGCCATGTCTCTAGGCTCAAATAAACTGAAGTCTCCAGAAGGATTATCGGCAGAAAGATACCTGTATTCTGATGTTAACGTATGTCCAGAAGAGATCATCAAATATTCCATTGATGCTGTTTTATACAAACTAATATTAAAGGTCTCATCTTTTTCGTAATAGACGAGTTCATCATCTGCTTGATCTGCTCCAAGGACATGTCTGTATACCTTTTCTGAACGTAATGTCACTGGATCCTTTTTGACGTAAAAGATGGTTTTGTTATCATTAGCCCAAACTGCAGCACCGGTGGTGCCTTCTAGTTTGTCTGCTAATAATTGACCAGTCTTTAAGTCCTTAAAATAGAGCGTATAGATTCTTCTACTCAATGTATCTTGGCTATATGCTAGCAATGAGTTATTTGGACTAATAGAGGTGTTGTTTACACTGAAATAATCAAATCCCTCAGCCAGCGTGTTAACATTTAAATAGATGTCTTCGTCAGCTTCCATGGTCTCCTTCTTCCTCGCATAGATAGGATATTCCTTTCCTTCTTCATATTTTGTAATGTAGTGATAGCCATTGTATTTAAAAGGTACTGATAAATCTGTCTGTTTGATTCTAGCGATAATTTCCTTGTATAATTCATCTTCCAAATCATCGAGATGTGCTGTTTTAGCTTCTCGATATGAATTTTCAGCATTGAGAAAATCCAAGACTTTCTGTGTATGTGCGTCAGGTTTTTCTGCAGACTTTTGATCATCTGTCAGTCTCATCCAATAATAATTGTCTATTCGTTCATGTCCATGAGATATCATAGATTTTGTTTCTTTCGGGGCAACTGGCGGCACTATATTTTGTGGTATTGATTCTGTTACTGTTGAGTTTTCAATTTTCATATCTTGTGAGTCTTCTGAGTCCATATTCACTTTTTGTGTATTACAAGAATAAAGGCATACGACGAGCGTAATTATAAAGTAATAAGGAAAAGCTTGTTTAATTTGGTTCATTTTCTGCAGTTTATGTGACTTTATAAATGTCTTTGCATCTCATTTAGTTAACGTCAACAACTTAAGCGTTTTTTGAAACTTAATAGTACTTATAAACAAATTCTTGCAATATCACTTCCCATTATGTTGGGTAGTGCTGCTCAGAATGTTGTCGTACTCACGGATAACGTCTTTTTGTATCATAAGAGTGCACTAGAGTTTGCTTCTATCGGATTAATTGGTGTCTTCTATTTGATTATTGCTTCGATGGGATATGGATTTAGTAGAGGTGGGCAAATTATTATTGCTAGGAGATATGGCGAAAACAATCAAGAAGAGATTGGTAAGAGCGCACTGAGTCTTTTTTATTTGGAGCTGTTTTTTGCAGTATTAGTCTTCTTGTTTATACATCTTGGCGCTGAGCAGTTTTTTTCCTATTTCATTTCGAATCCTGACATTTTAGATAAATGCTTAGATTATATCTATCCGAGATCATACGGTGTCTTTTTTAGTTTTACAGGTTTGGCGATGATCGCTTTGTACACAGGAATTGCGCGTACACAGTTTATCATTTGGGATACTTTACTGCTAGTAATGATTAATCTAGTCTTAAATTATTGTTTGATATTTGGGAGATTTGGCTTACCGGAAATGGGGATCATAGGTGCTGCGTGGGCGAGCACGATAGCTGAAATAATCGCTTTTATTGTATTTGTTATCTATATGATTCG
>Ga0209828_1000864_pt1 | contig 28574 bp, 42 predicted proteins | sample MaitaG_FD_187429 | JGI IMG/M metagenome (GOLD analysis project Ga0209828, IMG submission 187429) | Marine algal microbial communities from Maine, USA - Maine_Asex2 metaG (SPAdes) (version 2) | ecosystem: Host-associated > Algae > Red algae > Unclassified | place: Maine, USA | collected 2015-01-05
AAACAATGAATGTTCAATAAATTAAAACGAACTTGGTCACATAACGACCTCAATTATATCCCAAAATTCAAAGAAACATTTCCAGAATTAAAGCACTTAAATAGTGAAGAATTGTGTGACAGATTCTCCAAACTTAATGTCAATTTCTATACTGTGGATAAAGAGTCCGTAAAACCAATCGTAAGACTTACATTACCTTTTGCTATAATATTAATGATACTAATGTTCTTAATACTACCATTGAACTTTATAATAACAGGTAAATGGAGATATGATTTAGGGAAAACAAGAATTGTGAACTGGTGGAAATCATTAGGGATATACCTCTAAGAACAAGTCGCCTATGGTGGCGGATGCAAAAGAAATATATTGAACATAATTTGTATATTGCAAAAAAAATAATAAATGCAAGGTATTGAGAGAATAAAGAATAGCTTAATTAGGAAAGAATGTGAGCTTCTATTCAGTCAGATGGGTTTTTATGGATTACCTATAAACGCTCCATTGCTTCAGCAAAAGATCTTAAATATAGTAAATACTGCCAAGGCTCAAAATGATTTTGAGACAGCAGAATATGTTGAAAAGCAATTATTCTCATCCAAGATCATGACAGGTATTGTTTCATCAAATAGGCAGGCTATTGGCTCATATGGAGAAATGCAAGCAGCTAACTTTAACCTAGGCGGCCATTCTGCCAAAAGCGATACTGGTGGCTGTCAAGGAGCTGGATGCAACGACGAAGTAAAGACCCCTACGGCAGAAAAGAAGCATCTGGAATTAAGCTTTATGGAGCCGCATGAAAGTGACTTAGTTGAAGATCTCACGGTCAAGAAGGATATATTCAAAACAGTACTTAGTTACAAGGATGACGTAACAAGATGTAAAAGTGCTGAAGAAGTAGGTATATTTTTCGGCTTAGGCGTTAAAGGCCATAAGATAGCTGAGACGGTTCTAAAAATGAAAACACTTGTAAGTGCCTTTGACCTAATGGATAAAGAGGCTATGAGTAAATTATCTAAATCCAAAAAGACTGCACAAGAATTAGCAGAATTGATATTTGAAAACTTATAAGCATTATTCTTATTCTTTTTTATTTTTTTGTTTCTTTGACAAGTCCCTTTGATTGGGTTAGGGGCTTGTTTTTTTTAATCCAATATGGAATTCACAACAACTACTTTTCCTACAAGTCCAGAACAATTAAACTTCCTTGATGTACTTAATTTTTATGGCTACCTTAATTTATATAAAAAAACAATAGAAGAAGACTGGGAAGAAGGAATTAAGAATTACTGCAACGCCTTGAGCTTTGTTACTGGATTGACAGAGGGTGATTATTTAGAAAACTTTCCATTTTGCTTAAAACAGGATATACCTAAAGATAGATCAGAAGATGTACAGCAAGAGGTTATCAACGAGCTATTTAATGAGTATTATATTAAGCAAGGCGACCCACTTAGTTTAGTTCGAGTAGAAGCACACATACATAATATTTTAAGATCCATACCGCCTATAGAAAATGATTCAGTAAAAGAGTACAGTCTTAAGATAGATAACAGGACATTCAAGCTTAATATCATTCTATGGAAGAATTACGCTGGAAAGTATGATCTTCCATCAGGGCCAGCGATAGAAGTAATGAGATTTTCAGAGTTCTTTGAAGACGGCATAGATCCATCATCCTCTGATTATAAGATAGAGCATCACAAAAATAGAGCTCTTGGGACACTGTCTTATTTATTGATTGAAGACGGCGAAAAGATACCAATGAATAAGGGAGAGAGAGAAGCTCATATTTCACAGAAAATGGATTGGTTAAAAGATAAATTGAATTACTTTGATGTCCAGCAGATTTGTTTTTTTTTGCTCAAGAGATACAAGCATATAGAAATCAGTCAGCTCTTAAACCTTTCTGGACAGGAATCGAAATTGGTGTACCTTCCAAAGAACAAAGAAAAATATCAACATACAAAAAGTACACCATAGGCAATTACGAAATAGAAAGTATGGCGGTTTCATCTGCTTTATTTAAGAAAGAAAATCTATCTCCATTTGAATCATACTGGATTCATCCATTTACAGATCTTCAATACCAGTTGAGTAATAAAATTATATCTTCTGTGAAGTAATTTGTTTTAAAGCAAAATAGTTGTATATTTATGCTGTAATTAAAAATCAAATAAAACATTTACAATGGGATTTGAATTAGTAGACAGCTTTGGTGAGACAATTAATTTCGGTAACTTACTAGAGCTAAGACAGCAAGCATTGCAGCATGGAAAGCAGAATCAAAACATGGTGTATATGATTTTTAACCATAACAGAAGAGTGCCGGCCTTATTAGAGTCGTGGGTCTTTAGCCCATCTGTTCAAGACATGGAACCTTTTTATGATTAACATCGAAGAGATACGAGGAATCTTCATCAATATAATCAAGGCAATGCCTTATCTTGGTGAAGATAACTGGTGCAGGATAAATACTTTTTTTGTCATGCACAGTTCAAAGCAATGGGATCAAGAAACACTTGGTATGGATGCTGCTCAAGCTTCAGCAAATGAATTTTACACAAGAGCTGGCGGCAATAAAGTTTCATCAGGTTATTTGGCTTGGGAATGCAGGGAAGTCTCTACCGATTGCGACCTAAGAGACAGATGCAGATATGTTTACTTGACACTGGCTTACGATCCTACTTGTGCGGTCGCTAAGGCTTGTAAAGATATTGTAACTAAGAAGAGAGCGATTAATAAAGCAACCGAAGTATTAATAGCCATGATAAAAGAGGCTTGGAAGTACAGCAGATACGTAGATTCAGATGGAAATATATTTTGGGGAACTCAGGAGCTGGCAGCAGCTTGCTATGAAGCTGGAAATTATTCAGAAGCTGGATGTGAATCTTTAAAAGATATATTGAAGATAGATGAAACGGCAGAAGTCTTTGAATCTATTATTGGCAGGAAAGGAAAAGTGGGCGTGACTATCAAAATAAAAATTGAAAGCTGCGATCCTGTAGGCGAAGAAGTTGATTTCAATTACACATGTGATGAATGTAAAACAAATAAAGGCCTGGTACTATGTCCCTGTTAGATGATGCAGCAAATAAAATAGAGATAGAGAACAATGTCCTGATTAATTTTATTGATCTACTCGGAGAAGAGTTTGAAGGAAGGGTTATAGATGAAAATCTAATAAAAGAATTGAAAGGATTTATATCTCAAGGTTATGAAATGGTAACTATTAATTTATTACAGCTTAAATTGAATGAAGAAGCAGAAGATAGAGCTGGTTAAAAATCCAGATGGAGTATTTAGGGATAATGCACCAGTTGAGCAAGAAGTATTTGAAGATTTTGAAGGCGCCTTTGCCAAGAAAATAGAATGTCCTTTTTGCGGTAACATATGGTCATCAACAATGTATAGATGCAAGTTTTGCGGAAAAACAAAGCAAGATCTTTTGGTTAAAATAGAAGGAATTAAGGAAAAAGAAAACGATAAGAAAAAAACATTAAGATGAAAATATTTGCAATAGCAATAGTGGTTCTAATCACTTACATAGTAGAACAAGTTTCAAATGTCGAAGGGTAGAAGCTATGAAGATTATCTCAAATGGAGAATGATCAAAGGCTTTAGAGGCCTTCCAGCAAGCAAAGAAGCTTTCAATGTAACTAAAGATTATTTTGATAAGCTCAAGGTGAAGAAAAAGAAATTATTTAATAAATAAAAAACTACAAATTATGTTTATTGATGTTTACCAGATGAAGTCGTTTAATTGTAATTATATGCTGACTTCTAATTTTGAAGCAGATGAAGAAACCGAAGACGGTTTTATATTTGAAGAATTTGGAAAAGAAAGCGATCAGCTTATTTCATTAGTGTACCAAAGGACTCCACAATGGAATTAATAGATAATACCGAGATCCCCAGTGGACCATACAAAGGTTGGTTGTTATGTCAAGCACCTACGGACGTGCTGGTGCAAATAGAAAAAAGGTACAGGATAAAGTGTCCAGAAAGATTCAAATCGTTTTACAAGCAGCTAAAAGCCTATATAGGGCAAGGACCAGAGGATCTTACAAGATATTGTGGATGCGGCAATGAATTATTTTTTGATTGGCAAGCTGTTTGCAATGAATGTATGTGATAATTCTAATGTAGAAGTGATATAATCCGTAAAGAGAACGATAAATGAAAAAAATAAGATCAGGACTATACAGATACAAAGGCTACTTAATCAGAAATCATGGTTATTATCCACCAGATCAGATTATATGGTGGGAAGCCGTAGACGAAGAAACACAGCAAGCTGACTATCATGCCAAGACAAAAAGAAGAATCAAAGAATTAATAGATGAAGGTGAGTGAACGTATGGATTTATATCACATATTATCAAATCGTAAAGAGAACGAAATATGAAATACAAAAAAATATCCGACAAAGTAAAAGTCGGTAAAAAAGGTCAAGTTAAATCCGTTAAAAAATGGGCGAAGAAACTAAATATATCCGAAACTGTATTTGAGTTTTACGCTATTCAAAATGGATTCCTAAAGATAGAGAACGTATGATTTTATATAGCTTATTACTGAGCGTCGAACGGGTTGGCTTGTGTTTAGCCTATGCTCTATAATGAAAATGATATGTTCTGTTTGATTTTTAAAGCGTGAGCATTACACAAAAAAAACTAAAGCATGAATAATACAAATTGGGTTAACGTAAATGATAGGCTACCAAAGGAAAGGAAGCACAATTATCAAGTAATAGCAATCGCTAAGAAGAAGCACGAGGGCGGCAATTATGATGGACAACCAAAGAGAGTACTATGTCAAGACTGGACGGTTAGGAGCTGGCAAGACAACTTTACACACTGGAGAGAGTGCCTGCCGATGCCCGAAGAGCTGAATAAAGAAGGGCAAAAATCAGATGGAATCATATCGCCTATTATAGATAGTTATTCCTTCCTCGATGTCCAATTAGCGATAGAAAGATTCTGTGACTACGATGTGCCAGAAAAAGTACTTAGAGATCATTTGAATAATTCTCTATAATTTCTTTTGGATAGTGAGATGATTTTTCAAGTAAAATAAAACCCAAATGAATATAGCAGAAAAATTAGACAGAATAGATGAAATCTTAATCTACTATGAGGGCTGGATGCATGGTGAAGATGGTGACAACTGCACCGAGGCAAGAATACTGATTACTGAGATTGAAAATGAACTTAGTGAAAAATCTTCTCTACTATCTGGTGTGATTTCAGAGAGCGGTAATTCTAATCTACCTAAATTCAGAAAACCACCGCCACCGCCACCACCTATACCCAGAACAGTACAAGGAACAAAGCGAGCGGCGGTCTGCCTTCACTGCGGATTGGGCAGAGAGTTTCACTCTAAGTACACTAAGATGTGTGGGGATAGCATGCATAGGTTTGAGGCAGACTGAGAACTAATGGAAAAACAAACTTAAATTTGAAACACTTAAAAAATAAAAAAGCTATGGCAAAAAATGCAAAACACTTAGAGTACGCAGCACTAATAGTTAGCTGTATAGATCAAATGTTTGAAGAAGACAATGATTTTTCTTTAGACAAAGATGAAATGGCAGAGGGCGAAAACCTTACTGAATTTATCCACGCCTTAGCAAACATAGTCCCCAATCATTACTACAATAAAGTTACTGGAGACAACAAGGCTCAATTGCAATTCAATCACTTAGCTAATCACTTGTGCTTCCAATACGGTACAGTAAAAGAAGAGTAGAGATTTTATTTTTTTATACCAAGTTCAACCACAATCTCAGAGGTCCAGATTATAGCAGACAAAATTATAGAAGGGAAGAAATCCCTATAGATAAACTTAGAATTAAATTATATCGCGTATTACTGAGCGTATGAGCGTAGGCTTGGGTAGGGCTTATGCTCTGTAATAAACGGATACTCGAAAAAGATGATCTATAATGTGTAATGATAAATACTGCTGCCACGTACAAGTAAACCCACGATTCAGCACGATCTGTTTTCTTTTATTTTTTTTGGTTCAGAGCTTCTTAAATGTTAAAAACACAATTAATATTAAATTATTTGTGCTGCATGTTGCATGATTCAATTATTTGTGTTATATTTGAGTATCGTTAAAAACAAAAGATAATAAAATGACAAATACAATAATAAAAATCAACTACAAAAACTACTCAGAAAGAATAGTTGTTAAAAATTACCAAGACGCAAAACAAGTAGCTCAGATAATACAAACAGATTCAGACTTTCAAACAATAGAAACTGTAAAGTTTGGATCTGAGTTAAAATATAAATTTTCAATAGATAGAGCAACTGGTGCTATAAACTTACAAGAAGGATTTAAAAATAAATGGGGTGAGTGGGAAAGCGAGTTAACAATAATAGGAAATAGATACGAGGCGTAAGCCTTGTATCTTAAAAAGTAGAAAAATGAATGTATTGAACAGTAACATACAATTGAGAATCAAGATATCTTCAGATGAAGAATGGCTTCATGTAGAAAAATTACTTATAAAAGAACTGCATAAAACATATACAATTGAATGCAATATTCATAGAAGGGATTTAGTAATAGTTGATTGCAAAACATACGTCGATCTTGACTATGTTATTACTGTATGTGGACAAATAATTAAAAAATTTGAGTTTTAAATAGAATGCAAAAAGGCGAAGACGAATGAAGCACATATACAGCATAACACACCAAGATCAAGTAAACTATTACAGCAACTTAAAAAAGCTTTGTTTGGCTAATGATCTGGGATATGACAAATTATACTGGCATATTAAGCGTAAGAAAAAAGGGGTATGGAGTAATGATTTCGTAGTCGTAGAAATGCATGAAGTAATATAAATAGAGTCGAACGTGGCGGCTGAGAAAAAAAGAAAATAAAACACTAAGTAACCGAACCAAAGTTCAATCCAGATGATCAGCAGTTGTATTTTATCACGTATTACTGAGCGTATGGGCGTGGGCTTGTGTAGAGCTTATGCTCTGTAATAGACAGAGTATATATATCGTCTATTATCTTTTTGAGGGCGGCAAAATAAAATACTTATGAAAAAACAATGGACATTATTAAGCTATGAATGCAAGAACTGCGGCAACAGCTTAGAGGTAAATACAGACCACGAGCAAACATCAGAGTTTGAGGACTACGTGTATGACGGTGACGATGTAAGATGTAGCTGTGGGTTTGAAAGCTGTATGTCTGTAGATGAAGATGGAAGTGCTTGGGTGCAAGATGGTAATATAGAAGCGTTGGTGGATGATTAAATTCTCTACTATACGCTATTAAGGTGTCGTTTTAATGCACCTTAATGTCAATGATAAGTGGCGTGGCGATAGCCATGAACATCTTATCTATTATTATATGCTGGCTCAATACCAGTTACTAAACTAAATTTGAAACACTTAAAAAATAAAAAAGCGATGGGATACTACTTAAACTTAGTGAATCATGAAAGGAAAATAATATGTGAGGCTTGCAAAGATGGCAAACCCAATCAAACACTGCCTGCTTACTTTGACTCAGAAGAACAAAAAGAATTAGTTCCTAAATTTTTAGAATACTGTAAAACTCATAATTTAAAGATTGAAATATTTCATGATTTGAGTGTTGATTCGGGAGAATTGTATCAAAATGGGTACGAAGATTTTAAAGATATTATTAGCGGGTAGGCTTTTATTTTTTATGCCAAGCTCCACCACAATCTCAATAACGAAGCAACCAAACTGAGCTTGCATATAATGCACTAGTGATAGTGAGAGTCTATTTTTTTTAAAGCGTTGGCAAAATAATTATAAATGAAAAAATCTAAAGTTGAACAGATATGTGACTTCGTAAAGGATAAATTCGATATACCACTTGATTCAAAAACATTTACAAGAACAAGAGCTGGATATTGGCAGAGGGGATTAGGTGCTTGGTCTTGGTATATGAATAGGCTTGACGGAATACCTGCATCATTCGGTTCTCAAGACTCCGTAACTGAGATACTTAAATATAAAGATGTAACAGTCCTTTTTGAAGGTACTGAATTAGTAGTAGAACACCAAAAGAGGGTTGGCAAAAAATAGATTCTCTACTATCACATATTAAGTGCTGCGACTGAAAGGAGTTGCACCTTAATGGAAAATTATAACCGTCGGCTGACGAAGGAAGCTGATTCGTGTTATATATTATTATACACTGGCTCACTTCAACGAAAAATATTAATTAAACAACAAAAAATAAAAAATCATGGCTTATAACATCGACACAGCTAAAATTAAAAGACTCGAATCATTAGTAATCCCATTAGATCAATTATACGTCCACGAGCGGGAGGATTGGCATCCAACACAACCAAAGATATTAAACGCAGATACTATGGAGGTAGAGATTAAAGGAGCCTTTGAGCAAACCATAAAGGGGCTACTTAAAGACGGACAGTTGCATGTTACGGAAATGGATTTACAAGGTGAAGGGTCAGGTACATTCAGAAACTGGATATTAGACCCTGCTCTCAAGAAAAGTACAGGAATATTAGAAGCATCCTTTGTGTGGGAGGGTGGCGACTCGATCACCAAGCTAACTGTAAATAACGGAGACTTAAAAGAAGTGGAAGTGGAAATCTAATGATTTTTTATTTTTCCCAAGACTCACCACAATCTCAAGAGTAAACCACTAACTGAGCTTGTGTATAATGGACTGGATATATAAATCGTAAAGAGAACGAACATGAATCGAAGTATACAAACAATTAAAAGTCACCTTGCCCACAAAGCCGAGATACAGGAAACAATGTATGTAAGGGACATCGAAAAAATAATGAACGCTTTAGAGCAATTCGAGAATGATCAAATGGATATAGTCGGTATTGGCTACCTAAGATATGACAACCATCCATTAGGGGACTTTTCTGACGGCAGTAAATCTTACGAAGGTGGATTCATTGTTATACCACGAGTGAACGTATGATTTTATATATCCTATTATCAGTATCGGCTTTGCCGTTACCGTAGGTTACTGATAATTCATATATAACGTTTTAAAACTTAACTAACTGATAACCAAATGAATAAAATCAACTACTGCAAAAAAGCAAAATCACTTTTGAAGTTAAGAAGATTTTGTATTTTAAAGAAATGATAGAAGACATATTAAGCAATGCAGAGACAGTAGGGAAATGGATATTAGATTCTTACTTGCAAGAGGCCTTAGATCAAGGTCATATACTGGATGTAAAGGTAAGGGGTTACGGGGAGACAGCAGAGCAGAGCCTTGAAGTTGACGTAACTTACATTAATTCAAGCAAAAGCCTTTTTATCGATCTGATCGGAAATGACTACCTATTGGACATGCAAGAATTTACTTCTGGATCGAATATAAATTGGGAACCAGAAGACATGATTGAATACGGTGAGAGGATCTATCCCTCTTTAGATAGAGCGCAAACTATTTCTAAATTGAGAGCATTAAGGAACTGGCAAAGAGTAGTTGGTGTGCCAAATAGAAGATCTTTTAATTATTCAAGTAATGGAAGAAGAAATAGCTTTGAGCGTTTCGGGATAAGAGAGAAGCAAGATGAAATTGAAAAGCTAACAGATATTTCTAACTTTGTTAGACTGATTGTCTGCAAGTTGCTTGAAGAACAGGGGCTTGAAGTTTCTTAGAGAAAAATAAAACACTAATTAATTAAACCCATGTTTTTGTTGTATATTAGAACATACAATTTAAACCTAAATTTACAATATGAAATTAGCATTACAAGTCATTAGCCTATTGTGCATCTGCGGAGTGATTACTTATATCGTTTCTGCTGCTGAAAGATATAATTCTAAGGATTAGTCATGGCAAAGAATATTTACGACCCAAATAAAAGAGAAAGTAAACAAAGAGGCATGAATATAATACAAACTTCAATTTTAGTAATGTTCATTAGTGGTGTGTCTGCACTTATCATGAATTTTTATTCTTTTGAAATGGCAGTTATAATATTGTTATCTCTAATCTTAACGAGGATTCTGTCTGTTGAAATAAATAATGACTTATGAATCACACCTACCAATACAAAGCCGATAAAGTCCAAGCCATAAAATGGACAGGCAAAAACTATGATGAGGTCAAAGAGTTTTTGGGGGATATAAAAGTTGTTAAAGGGAAAAACACTTTAAAAATATTTCACAATGGATTTTCATATGTTGATGCTCAAGAATGGATAATACGGCATCATAACGGTGATATCACAACAGACCATAATTCCTGTTTTGTTCAAGCCTTTGAAAAAGTGCCAGACGAAAAACCCGAACGTAGGCGATTCATAGAAGCCCTAAATAAGATCAAGGCAATGAAGAAGCAAATCGGGTGGGGTATTGATGAGCAAGGATACAGCGCAAAGGGTACGCTAAAAGTAGTTTATCAGAATATTGATCATATCTTTGAAGAGTTTGATATTGATACAGATAAATTAATGAGTGAATTATGAAAAGAAAAAAAGTAAAAAGATTCTTAAAATCAAGGATCAAAGACGAGCTTGGAAAAGCTGAGATAGCTAAAAATTACAACATGCCGTCAGACCAAATGAAGCACGAATACACAGCAGACACATTAAAGGATTTAATGGAGAATATATTTAATGAGTGTAGAGGTAGTCTCAAAAGTAATTCTAATATTATTGATAACCCTATAGCTACGAACTTGGAGGAATTACATAGGAAGTTTAATGAAGGATTTAGAGATTTGAAATTACCAAGCAGAATTAAAAAATCAGATAAGTACGATGGTACTTTACCGAGCTTAACCAGTATGGTCTTCGAACAAATGAAGCCTCACTTATCTGTCCATGTAACTCCTGAAGAAACTACCTATGCATTTAATCCAAATGCATGTCCAATTGAGGTAATGAGAGATATATCATCAGGCTTATACAAAGACTATTTGAATTATCATCAAATGGATATATCGATTAAACCACCAAGATAACAGATTAATAATATTGATACAGATGAGTTAATGAGTGAATTATAATAACTTTAAAAAATAAACATTATGAGAAAAAGAAACAAATCTACCAACGGAGTATTTAATTACATCGCATCTATACACTACATGGATGGCAATACACGTAAACATGTCCAAAATAGCTATGATGCTAATTTTGACAAGCCTACTGAAGCTGAGGCTGTGGAAGATTTACTAAATGCACTCAAAAAGCCTGAATGCGTTGAAATAGAATCAGTCAGCGTATTTTTACCTGAAACAAGACCACCAAGTTTAGTAGGTAATTAAAATTAAAGGATGACCTATATGGTCGAGCAAAATACACACCGAAAGGCAAGTATTCAAAAACCTAAGTGGGTCGTCCTTTTATGTGCAAAAAAAAGTACAAGAAAGAAAACTACTTAATATTTTAGTCCATGAAAAAATCAGAGCAAGGCAAGTTCTTGAGAATTTCAAAGAAGATTCCATTCAGAGCAATCAATAATTCTTGTGTTGAAGTAGAGATTGTAAAAAGTGAGCAGTATATTAACTCTCAAGGAGGCATTGATGGCAATACAAGATACTCTTATATGTTTTTAGATAAGGAAGGTAACAGGTATTCTATGAGATCATTAAAACTCTCTTAATGTTCCACGTGGAACAATTTTCCGTTCCGCAGATTGATTGAAGCCTAATATTCGTTATCTTTGATATAAGTGGCTGATAAAACAATCATATTTACCATAAAGCTTAATGCCTCAACGGCAACCAAAGACCTTAATCAGTTCTTGGCAGCTAGTCAAAGATTAGCTGGTGGTATAGCTCAATCAAACGACGGACTATCAAAGATTGGAGATAATACAAAAAGATCAGTAGGAACAGCGACAAAGCAAATATCAGACTTAAGGAAACAATTTAGAGAGCTTTCAAATGCTCAGGCTTTAGGGCAAAACGTAGATGTTTCTCAGCTAGAGTCGTTGAGACTAAAGATTGCTCAAATAACTGCCGCTACCAAGGCAGGGAGAGCCGAGACGCTGTCTTTTGAAAGAAGATTCACTGCTTTAGGTGAAAATGGAGAAGGGGCTTACAGGGCGTTAAATGCAAGATTGAATGTAGCAAGGCAGAGAATAAAAGATTTAGATGCTGCTGGCAAAAGCAATACAGCTACTTTTAAGCAACAGGTAGCAACTTTCGGTCAACTAGACAAAAGGATCAAAGATATTGATGCGAACGTAGGTCAATATCAAAGAAATGTCGGTAATTACCAAAGAGCATTTGCAGGACTTGGTAGATTATTTGGTGCTGGAAGCGCATTGGCTGTAGGTTCACAAATAATAAGGTCCACAGGGCAAGCTATACTAGATTTTGACAAACAATTGATAGCCGTTTCAAAGACAACTGATTTGGCAGACGAAGAGCTTGCCGATTTTTCAAAAAAAATAATTGCTCTTGGTATAGACTTAAAAGGAATTAGTACACAAAAACTATTAGAGAGTGCTGAAATTGCAGGTCAGCTTGGTATAAATGGAGTCGCAGATATTCTTGTCTTTTCTGAAACTATTGAAAGATTAAGAATTAGCTCAAATTTGGCTAGTGAAGAATCAGTAAGGGCTTTTGCTAAATTCATTGAATTATCAAGCGATACAGTTTCAAATGCAGATAGGCTTGGCTCGGTTATAACTAGACTTGGTAATAATTTTGCCACTACAGAAAAGGATATAGTAAGCAATGCCAGTGAAATACAAAAAGGTGTCTCTATTTATAAGACTTCTGCTCAGAATATATTAGCTATAGGCGCAGCAACTGAAGCTTTAGGTAATCAATCAGAAGTATCGAGATCGGCTCTTCAAAAAGTCTTTGCAGTTTTAGATGAAGGCGTAGTCAGTGGGAAGAACCTTGAGGAAATTTTAAAGCTCACTGGACTGAGTCAACAAGAATTAACTGATCAATTTAATACTGATGCATCAGGAGTTTTCATTAAGCTTATAGAAGGCTTAAATAGCGCAGGACTTTCTGGTGATAATTTAAGAGGTATTTTAACTGATCTTGGTATTACGGCCAAGAGGGAGGTTACGGTCGTAGGGTCTTTAGCCAATAATTACAATGTACTTGAAGATGCTGTCTCTCAAGCCAATGATGAATATGTAAGAAATGAAGCCTTAACAAATGAATCAATTAGAGCAGCAGATTCAATAAGTTCAAAACTTTCAGACGTAAAAGATGGTTGGAACAATTTAGTTTTGTCAATTGAAAATGGTAATGGTTTAATCTCAAGGGCATTTAAAGTTTTACTTGATGGCACTACTGAAATTTTAGCATTATTTGGTAACTTAAATGAAGGTGGTTTAGAAGGATTTTTTAAGACCTTGCAATTTGGATCAGGGCAAATAAAAGATTTTGCTAACGCTCAAGATCAATTAGTCGAAAATATAGTTGCAGGTGTGACAAGCTTAGATGGGTTATCGAATATTCTTGAATCTCCTGAGTTAATAACTCAACTTGACGAAACTTATCAATCATTAGGCGAGTCAGCTGGAAAGTCTTTCGTAAAAAGACAAGATCTTTTAAGAGAAGTCCGGGATAGCATTTTGGAGGAGAACGAGACCTTAATTGACTCACAGGATAAATTAGATAAGTTTTATAATAAAAGCTTTGAGCAACTTATAGATATTTTTGATCAGCTTGGAGGTACAAGAGAAGAGGCTACTATCCAAGCGAGAAATTATATTATTACACTTCAAGAAGGAATAAAGTCAAATGAAAATTTTACAAAATCTGTAGAGGATTCTGCTACAGGATCAGATAACTATGCAAAATCATCATCAGAATTAGAAGCCGCTCAATTAGGGTTAAATCAGGCTACAAAAAAAGGCAAAATTGAGATTGATAAGCTTGCTGAAGCTTATGAAAAATTAGCAAACGGAGATAACTCTATTCAAACATTATCAGACATTGTAGGAGAGCTTGAGAAAAAACTAACAACAGAAGAGTTAAATGATACTGGATTAATAAAAGTTCTCGATGAGATAGTTAGTAAAAATGAAGAGATAGCTATTGCAACTGAAAGGATTGAAGGGTTTAGAGATAAGGCAGAAAGATTAGCAGGATTAGATCTTAAAGATATTTCAAAAGAACTTGACGAGGCTACAGGAAGTTATTTGGATCTTGTACAAGCAACTGAGCTTGATCCAAACTTAATAGATGTAGAATTAGAGCTTGAGGAGTCAGTAAAAGAATTAAAGGAATATGAAGACGCTCTAAGAAAATTTGATGAAGGAATAGCAAAGGATAGAGACAAAATAGCTTTTGGAGTAATACTGGACGAAGGTACAGAAGAAGAGCTGTCAACATACAGAGAGCTTTTGAATAATGTTTTTGAAGACGAAAATGCTTCAATAGAAAATAGGCAATTAGCATATAATAGAATAAAGGAAATAGACAAACAGTTTCTTGATGAACAAGTAGAGCAGGCAAAGGAGGCAAGGAAATTAAGAAATGAATTAATTAATATTGGCAGCCAATTAATATCAGATGTCGTAACACAAGTATTTGATGATGAGAGAGACCAGATAGACAGAAACTTAGATGCCAGACTTGAAGCTATACAATCAGAAGCTGATGCAAGGTTAGAAGCAGCTGAAGGAAACGCTGACCTTCAGGAGCAAATAAGGCAAGAGCAGGCTGTAAAACAAAGAGAAGCAGAGGAAAAGGCAGCAAAAGAAAGACAAGCGATTAGGGTTAAAGAAGCGATTGCTCAAGCTTCGCTTGCTACACTTACAGCTATAGCAACGGGTGGTTTATTTTCATTTGGAACTCTGGCCCCTATAATAGCTGCTGGATTGGCTTCTGTAATTGCTGCCTCATTTCAAGAAGGTGGATTTACTGGAAAAGGAAGAGATAATGAAATATCATATTCTACTTATCACAAGAACGAATATGTCACACCAGCCAAAGTTGTAAGAGATCCAAGAAGTAAAGAGCATATTGATAGCCTCGAAAGACTAAGAAGAGAGCATGGTTATAAAGGAAACTATTTAAAGAGTAGGCAAGGAAGAAAGAAATTAGCTAAAATTGTCAGCTTAAATTCTGGCAAGGGTTACATGGACGGAGGTTTCACGGATGGGAATATATTTACTGCGATTGGACCAACTCAATTTATAGCTCTAACTAAAAAAATAGAAGAAGCTATCATATCAGGTTTTGATAAGCTAAAGCAAGATAGTGGGTCAAATAATTTGGACCCTGTAGTGCTTAGTGAAATAATAACTTCTTCGTTTGAATCTTCATTGAGAAAAGTAATGACAGAAATAGAAGAATTAAGACAAGCGGAAGAAGATAGAAAATCAAGAGAAGTAGCATAAAAATTATGTCAACAATAACAGAGCCATTATCAGATATATTTAAGCTTAGCGACTGCATAGAATATGTTGGAAACCCAACACCTGAGGATTCAGACTTTACTTATAAGTTAATCTGGAATGTATGTATTGATGGAATCGATGTATGGCAAGAAGAAGGCAAGCTTCCAGAGGGTTCAGGAGCAAATATACCGATAACTATAAGCGGAATTTTAAGCTGCTTAGATCGCTTTAAGACAAGATGTCCAGAATTAAGTGATACTTTATTTTACGATGAGAACGCCAAAGTTGAAGTTGTCATTAAGTACGGCCATATAAAGACATCTAAAGAAGGATGTGAAAGTGTAGTCGAGATAACAGATCAGACAAGCCCTATAACAGTAATTTACAGTAATTGTCAATTTTACGAAGAAGAAGACTTGACTGGCATTTACTTGATGAATGATTTGCCAGAGGTTAAAAAAGTCTGTGCCGATCAATGTGATTGGATTACATTGTGCTCTATAGGTGGCGACATGATAACTCTAACAGGAGTAGATGTAGATGGTACTGTAAATATTCAAACTATTTTTATTTCAGACGGAGTAGCCGTAATCCCTTCAGGACCAAAGAACTTAGAATACTTTACTGGTATGAATTTATCATACTATGTATTTGAAATAAACGGAAAAGAATATAAGTATAAGACATGCAATTGTAGTTGTTGTGATGAAGGCAAAATGATGATTGCTTATCAACAGGCTAAAGGAGGATGGACTAGTGAATCCTTTGAATGGTGTGAAGTTCAAAGTGGGGTCTCAAGGACTTATAATGAAATCTGTAAAGCAAGTAAAGTCTCAAATAATAATGCAGCTTATAGATTGTTTGAAAATACAAGATCTTGGGAAGTTATATCTTTAAAGAAAGAGATAACAATTACGGAATCAAATAAATGCTACTGGAAAGCCCTTGCACTGTCAAGTAGCTTTAAGGGGAATATTAGATGCGGCCCACAAAATAAACTATATCCCATACTAATAAATATATCTAATTTTGATTACTCTACAGGAGTAAAGGAAATTGAACTTACAGGATATTACGGAATAGATTTACTTACATTTCCAAGAAGTCAATGAGTTGTATTAAGTTACAGGCTAAGGTAGATGGTTTATGGTGCGCCATAGACACATTTGTAGGCTCAGATATAGTCACGGTTGACGTAGATCCACAACTTGGATCAAGAGGCGTTAGAGTGTCCACTGCTTTACGTTTAGAGATACCTTATAATTCAAACAAAATAAAGTTAGATCAATTTATAAACGAAAACAGAAGCAATAAAGATTGTGTTTATGTAGAGACAAGGATATTTGATCTATGTGGCAAGCCTCTTGCCTATAGTCACTTTTACGTCTCAGGAAGAAATTTAACTAAAGCTAAGAAGTCTTATACAATTACTTTTACCAATAGATTAGGTGACCCTATAGAACTTGCTAAGACATGTGCATTATGTGATTTTAATATAGGAACCTTTGAGTTCACAAAAGAGAATATTTTACAGTCTTGGCAGAACCATAAAAATGGAATGACTTCAACATCAAATGTTCCACCTGTGGTTTTTCCATTAACCTATAGAGGAGACACATATTGCGGCAACAACGAATACGGCTTAGATGACGTGATTCCTTATTTTCATCCACTTGCTTTGATCAGAGATATGTTCTGTGAAAAAGGATATTCATTCGAGACAAGTCTTTGGGATGATCCAATGTGGCAGAAAAATTATCTTCAATCATTGTCAAATGATTATGGAGGGAACAGAAACTTTGATCCTGAAGATTATAAATTTTTGGCTGAAAATAATCAGATAACGCCTATCATTCCATTAGATCGAGACGGTAACACAATAGGCGTTGGAGACCCCGGGTTTTTAGGCACTGGATTATTTGGGAGCGATAGGGGAGAAGGTTACTGGTACTTTCCGAATACAATTACAATTAGTGGCCAGCCAAACATAAATAACTCGAATTATTTTCTTTCTGGATCAACTAGAGAAGTTCAAGAGATTTGTTCAGACCCTTGTTTGATTCAGGACATAACAATTGATTTTAAAATCAAAGTCAATAGAACCCTTCCATTCGCATCATCTGAATTTGTAAGAATAGAAGCTGTAAAAAAAATCACAACAACAAATGGAAATGCTCAATCATCAATATCGTTCGTTGTAGCATTTACAGACTTAGACACTAGTGTTCCTAATCCTTTGTTAGAGATTGACTCTGATTTAAATACTATAACAGGTTCTCTTACTGTAGGGAGCGATTTGTTTTCTTATTGTAGTTCAGACAATAGTGAAGAATGTATATGTTTTAGGTTATGTGCTAAAAATGGCATTGCAGAAAATTGGAGTGATGATACGGCTGATTTACTTTACTACAGGGTTAGAAATAATCCAATAGAAAGAAAGTACTGTGATGGAGATATAGTGAATTATTCAGACGTACTACCTTGCGATAAGTCTTTATACGATCTCTTATCGGAAGTGGCAGCAATGACTAGAGGTCGATTAATTTTCAACAGCAATGAAAATAAATTATTATTATATCCAGAATTTAGTACTGAATTTTCTGAAGGATATTTTAAAGAAGATGAGTATCAAGATATAACGCACTTAGTATCATTAGACACAATAGGCACTGAGCCAGTCAATAAAGATTTAATAAATTGCCAGATATTTGGATTCAAAGAAAGTAACGATCCTTGTATCAGGGAAAATCCGCTTTATGAAAACGGAGAGCCTTATGACTATAAGCATGTTGAAGGAACTGAAAATGAAGATTGTCCAAAGAAGAGACTTAAATGTATTGAGCCTACAGTTTTAAAAGAGGTACTCAATGACAACACAGTACCTGTTCATTTAGCTTGTACTACTGATGGAGGCGAAGGTGTAACCACTTCATTTGAAGGGTGGAGGATTGGACAATTTGTATGCGCTGAACAGACGGTATTAAATGACAGCGGAAATGCCATAGGCGTAGCTCAAATAATATTCTGTGGGGACGTATTGACGGATATACCAACAATAGTACAGAGCTTAGAAAATGAAAATGTCACTATAGTTGGTTATGATGAAAACTGTGCATTGACATGGCAAAATCTTTGGGAAAAATATATAGCAAGAGGTTTCTTAGGAGACCTTAAAATAGATAAGAGTAATCTATCATTACGTTTATCCTGTTATGACTATCACCAGCTAGACAAAAGGAAGACGTTTGTAGCAAATCTTCCTCATGTCCAAATCAGTGCTTTTCTTGATCAGCTAAGATTTTCGCATTGTAAAAAATCCGCGACTCTTACATTGAAATCTCCAGAAGATAATGTTTGTGATAAGGAAGAGATTCTTGTTGAGACTTGTAGGAATTTTCCAGAACTTTTTTGCGCTATAAATCCAAATACAGGGTGCATAGAAACAATGCTTGGTGGGGTAAATAATTCTGTAGTTCAAACTGTTTTATTTGAAGCAGATTTATTTGATCAATCAACTAATCAATTTCCTAATACTTATGCTTATCCAGTTACTCAGACAAGCTTGGTGTCTGCTGAAATATGTGATGCTGGATGTAGGGTTAGAATTAGAATGACCGTTAGCTATGAAGATGGGTCTACAGAATGTGCAGAATGTGATCCAATCGAAATAGTGACAAGGATAGTGAAAAATGGAGTTAGCATTCAATATGAATTTTCAGCCACCGGCGCAACAAGTATTTCTGGAAATGTAGGAACAAATACTATTCCTGGGGGGACCAATGCCGTCACGGGTGGATATGTTGATAATCAAAATCCTACAGGTGTCTATTTCACCTTATTTATTTCTAAAGAAGGTTGTGAATATGGCCAGTATGGGAATACGATAGTTTTAGCAGATCCACCTCAAGGGGGATTGAGCAATACTTTTAAAGAGGTGTTTTTACTATATGGGACTCCTACTGATTGTGGTGACAATGGGTTATTGTGTCCTCCGATTACCAGAACTGTAGTAAAAGATCCATGCGGAAACAATCCAATAGCAAGAATTATCTGTAGAGAGGATCCAGAAAATTGTGATTCATGTTATACGGTGATGATTGATAATGTCAATGCGATGTCTGCTATTACAGGAAATTACAATATTGAGGCAGCTTCATTACCTTTGACGTTCACGCTGGCTCCTGATGGGTTAAGTGCTACAAGTGAAGAAATATGCATTGATCCTGCTTTAACATTCACGCTTGAAGATTATGAAATAGAGTTTGAGGGACCATGTAAGAATTGGATAAGTGATGAGCCAATTTCTAAGAAGTATCAAAACTGCTGCTGTAAACCATCTGGTATCTGTAAAGATTGTGTCTGGACGTGGGACAATAATTGTGGAAGAAAAGTTACTTGGTACAGAATAACAGATTTCACAGATCAAAATGTGGTCCCTTATGGTTTGATGCCTGAAGAAGGTAATGATGACTCAATAGCGAAAGAAGATATACTTTGTACTTATCCAGTGAGCAGTCATGTATTTTTAGATGATTGGGATGGCTGGTATATTGCAGTAATGGATGGAGGAACTTGTGGATGTTTATTATTCCCTTACTATCATGACGCTCCTCAGAGTGGAACAGTGATACCAACGATAAATGTTTAATTAATGATGTATGCACTTTATAAAAAGCAAACTGATGGCTTTAAGATCATATCAGGGTATTTTAATTCCGCTGCCGCAAGCTCTCACAAGCTTTCACGGTTTGATTATATAGTTGCATACGAAAATGAAAAAGATCTCGATATGGGCCAAGGGTCAATGATGCTTGAAAGAATCTGGAATGACGAAGCACTTAAAGAATTAAGTGATGCTGCACGATCATCTAATGTGGGTAAAATAACAGAGATAATTAAAAAATATAATGCCTACATGGGCTGTATCACCTGCGGAATGACTGATGCTGATTTAGTAGCATATGTAAAAATGAAGGTCGCTAAAATTATAAGTCATCGTGAAATCAAATAAAAGATCAATTAAAAGGGTAGAATTAATATTGCTTCATTATAACCTAATGCAGCCAAGCCAAGATACAAGAGTTGTAAATGTAGAGCAAATACCTACGACATCAAGAAGACATCTTTACATGATGGACTATAAGGCCTTATCGCAATCATTCATAAAAGCTGCCCTATGTAGAGGGGAAAAACCAGACGGAATAGCGTTACAATATGGATTCAGTAGATCCTACGTTAGAAGACTTGGAAGTCACCTATTTTTAAACGCTCCTCCAAACAAAAAAAGAGACAATTAATTTGTTTTAAAGCAAAATAGTTGTATATTTATTTTGTAATTAAAACATTTACAGTGAATTTTACAAAAAGCAAATACCAGCAGGACATTGAGAACGTCGTGCTAAAAACAGACAAAAACATCTTAGTTAATGCGAAAGCAGGTAGCGGAAAATCTACTACCTTAAAGATGATTGCTAAGACTATTGATCCAAAATTGAAGACTGCCTTTGTTGCTTTCAATAAGAAGATAGTCGAAGAATTAAGAGAAGATCTTCCAAAGAATATAGAGTGCACCACTTTACACTCTAAAGGCTTCCAGATAGTTAGAGGTTCTTTAGTTAACTCCAAGAAATGTGTCTTAAACAATTACAAAATCAATGATCTTATAAAGGATGCAAGCAAGTCTTGGGGATTAGAAGAAATGTTTGATGACAAGCAAGAGCAAAGGAGCTACTGCGATAGAGTTAGAGAGTTGTGCAATCTTGCTAGATTATTTTTAACTAAAAATAATGAAGAGCTGGAGTTAGTAGCTGAAAAATATGACATATTGATCTCAAATGGAGAGGTGTCTAAGTGTTTCAAGATTTTGAAAACAGCTGGACAGATGAGAACAAAGATTGATTTTACTGACATGATATATCATGCAGTGAGGTACGGAAAATTAACTGAGATCCAGAAATATGATGTGATCTTTATAGATGAGTGCCAAGACCTTAATAAATGTCAATTAGCATTAGTAAGAAAACTACTTAAAAAAGATGGTCGCTTTATAGCAGTAGGGGATCCTGCACAAAGCATCTATGGTTTTGCTGGTGCAGACAAAAAGTCTTTCCAGAGTTTTATGGATATTGAAAATACAATTGAGATGCCACTTAACGAATGTTATAGGTGTGGCAAAAATATTATCAAGTATGCTCAAAATATTGTTCCTGAAATTGAAGCTTTTTCTGGAAATGAAGATGGAGAAGTAGATTTAGCGGCTAGCCTTGACATGATAAAGGCTAACGATTTTGTAATGTGTAGGAATACGCTTCCTTTGATAGAGACATTCTACATTCTAATTAAGAAGCAGATACCAGCTTTTATTGTAGGAAAGGACATAGGCGAAAACATTTGTAAAATCATAAAAGACACCAAAAGGATAGGCTTAGATCCTTTGTTTAATGAATTAGACAAGCAGCTTGAAAAAGTGGCTTTGAAGTTAGCTAAGAAGTTTCCAGACTTAAACGAAAGTGAAGTAAAACAAAAATTTGCATACATCAATTTTAAAGAAGTTGTAGCAATATTAGAGATGATGAGGTCAGCAGATAAAACAATAAAAAACGCTGAAGATTTAAGATCCAGAGTTGTGGAGATGTTTGCTCAGAAAGAAGATTCAGTGATGCTAAGTTCAATACACAGAGCGAAGGGCTTAGAAGCTGATAGATGTTTCATTATCAGGCCAGATCTAATGCCAAGTAAGTACGCAAAGCAGCCTTGGGAGAAGATTCAAGAAAAGAATTTAGAATATGTTGCCTATACAAGAGCAAAAAAATACTTAGGTATAGTTTATTAAAAATTACTACCTTTAAGGCGTAAATGTTTTTAACCCTCGCAGCTTCTGAAGTTGTGGGGGATTTTTTGTTTATGGCTGATTTAAGCCTTAAAACAACTTTAATAATTTGACAAACATTAATGTAATGACTTATTCTTGCTCCAGAATAATCATACATGAAGGAGATTCTTACGATTGAAATAGATAAAGACATAAGTTCTGAGGAATCGTGGGGATTTACTTATAACTCCTTAAGAAGCAAAACAAAAACCTTCAAAGGATCAAAGATTAAAGTACCGATTAACAGTTTCGGTGGTGAAGTCTTAGAAGGAACTTCCATATATAATTACTTTATAGGATATGATGGTGAAGTAACCACCCAAGTAATAGGCTATGCTATTTCTATGGGTTCAATAATATTTGCCTCTGGTGCAATTAGAGAGATCCCTAAAGCTGGTTACATCATGGTTCATGAGCCTTGGGGCTATGCAGCAGGAGACAGTGAAGTAATGGAACATCGTTCTGAATTACTTGACCTAATGGGCGATAACCTTGCTGCTATATATGCAGATGCAAGTAAGAGAGCAGGTAAAGACAAATACGATAAAGCATTTTGGAGAGGATTGATGAAGGCTGAAACTTGGCTGACTTCAAAAGACGCTCTTAAGTATGGATTAGCCACTAAGATAACAGACGGGGTACTGTTCTTAAATAAAGGAAATCAAAAGAAATTCTATGCTAGCTTGGATACATCCAAGTATAGAAACATTCCAGAAAATATTGTTAAAAAAACTAAAGCTAAAAAAATGGCATTCAATTTAAAATCATTCGTCAATTTCTTCATGACTGACGATAAAAAAATAAAAGAATCAGAAGAAGTCAATGAGAATGATATGGCTGAAAAGCTTGCTCAAGCTTTGACTGAAAAAGTATTAGCCTCCACTATCGAAGCGATTAAAGGCGTGACTGTAAGTTCTGAAATCTTAGATACGGCAATCGGCAAAGTAAACGCCTCAATTGAAGAGAATTCAATGGCTACAGAGATCCTTGCTGAGAGATTAGTTGCAATGGAAAAGAAAGTAGAGGATTTATTAAACACTGGTCAATCAGAGAAAGAAAAGAATGAAGAGGCTGCTAAAGCACATGCCATAAAAATGGCAGCAGTAGCAAAAAGATTAGGGATGTCAGCTCCTGTATCAGACGCTTCAGGTGGAGATAATAAAGTTGATCCGCCAAGCACAAGCAAGGCGACTTCTATGAGCAAAGCAGATATTGCGGAGTTCTTCAATGTATAATTATTTTATTCAATTATAAAAAACATAGTTTTTAAAAAATAGCATAATGGCAGAATTTACTGAAATAATGGACATGAGAGATCTTGTTTCCGATGGTGGAAATAAAATTGAAGTCCCTTCAACTATGATCAATTATATAGTTGATGAAATGATCAAATCAAATTTAAGCTTTTTTCAAGGACTGCATAACGTCTTTAAGTACGTCAATTACAATGCTAAGGGAAAGAACTTCAGAAAGCATACTTTTATCGACGATGAATTTATGTGGACAAAAGCAAATAGAGGTTGTAAGAAAACCCCTACAGGTAACATCTGGTTAAACTCAGAAGGTTACATGCAGCCATGCGCTGTAGAAATGTACATTGAGTTCTGTCCAAAAGAATTTTTTGATACTTGCTTCCAGCAATTAATTACTTGGACTCAATCAGGCTGGATTGATTATGATGAAGCGACTCTGAGAAGGATCATAATGATGGCTATCAATCGATTAGCTAGATCTGCTCAAAGGGGTCTTGATTCATTAAACTTGCTTGGAGGTTTATTTGATCTTGCAGGAGAAATGAATACAGAGCTGGCAACGGATCAGTACGACTATAAGGTGATCGAGAGGCTGATAGACATGAACAGTTCATGTGAAGGCCTCTTAAGTAAGATAACAAACTACTACAGCGAATGTATCGTTGATTGTTTGCCTAAAAAGCTATCAGGAGATTGCTGGAATCAGCTTGATATCTGCAAGCTATTTGAGGACCTTTTCTGCAAGGCAACGCCTGAGCTTCAGTCAGCAATAACAAATGGTGGAGTTCCTTTTGGAAATAATGGACAGAAGCCTTTGTTTGTAGTTTCTTCAAATATTACTAACTCATTGATGGGTAAATTCAAAGAGCTGCAAGCAACTCAAATGCAGAACAACTCTAAGTTTTTGCTTGACATGAGAAGAGAAACCCTTTTAGGCCAAACAAGAACAGTTTACACGATTTGCGGAGTAGACGTAGTTCCTTTAGATGAGTTCTGCTCTTGGGGAAAATACCTAAAAGGAGAATTTGTTTTTGCGGCATTGACACTTTCTGAGAACATGCAACTTGGGTCAAATTTTGTAAACCCGAATGGAGCAAATGGAGATATTGGATTCGAGCTTGAAAGAGAGACTTCAATAAAAGGTGGAGCGAAAGGAATGTACTACATGTGTTCAGAAGCACTTATTGGAAACGATCTTGCAGATAAAAGATATTTTGTTGCAAGTATGAAGTATTACAAAAAAGGAGTTGCGGTGCCTACGTTGGCGGCATAATCTTTTAGAACCTTATTAAAAATAGAAGATGAAAAATATACTTAATCCTTCAATCCTTTTTGCTGCTTCCTTGCTACAAGATAGCTGTAATACAACTAATCCTTTGACTAACATCATAAGCGGAGCAGGTTGCATTAAAGGAGGATTGAAGAGAATATGTTTTGCAAGATATGGAGATATAGATGTGGGAGCCATGACGGTTGTAGAAGATGCCGCTGGAAATTGTACGATTCCCGAGATTATTCTTTCAGCAGGAGCAGGTGGATTTGCTACCATGACTTTTGATGACAAGAATACTAATATGACAATCGGAAAGGCAAGTGCAGGTGAAAGTTATGTGTCTACAATTACTGGTCAAGTAAAAGGCATAAACTGCGACAATTGGGCTTCTTGGGCGAAGCTTTGTCTGGAATGTAGATTAGTTGGTATAGTAGAAACTAAAGGCTGTGAGAAGTACGTATTGGGTCTTTGGTATGATGCTGATCTGGATGAAGTTATTCCAGCAGGAGAACCATTTCAATTGACAAGTCATACAATGCAATTTGGTAATTCAACCGAAAAAGCATTCAATGATTTTGTTATGACAAGTGAAACTCCATTGATTCCTTTCTGTTTGTCAGGAGAAATACCTAAGATTACAGCATAATTAAAAATACATAATGTCAAAAAAAACTGAGCTTAAACAAAAATACATTGATAAACCTTCTGCCTTCCATTTTCCGAATGTGGGAATGGTTGGAGTTGGAGGCGATTTCGTAACCGCTGAAGGTGTTACAATTACGGAAGTCAAGTCTTATGATGACCTTTATAAATACTGTCAGATTTCAGGCTTAAAGTTTTTCAAGACCATGGTTCTTGATGCAAAAACTGAAGGCTTAAAAAAAGCCCATAAAATTAAAATGGGTAAATTGCTGGCAGAGAAAAGAGAGGCATTAGTTAAGGCTGATGGTGATGATGTTAAGGCTAAGAAAATTGGTGAGAAATATGATAAGTTGATATCTCAGGCCAATGACAAATTAAATGAAGCCATTAATGGGTAATGGGGAAAAGCCCATCAGTAAGAAAGACTAAAAAAGTAGTCAGCCCGATTGTAGAAGCAATATGGGATGAACCTAAAAAGACTAGGTTCATGAAGAAATACGGTCTTGTTCCTTATTATGGAGCAGGAAAATATTCTTCACATAGTTCTTTGAAATTATTATATGACTTAGGAAATAATTCGCCTTCATTTTCTACAGTGATTCAGTTTTATAGAAATTTTGGTTTAAATAAATTCTATTTTACCAATACTGAAATAAGCTGCTTGCACTTAGAAGAGGATGAATCAAATGATGACAAATTAGATAATGCGGAGCAAAGAAATATTGCTAATGTTTTATCTGAATGTGGATTTGATTTTGATTACATGTGTGATTTGACTTTATCTTATCTTAAAGATCATAGAACTTGTGGCAATATGTTTGCTGTCATTGAAGAGATTGAACTTGATGAAGGAGCTAAATCAATTAGAGTAGATTACAAGTCTCCACTAAGAGTTATGAGGCTTTACAGAGAAGAGGGAAGCGTTATAGATAAGGCAATAGTTTTCAATACCAGTGCCTTGAGTGAAGACAAGTCTAAAAAAGATAGCCATACTATTTATTCAGTATATCCAAATTGGGATAACACTGCTTTAGGGAGAAGGACTATCTTACATATGAAAACAGGAGTTGGCTTCTATGGTAGACCACCTGACCCAGCATCTATTAGACCAAAATACATTGAGTATTCTAATTTAGATACAGCATGTTCAATTGGTGCCAAGGCGATTACTACAATGATGATCATGTTCTTTCAGGAAGACTCCATGAGAAAGATAGAGACTGGACCCCAAGGAGAACCATGTGATGAAGAAGATCAAGTTAATCCATATGAGCAAAGAAGTGAAGCAGTTAGAGATGTATTGACTTCAGAGGGCCAGGGCCATACAGTTGCTTCTATACCTTACACGGGTGATACACCGCCAACTATCAAGGAGTTAGATTTAAAAAGAGATACTGCTTGGTGGAAAACTCAAATGCAAGTTGCTTCAGAGAAAATACTTATTGAAAACACGGTGCCGCTAAGTTTGGCGCAGGGTAAAACTTCGTCAAGTGATTTAGGAGGCAAAACAGGAAATCAATTGAGTCAAGAATTTAAGATCTCTTGTTTAACGGCAGTTCTTGAAGAACAGAAGGTACATGAAAGATTCTGGAATACAATTGTAAAAATCTATGCTGATTTTTTCGGCAAGCCAGAACTTGAAAACAAGTCAATAAAATTCACTAATAAAGTAAAAGAGTTATTCGAAATTGAAGAAGCAGAGACTGACAACGATTCACGAGACTAAGAAATATGCAAGGATTAGCGGCACATTTCCAGACTGCAATCTTGAGCCAGACTCTAAGTTGATTAGAAGTATATTCAATTGTAAAGAATATCTAACGCTTGAACTATACGAAAGAATGTTGCTTGATTTAATTCCTTATGAAGATGTAGAACAGTATAGTCATAGTGAAAATTATGTTGTTGGGTCTTTGGTTCTTTATAATGGAATATTTTTTGAGTCTACTGTTTTAGATCCATCAGAACCTAATTGTAATTCAGACTGGAAAGAAGCACCTAAGTTTTATAAAAATTGCTTCAATGAGTTGTGGTGTGATGAAGGATTAGCGGAGTATGTTTCATTATGTGTCTACAAGGAGAGATTGCCAGAGACCATTGATCCAGAAAACTTTGATAAAAATTACTACTCTATCGTAAATACAACGATCGCAAAGAGACTAAAGAAAGCTTGGAATTGTCTTTGTGAGTTTATTAGAGTCTGTGATGATCCAAGTTGTTTTGCTGGTATCGGTGGCGAAGCTTTATCTTGTGGTTGCGTTTCCACATGTAGATGTGGAGATATAAATACATTTTCATGGGGCATTTATTAAATAGCAAAATTGGAAAGAAAGCTTTATTAAAGCTAATTTCTATAACAATTAATTCTAAGGGATCTACTGTAGTTTCTAATGAGCATTCAGAAGCAAGACTTGCAATATGTAAAGCTTGCCCTCACTATGGTAGAACGCCAAAAGATATAAGACTTGACGGTGCAGATCCTGAAAATGGAGATTTTGTTTTAGTTGAGTTTGAAGGCTGCACATTATGTACCTGTCCAGCAGCTTCAAAGGTGATAAGTGATATAATAATGAGAGAGAAAGAATACTTGTCTAAACCATTGACAAGAAAAGAGATTCAAAAGAGGATATTTGTGAATGGCAGAAACTTATATCCCGATAAAAATAAATGCTCAGATCCAGATTTAGATAGATGGGCTGAAGCAGATAAAAAATATTTTAATAATTAATAAATACTTTAACAATGGGACCAGTAGTTTTCACTGATGTATTAAAAAAAGACTTAGCAGGCATTGGATCTGTAAGAGCAAATAGCGAAGCAGGGGCTTCTAATTTTCTAAGGATAGCAAAGTGCGAAGAATGCAACTTACTTGCAGCTTGCCTTATGTACATCCTTATTGAAGAGCCAGAAGGTAAATTTATAACTTCTATTACTGTGGATGGTAATGAGGTGATTCTTGCTACTCCAATTGAAATCACGGCTGCTAATAAGCACATGATTTTAAAAACAATCTGTGAAAGATTGTATAACAACGAAACTCTTCAACAGACTAATACAAGAGTATGGTGTAATTTCACTGCCGATGGATCTCTTGAGATTTTAGATATTGGAAAGCTGGACCTTTCAATATCAGTAGATGGCGCGCCAGTAGATACGATAAAGCTTTGTAACTCTGAAATAGTCTGCCCTTTCATCTTGCAAGGAT
>Ga0209828_1000865_pt1 | contig 28574 bp, 19 predicted proteins | sample MaitaG_FD_187429 | JGI IMG/M metagenome (GOLD analysis project Ga0209828, IMG submission 187429) | Marine algal microbial communities from Maine, USA - Maine_Asex2 metaG (SPAdes) (version 2) | ecosystem: Host-associated > Algae > Red algae > Unclassified | place: Maine, USA | collected 2015-01-05
ATTTAAATGTAAATCAGAAAGTATCCAACTTTAATTATTAACTGTAAACTTTTTTCAGGACGAGTCACTTAATTATTCATAAGTACCATTTAATTGCATTATGTAATGAGTAAGATAAACCCCTAAAAAAAGGGGTGTAAATGCGTTGCGTAATAGTGTACCTTTCAACCATAATGATTCAAATAAAAAATAAACCCCTGAAAAGGGGGGTACTAATATTTTAAGTAATAAAGTATCTTCCCAAAATATTATTATATCAAAATAATAATTGAATTTAAATAGATTACTTAAATCTATTTTTCATTAAAACACACTGATTATGAGAATTCATTTCCTGCTTCTGAGTATTTGTATTTGCTTGTTATTATCAAGTTGCGCAAGTAAGAATCAATATTTATTAGATCTCCAATCTGAGTTAGATGTAGCTAATACAACTGCTTCTAATTATGCTGAAAAAATTAATAATTTAGAAAACACCATTCAGCAATTAAGAACGGACAAGGAAAGAGCCGAGCGAGATAAAGAGTCTTTTAAGGTCAAATATGAAAGCTGCGATAGTGAATTGCAACAGAGCAAAACGATGATTAACAGTTTAAACGCATCTCTGGCAACTGCTAATTCTACTATCAGTTCAGTTTCTAAGCAAGCTGAGAATTTAACTGATAACCAATCTGCCATTTCTGAGTCTCTTAGATCCTCGACTGAAATTCTAAGGAAGAAGGAAGATGTCCTTGCAAGATTGCAAATCGCAAGAAGTTTTAAAGATAGTGTCACGACTGTTATTGCTGCCAATTTGACCAAGTCTCTAAAAGACGGTATTAATGATGATGATATTCAAATTGAAGTTGATAAAACTGTTGTATTTATAAATCTAACAGATAAGATGATGTTCCAAAGTGGTAGTTCTAACTTATCACCAAGAGCAAATACAGTGCTAGGAAAAATAGCAATTATCGTGAAAGAAAAACCTGATTTTGAAGTGATGGTAGAAGGGTATACGGACAACGTTCCAATAAGTAATTCGTGCATGCAGGACAACTGGGATTTGAGTGTGAAGAGATCTACATCGGTAGTCAGAACTTTGCAGAAAAACTACGGCGTTAATCCTGATCGATTAATTGCTGCTGGCCGAGGAGAATTTAACAAACTCGCTGATAATGCATCAGAAGCTGGAAGATCAGTAAATAGAAGAACACGAATTATCATTCTTCCTAAGGTAGATCAGTTTTACGACTTGCTAGACCCAGATAATTTTTCAGAATAAATCACATAAAAAGAATGAAAAATATTTTACTAGTAGTATCTATTATATTGGGTCTGTCCATTCAGTTGTCCGCACAGAGTAGCGCCACTCGGTCTAAGTACACAAAGGACTACAAGAATAAATTCTATTTGCTTGGTGGTTTTTCAAAGCTAAATTATCAAAACAATGAGTCATTTTCGAGCATACAAGGAGAGTTAGGCGGCATATTTATGTTTCAAAAAGAGTCTTTCTCAGGGGTTTTTGGAGGCATCAACTGGACGATAATTTCCGTAGACTATTTTAATAAGAATTTGAATGGTGTTGTTAAAACCGAATTCGATTCCAATACAAGTAACATTGTGCTAGGGACTATGGTTGGACCAGAGATTATATATGTGCCCTTGGAGAAATTCGCAATCCAAGGGGGATACCAATTAGGCCTTTCTGGTTATATCGATGATAGTAAATTTCTTAAGAAGACACTTTTAACTTCCTTAAGTCATTCATTTCATCTTGGTATAAAGCTAGGTCCCATATTAGCAAAGTTGCGATGGCAACTTCTAAATAACGACGACTTCCTTATAGAGAAAGAAACACTTCGAAGTTTAAATGTTGGCTTTATTTTTTAGCGACAGCAATTGTTTTAAAAGCAACTAAATAAATATCCGATAGGTTACCTTTTCTAGTTTCTGACATATAGACTTGGGGATTGCTCTTTTGTGTTTTATTTGCTTCTTAACAGAATAAGTATTGAATGAAATAAGCTGGAATCTAAATGAATTTTTTAACGATAATTATGATAGAGAAAAATAGCTTAAAATTAGGAATTTCCTTGATAACAGTAGAAGGTTTTAAGAAGGCCATGTTTAAAATACTTTGATGTAGAAATGCAACTGAGTTAGTTATAAAGGGGAAAATGTTAGGTTTAGACTTATTGGTCTCAGCGTGATTTTATTTTTATAAACGGGAAAAGTTGTATTCCTTAAAAATAGAAAGTATATGAAATATATATTTATTGTAATTTTTAATTTTATAAGTGTTTTTGCATTATTTTCTCAGTCGTTCGCAGATTTTACTGTTACTGGTGGAGCTAGGCTTGGATCAAATCAAAGTTCGGTAAGTTTAAGTATAGAATTCACCAATACAGGAATATTTACTAGTGAACCGACAATAGCTGTACCTTTTTTTGCAGATACTAATACAGATGACCAATTAGACTATAATAGCGTTTTATATCTAGATGGGGTCGATAGATCAGTACCTAGATTAAATGGAGGAGAATCTGTTACCATAACCTTTACAATAAACTTTTGTGACTTTGCATTTGAATTTCATAATCAAAATTATACTGGGGTTGGAATTGTAATAGATCCGTTAGACAGAGAGTTAGAGCTTGATGATTCGTTTGATGACAACGCTGGTTATTATTCAAACTATGTTGATTATTCGCCCTCTGGTTGTAATTGTGATTTTACGATGAATTTCGGAATTAATTGCGCTCAAGTTTTTGATCCAGTTTGTGGATGTGATGGCGTAACTTATACAAATGAATGTTTTGCGTGGAATTCAGAAATCTTTGATTTTACTCAAGGTGGATGTTCACAAGGATGTCGGTCAGATGAAAACATTGTGTGTGGACAAACTATCATAGGAGATACTCGTAGAGATGACAATACACTTGATATAAATTCATACAGAGATTGTAGTGATGTTCCGCAGCAATTCGAATTTGATGGACCTGATCATATATACAGATATTTTCATGGGGGAGGATTGGTCAACTTTACTTTATTTCACAATACGAGTGATAATTTGACTATGATATTGCTGAATGCTTGCACGAATGAAGATGTCATTGCTTATGAGATTCAAATCTTAGATGAGAATGGACAAGTCACAGGCACAAAATGCAGGGGAGAAAATTTTGGCAATGCACAAAATCCAAATGGAGAGAGCTTATTTACAGATTTAGAAAGAGGAGAATATTTTATAGTTATAGATGGTAGTTCGTCTGGTGTTTCAAGTCCTTACTCTTTAACAGTAACCTGTGAGGATTTAAATTGTGAAGAAACCAGACCTATAGATTGTAACCAAACATTAGCAAACCAAGACACAAGAAACAGTTCAAACAACATAAGCGATCCCTGTAGAGACGGAAAACATAATAATACTATAGGTAACGAGTTGATTTATGAGTTTTCCTTGAATAGAGAAGGAGAAGTGAGCATAGATCTTTTTAATGTTGAAGATCCCAACAATGATTTTGAATTGTATTTGCTCGATGCCTGTAATAGGAGCCAATGTTTAGAGGGTAGTGATAATCCACCTGGACAAGACGAAAACATAACACGGATATTACCAGCGGGAGATTATTTTATAGTTGTCGATGGGTGGCGAAAAGGGAATAGTTTTGCACCGTCTAATGGGGTTTTTGATCTTCGATTGACTTGTGATGTAAGTCAGCCATGTGCTCCCGATGAAGATATCCATTGTGGAGAGACATTGTTTGGAAATACTCGTCAAGGTGATGATAATACTCTTAACATTGAATCATATAGAGATTGTGATGATGTTGGTCAGAACTTCTCTTATGAAGGACGGGATCATATATACAGATATTTTCATGAAGGTGGCTTAGTCAATTTTACATTGTTTCATGATAACAATATTAATCTGACTATGATTCTCCTCAATTCTTGTACTGATAATGAAGTGGTACCTTTTGAGATACAAGTCTTAGACGAGAATGGAGGCGAAACCAAAAGATCCTGTCGAGGCGAAAATATACCTGCCGGGAATAACACTTTTTTTGGAGAAAGCTTATTTACCAATTTAGAACGAGGTGAATATTTCATCGTTATAGATGGATTAAGTTCCTCCCAAATAGGTCCGTATTCTTTAACGGTAACCTGTGAGGACTTAAACTGTGAAGAAGCTAGACCTATAAATTGTAACCAAACATTAGCAAACCAAGACACAAGAAACAGTTCAAACAACATAAGCGATCCCTGTAGAGACGGAAAACATAATAATACTATAGGAAACGAGTTGATTTATGAATTCTCTTTAGAGAGAGAAGGAGAAGTGACTATTGATCTGTTTAATATTGAAGATCCCAATAATGATTTTGAATTATATTTACTCGATGCTTGTAATAGAAATCAATGTTTAGAAGGTAAAGATAATCCACCAGGACAAGACGAAAACATAACACGGATTTTACCAGCAGGTGATTATTTTATTGTGGTCGATGGATGGCGAAAAGGGAATAGCTTAGAACCATCGAATGGTGTTTTTGATCTAAGATTGACTTGTGATCTAGAATGCACAGACCTAACCGGCGAATTAGACTGGTGTTTTGGCTATTACCCGAATGGTGACTTTGCCCAAACGAACAACTACATTTTTGACTTTTTTGCTGACAATGGACCATCCCAAATCGAATCCGCCATTCCTTCATCTATTGAATGGAGTGTAAATGGAAATGTAGTCGGGACAGGTGCTGAACTCACTTATAATCCTGGTATCGGAACATATGACATTTGTGTCGAATGGCTCGTAAATCGAGGAGAAGAAGGTCAGGTTTGCTACAAGTTCTGCAAGAGAATTTGCTTAGCTGATCCATTTGATTGCGATCTCTTTTGGTGGTATCCTCGTGGAGATCAAGAACAATTGTTCACATTTGATGCAGGCCAACTCGATGTAGTCTCCTGGGAGTTACATGACGAGAATACTAGTTTTGAATATGTGCGAGGAGGATCAACAACCAGTTTTGATTTGGGAAGATTTCCGGTCGACAAATGCATTTGGGTGACTCTCACTTATCTTGAAGATGGATGCTTAAAAATTTGCTGTAAAAAATTATGTGTCCAACCAGACAGATGTGGGACAAGTGCCATGCGCGCAATATTTACCGGAAATGAAAATGAAATTTTACAAGGCAATTATAGATACCGAATAGAAAGTACTCTTCCCAATGCGAGAATCATAAAATGGAAAGTGTATCAACTTAACGGTACTGCCTCAACGCCAACAGAATATACAGGATCATCAATTAACCCTACACCATTTAGGATAGATCCAAATCTAGATGCTGAAACAACATATAGAGTCTGTATTATCTATGAAGAAGATGGATGCTATAAAACCTGTTGTCTGGATATTTGTTTGACCGATCCTTATCGATGTAGTGAAGGCGAAAATCTAATTCAATGTGTCAGTCCGCAAGAAGGCTATACGATCAATGCACCAATTCCAGAAAATGCAGAAGTGTTGTATTGGACTGATGGCACAGGAAGTGTCTTAACTGAATTAGGCAATTCAACAAACCCATTCGGATATCTGCCGACAAGTGAAAGTAAATTTATTTACTGTTATTATCTGGAATGTCAGGAAGTATTTGAAGACGATGGTGAATTTCAATCTTCCTCAGAAAGTTGCTGGTTAAGTGTCTGTTGTTATGAACTTGAATGTTCTGACGATTGTATAGATACAGGACTTATTAATCCAGAGGCCGTATGTCAAACCAACTTCGATCCCGTTTGTGGCTGTGATGGTCTTAATTATACAAATCCTTGTTTTGCTGGAATAAATGGTGTGACCTCATATACACCTGGTGAATGTACGACGTGTTACACTGAATGTTGTTCAGATGGCTCTGGTTTAAGAAGTTTAATAAATATATATACCTCCTTTTGTAATAATAATCGCAGAACCTGTGGATACACGATTTATCAATGTAGGTACAATGGACAATGTGTTTATGATGTTCGACGAGATGATTCTACAGATGATGCAGATGGAGGAACTGTATATGATTGCTCAGGAACTGAGTTGTTTTTGTATAATGACTTCTCAAACTTTAATATAGATTTAAAAGAACAACTGACGAATTGTGAGTTGGTATGGACACCTTATCGAGAATTACCACCGTGTGAGTGTACTGATTTGACAGATGAATTAGATTGGTGTTTTGGCTATTATCCTAATGGCGACTTTGCACAAACAAACAACTATATTTTTGACTTTTTTGCTGATAATGGACCAACTGAGATTCAAGCCGCTATCCCTTCATCTATTGAATGGAGTGTCAATGGTAATGTCGTAGGGACAGGTCCTGATCTCGCATATAATCCTGGAATCGGAACCTTCGATTTTTGTGTTGAATGGCGAGTAAATCTTGGTGAAGAAGGTGAGGTCTGTTATAAATTCTGCAAGAGAATTTGTTTAGCTGATCCATTTGATTGCGATCTCTTTTGGTGGTATCCTCGTGGAGATCAAGAACAATTGTTCACATTTGATGCAGGCCAACTCGATGTAGTCTCCTGGGAGTTACATGACGAGAATACTAGTTTTGAATATGTACGAGGAGGATCAACAACCAGTTTTGATTTGGGAAGATTTCCAGTGGACAAATGTATTTGGGTGACTCTCACTTATCTGGAAGATGGATGTTTAAAAATATGCTGTAAAAAATTATGTGTCCAACCAGACAGATGTGGTACACGTGTAATGAGAGCAATATTTACCGGAAATGAAAATGAAATTTTACAAGGCAATTACAGATACCGAATAGAAAGTACTCTTCCCAATGCAAGAATCATAAAATGGAAAGTGTATCAACTTAATGGAGCTGCAACAACTCCTACAGAATATACAGGATCATCAATTAACCCTACACCATTTAGGATTGATCCAAATCTAGATGCTGAAACAACGTATAGAGTCTGCATTATTTATGAAGAAGATGGATGCTATAAAACCTGTTGTCTGGATATTTGTTTGACTGATCCGTACACATGCAGTGAAGGCGAAAATTTAATTCAATGTGTGAGTCCGCAAGATGGATATACGATCAATGCACCAATTCCAGAAAATGCAGAAGTGTTGTATTGGACTGATGGGTCAGGAAGCGTGTTAACAGAATTAGCTAATTCAACAAACCCATTTGGATATCAACCAACAAATGATAATAATTTTATTTACTGCTATTATCTGGAATGTCAGGAAGTATTTGAAGACGATGGTGAATTTCAATCTTCCTCAGAAAGTTGTTGGTTAAGTGTCTGTTGTTATGAACTTGAATGTTCAGATGATTGTATAGATGAGAGCCAAATTAATGAAGGTGCAGCATGCGGGACTATTTTCGAACCCGTTTGTGGATGCGATGGTGAAGATTATACCAACCCCTGTTTTGCAGGAATAAGTGGAGTTACATCTTATACTCTTGGAGAATGTACGACGTGTTTTACAGATTGTTGCACTGATGGATCTGGTATTTCAAGCTTGATCAATAGGTATACTTCCATTTGTAATAACAACAGAAGGACATGCGGATATACGATTTATCAATCAAAATATAATGGACAATGTGTCTATGATGTACGTCTAAAAACTCCCATTGGCAATGGTCATGAAAATGGAGGGACTGTATACAATTGTGCTGGACAAGAATTGTTCTTTTACAATTTTTTCTCTGAGACTAACATTGAATTACAAACTCAATTGTCTAATGCAGAACTAGTCTGGACACCATATCGAACGCTAGAACCATGCGAATGCACTGATTTAAGTGATGAATTGGATTGGTGTTTTGGATATTATCCAGATGGAGATTTTGCTCAAACAAGTAACTATGTCTTTGATTTTTTCAATGGAGAACAACCATCCGTAATCGAAAACGCAATTCCGAATTCAATCAGTTGGAGCGTTAATGGATCATTTTTATCACAGACAGATCGATTGGTTTACAATCCAGGATTGGGAAGTAATATCTTTTGTGTTGAATGGAGGTCAGTAGATGAAGAAGGTAACGAACTGTGTTATACATTCTGCAAAGAAATCTGCACAGACAATCCGTTGACTTGTGATCTAATTGATTTCACTGTTACAGATATTGATTCTAGAATCTTTTCATTCTCCACAAACGTCGATGTTGTTTCATGGGAGTTACATGATGATACTCAACAGTTCCAATACATCAGAACGACTGATAATAATGTTGAATTTTCGCTGGACGGCTTTAATTCTGTAGACTGTGTGTGGATCACACTGACTTATATTGAAGATGGATGTGTCAAAGTGTGTTGTAAACAAATTTGTTGTGAATTGGATATTGGCAATACTTGTGATGATGGCCAGGATTGTACGAGAGATGATCAAATTCAAAGTGATTGTTCTTGCCTCGGAGTACCAGATGTGGGCAAAGCTTGTGATGATGGAAATGATTGTACTGTAAATGATACATATCGCGAAAACTGTGCTTGTGTTGGAGAAGCAGATATGGATTCTGATAATGACACGATTCCAGATTGCGTCGATGAGTGCATGGGCTGGGATGATAATTTGTTAGGGACAAGTTGTGATGATAATGATCCGTGTACCATTAATGATATCTATACTGCCTGCGAAGTTTGTGCCGGTACTATTGATGATGATAATGATGAAGATGGGATTCCCGATATATGTGATTCCTGTCCGGATTTACCAAATGATCAAATCGGAGAGCCATGTGATGACGGTCAGGAATGCACCATAAATGATGTTTACCTGGATAATTGTAATTGCGTTGGGGATGTATCTGAAGATTCAGATAATGATGGTATATGTAATGCCATTGATGGATGTCCAAATGATCCGGATAAATCGAGCCCAGGAAACTGTGGTTGCGGAGTTAGCGATATTGATACAGATGATGATGGCACATCCGATTGCAATGATATGTGTCCAGAGGATATAAACAAAACTGACCCTGGAATTTGTGGTTGTGGATTATCAGATGATGGAGATCGAGATTCAATTCCTGACGATTGTGATTCTTGTCCAGATTTAGCAGATAATCTAATTGGACTGCCATGTGATGACGGTCAAGATTGTACGATAAATGATACGTACCTAGATAGCTGTAATTGCATAGGCGAAACGTCAGATGATTCAGATGGAGACGGTATTTTCAATGTGAATGATGAGTGTGAAGGTCAGGACGATAAATTGATAAATCAACCGTGTGATGATAACAATGATTGCACTGAAGACGATATCTTTTTGGGCTCACCAATGTGTGATTGTATTGGAGTGGCCATTGATGACCTTGATAGCGACGGCCTATGTATAACTGATGAGTGTCCAGAATTAGATAATGCGCTGTTTGGGACGGCCTGTGATGACGGAGATGCATGCACAATTAATGATGTTTATGTGGGATCTACAGAGTGTGATTGTAAAGGAACGCTAGACGAAGATTCTGATGATGATGATATCGCTGACTCATGCGACGTATGTCCTCAACTTGATAATTCTCTCATAGGAACCCCATGCGATGATGGATCATCTTGTACAGAAAATGATATGTATGTTGGTGATACAATTTGTGAATGCGTGGGAACAGAAACTGATGATGGCTTCACCGTCGATGCAGGAGAATCGATACAGTTAGACTGCGAGAATAATCCAATTACATTGGTAGCCATGACAGATGAGACAAATGTCAGTTTTGAATGGACTTTGGATGATGTATTTATAGGAGATGAACAATCGATTACAGCTGCACAAAGTGGAACATACCAAGTCATGGCATCGGTAGGAACTTGCGTGGCAGTCGATGTAGTAACTGTTATTATTTCTGAATCAATTAATCAGATCAGAGAAGATACACTTATCGCTTTTGGTGAACAATTAAATTTAGTTCTTTCTGATGCAATGGATATTGAATGGATTCTCCCTTCTGGTTACACATCAGATTGTGATGATTGTAATGACATTACGATAAGCCTCACAGAAGAATCTGGGGAGATTATGGTGACATATACGAATAGTGATAATTGTGAAATTAGAGAAACAATTTTAGTAGAAGTGCAATCCGATCCCATTGTATTAGATCCCATTAATTATTTATCATTAAATGGAGACAATGTAAATGATATTCTATTTTTCAAAAGATTAAATGAGGTAGAAAATCCTAGTCTGTCAGTCATGAATGAGTGGGGTCGAATACTTTTAGAAATACCAGTTTATGCTAATGATTGGGATGGACAAATTAATGGAAGCACACTTCCAGATGGTGTATACTATTATGTCTTGAACTATACAAACATAGAAGGTCCACAGTCATTAAATAGTGATTTATTAATCTTAAATAGATAGTAAAATGAGAAATAATTTAAAATATATATTCACTCTTAATTTTATTGTATTTACAATTTCAACATTTTATGCCCAACAAAAAGAAATCATAAGATTTAATTTATATAACCAATTTTTACACAATCCGGGAGCGACTGGCATATCGAATGACATCTTGGTGACAGCATATCATCAAAAGGCTTTTACAGGTGTCACTCGTGCACCTGGTGTGTCCTTGGTTTCACTCCAACTTCCGATTCCAAAATTGAGTATGAACTTGGGTGCGAGTTTACAAACCAAGTCAATCGGAATATTACAAGATTCTCGAATAGGACTCACATATTCATACAGAATTAGAAGTTTATTTTCTGGATCTGATTTTGTTTCAATTGGAATTTCAGGAGAATTTGCACAACTAAGAATCAATGGTTCAAAATTAGCAGCTGGAGTAAATCTATCAGATCAAACTATTTCTCAAATGGTTGAATCAGGTATTGGAAATAATTTTGGAGTTGGTTTGGTTTATGCATCTGCACCTGGTTTATCTAGGAACATACGGACAATATTAAGAACTGGATTATCGGGTAAACTGTCACTGAAAAAAAATAGTGTGATATCGAATTTTAGTTTTGAAGATCAGCAAGAGTATTCTGGTTTTATCATGATAGAAACAGATATAGATAATGATATTATTCTAAAGCCAATGATTGAGGCAAATTATGACAGTAATGAATTTTTTGATGGAAGAGTTTCATTATCAGGAGAATTTAATCGCTTCATTTTAGTCGGGGCGTCTATGGATACTGGAGGCTTTCTTGGCTTTCAAGCGGGAGTCAATCTTGGAAGGGTGATGTACTTAGATGATGCCCAACAAATATATGTAGTACTAGCAGGAGTACTTCCTCTTGGCAACTCAAATCAATTTTTAAATACAGGATATTCGGCAAAAGTAATTTACAGATTTGAAAGAAGTGAGCGGATGATGATTGATCGATATTTTAGGTAAAAAAACTTAATTTCTTTTGATACGATCACCAATATTTATTAACTATTTATCGTCCTTCTTGCTATTTCTATCTTCTGTTTTACTACAGTTGAATCCTTTATCTTATCAACTACAACAATTTAATGGACTAGAACAATTAAACTTCAAAAGGATAGCAGATTTAAATATTTCTATTTTTAATCGACATAATAAAATCAATTATTTTTTAGATACATTACAATTCAAGTATAACAACACATATCAAAGTAGCATTCAACCACAAAAGTATTTTATCACGTCAGATAAAGTCAATACATATTTGAATGTTGATACAGGATCAATTATTCATCGAAAAAAGAATAACTCATTTAAAGAAAATATTTCATTTGTGATTAATGATGATATTTTATACCAAAATGAGATATGCCCATATCTGGATGATATTGAAGAATTCGTTCGAAATTATTTCGACTTATGGAATGATAAACTATATGGTCAGATTATGATGATACCTCCTCATCCTAGCGATAATAATTTTTCTAAAGTTGGAATGTTCCATGGCATTTTGAATAACAGATTATTGAACTTTTACTTTTATAGAGATGAGGAATATGCAGGTTTTGTCTCTGATGATGGGACTCCTATTGAGTTTGATTTTTTTAAAATGCCCGTTAAAAATACGGTTATTTCTTCTTACTATAATTTGGAAAGAGTCCATCCGGTTTTAAAAATTATTCGTCCACATTTGGGGACAGATTATGCAGGAGGTGAAGATGATCCTGTTTATGTTGTCGCAAACGGAGTTGTCGAAGAGGTGGGACGTAAAGGCGCAAATGGCAACATTATTAAAGTCAAACACTCTGATAGGTATTCTACACAATATTTACATCTCAAATCAATTAAAAACCATTTAAAAATAGGCTCAAAAGTCACAAAAGGTCAGGTCGTTGGATATTTAGGCACAACTGGTTTGTCAACAGGACCTCATGTCTGTTTTAGATTTTGGGATCGAGGACGACAAATTAATCACTTAGAAACAAGCCCTGGCTCTGTACGAACAGGACATGTAATTGATCGTGAATTATTCTTGGAAAATAAAAATTATTATGATTCAGAATTGAATACACTTAAATCATAAAGAGTGAAAATGAAGCCACTCTATAGGATTAAATTTATTGAAGAAACGACTGTTGATCAACGAGCTTCTGTTAGAGATGTTTTTGAAAGCTATGTGACAATTGGCAGATCTTCGAATTGTTCAATTCAATATCATGATAATTGGAGATCGGTCAGTAGAGAACATGTTATTCTAGTTGCTGATCAGGAAAAGCTAGTGTTAAAAAAACCTGCTGGATTGAATAATGATATTTTGCTAAAAGGGAGTATACTCCAAGGCACTGAAGAAATCATTTCAAAGAAGACCAAGGTTCAATTAGGATCGAACGGTCCGAGCTTTCAGATATTAATCCCACGACGTATTTCATTTAACAAATGGAAATTATCTTCAAGCGGTCCTTTGATTAGTCCATCTAGTCATGCTGTTAATAATTTGCAATTATTTATCTCTTATTTTATTCTGGCAATTTCAGTCATTTTATTTATGTGGACGGTGTTTAGGATATGGTAATCAGTAGATTAGAAAAGAGCTTAAATGTCAAAATGTATGATAAGCTAACTAGAAATTAACTAAGTGAGAAAACGGATTTGAGTCTTCTGGATTTTAATAAAAATCTACACGTATTGGGTTACTTTTTGTATGTATATGTCATACATGAATAAAAGTAAATATTAAGTATTCACAAAAATTATTCTCGGTATGTTTAATTGTATTATTAATCAGTTGCGGAAAAGATGATGACCCCACTGCATTAGTAAATCCATCTGATAGCAATGCGATAAATGAGATTCTTATATTTCCTTTTGGCTCAGAAGCGAACCAAGGCAGTCCACCACCTCCATCAAATTCTTCTCAAGCACCTGAAGTTGATAATACGGTAAATAATATTACAAGTTCAAACGGGTCTACCTCTCCTTTGTCATTCACGTATTCAAGAGTATCTGGAAATTTGGGCGGCTGTTATGTTCAAGTGGCTGGTTCAAACGAATATTACACTGTTCCTTATGGTTCAAATTCAGGAAGATCCGGTGATCTACAATTACCAGTTGGTATACCAACAAATGTTGATGAAGGTGAATTTTGTCTGGATTTTTGTTCATTTGATGAAAATGGTTTTGGTGTTTCTTCTGTAATGGCTTGATCTTTTGCTTCAGGTTTAGATTCAACTGTTTTTCAATAGTGTTGCTGCTCTTTACTTTATTTTTCGGTTCTTGAATATTACTATTTACAGCGGCCACAGAATTTTGGATTACTGGTTTTTTATTTAAATCTGATGAGGGAGAATTCTGAATTTCATTTAGATTTTCATTTGGAGTGTTGTTATATCGTTTTGTTGTGTTGTTAGCAATCAACACTTCGGCTGGATTATTATCTGATTTGGTCTTTTGGTCTACAGATTTAGCTTTTTCTCTAATGCAGTTTATCCAATATTCCTTACAAACATCAGACACACAAATATCAATTTTTTGAAAGCCAAATTTTTCTGGAATCATTTGAAATCCATTTGGAGTACTGTTTGACTTACTGAATACATTACCATCTATGCTTATAACTGGTTTCTGATCTTGATGATCACCAATTATTCGAAAATCAATGGGATCTATGCAATTATGTTGGTATACCAACTCCGAATTTGATTCTTCCGGAATACCTACAATCATAGCATTAAAGCTCACTCCATTGATGAGCACATACCAGTCTTCTGATCCTTGATTGCAGCATGATAAGCTAAGTATGAAAACAATAAATAGAATTAATCTCGCCATAATTTAAAAAGACATTAGCTATTTATCTTCGCTTTTAAATCGGAAGACTTTGTTCTTTCCCAAAACTATTAAGGTTCCATCTTTTATTTCTGTAGCTTCTCGTATTTGGATAAACGTAGCTTCATTCGAACCTCTGTTTTCTATGTACCATTTGTTATCTCTGCGCACAAACTCTACGTGTTTTTCTCTAGAGATACTGGCGTCAGAAGGATCTATAGCGTCTCTTCCTAATGAAATGTGTTCGCCAACTCTGTGAATCGGATTAATAGTTGTATTTACCGGTTCTAAGGTGATTCTACCTGGTTGGTGTTTTGTACTTCTATCAGGTTCTACCGGTTTTGGTTCTGCTGCTTTTTCAACAGGTTTTTCTTCTCTGATAAATTCAAAAGGATTAAAATTGTCTGGATGGTCACTCATATTTTATATTCTTAAGTTGATACCTAGGCCAAATGACCAGGCATTTAATTTTCTATTTTTTATGCGTTCGAACTGTGGGGTATAGTGTATTGTTTCATTGTTAAGTTCTTCGCTGATGACATCATTGTCTGTAAATGATGATATCGCAATGTTATATCCTGCACTAGCAACAATTTGTAGTTTTGAAGAGATGAATATTCCTGCGGCAGGACGGATTAATCCTGAAAGCATTTGATTGCTTTCTATATTCGATTGGTATTTTCTATTATTAACACTTGATGAATTATTACTTAATGCGTTTAATACATCAGTATTGTTTGAAAGATTATTGAAGATGTCATCAGTGGGGACTTCGAATTCTTTTCTTGGATTAGTTAAGTCAAATGTGGAATAATTAAAATTTTGATAAAGCGCACCTATTGTTATTGATACCCCTAACTGGCTTCCAATAATTTTTTCCAGATAGAGTAGGGGACCTGCAGATAAAATTAGGCCTGAAAGCTCTTCAGTATTATTGGATTCAGTGATAGATTGAATTTGGTAATTGTACGAATCTGACTCTACCCCTGATAATGAAATTATGTCTCTTGTTACATCATTAACAACAATCCTAATAGAATTAACTGCGGATGATTCTATTTTATGCTGAGATGCACCAATATGTATGCCTACTCCAATACTCTTTAGGAATTTATAGATATATTCTCCACTTAAGCCAACCGCTGTAAATTTTGAATTGTCATGCTGTGGTGTGACGTTACCTAAATGATACAATGTGTTGATTGAAAAAATTTGACGACTGCTGTTAAAGCTGTTATTGTTTTTTGCTGAACCTTGCTTTCTGGACCTTTTTTTAGAAGACAATAAGGAGGCTTCATTAATTATTTCACCTTCAATTTTATTTATTTTATAATTTGATATATTGTACCTGTCCAATGTGATTGTAAATGTCAATCTGATGTCTCTTCCGCCATCTCCAAGTAAGGAAAATGTTTTTTCGTCTTTTTCTGTAACAAGTGTTTTTTTAATATTTTTTAAAACTTGTAATCTCACTTCATAATTAAAATCATTATCTTCTTTGATTGAGTTTATGGTAGCAGGTGTTTCGAGTAGAAAATTATAACGACCAGCACGTAAAGCCGAAACAACTTCTGCAGTATAATCAATGACTGTTGTCGATTCATCATTTTGATTATAATCGGCATAAATTTCTGTATCTAAATTTCCGAATAGTTTTCTAAATTTATACAGATCGTCCGTACTTTGTAAATCACCATAATCTCTGTAGTCTCTAATTAAATTATGTATTGACTTTAGAATTTCTTGTTGAATACCATTGGTTACTTCCTTAGCTATGTTCGCATTCATCGAGATTTCCACAGAAGATTGACCGATTTGGCAAATTCCTGCATTAATAAAGAACAGCGATAAAAACACGACTATAATTGTATTGTATTGACTTTTCACTTTTTCACTGTTTATAAAATTTAGATATTTCTACTTCTCCGTCTTTCCTTACAGCTTTCACTAAATATATTCCTGAATCTAGAGTTTGCAATTGAATATTATGCACAGTTCCTGAACCAGACGACTCCATTATCTTAGTTCCATCTATGCTATACAATTTCCAATTAAATGGCAGTTTAAGCTTTGCATCAGCTTCTATATTAATAAATGAAACAGCTGGATTAGGACCAATTTTTAAATTGAATGGTTCTTCATTAAAACTTCGAATTTCTCCAAGACTAAAATTGGATAAAGTTGTTTCGCATCTTTCGTCATTTAAATTAAGCTTTATACTTGTAATACTACTGTCTACATCCGACAGGAAAAAATTTCCATTTAATTCATCCATTTTTTTACCATCCAGAATCCAATCGAAGTCAATATTGTCTGGTATATTCTCAGCGACGATCAAATTAATAGGATCCTTCCACCATATGATTCTAACGTCATCTATATTTGGGATTCCAAGATTGATTTTCACATACTGCGTGTCAAATTCTAAACATGTTGGATTCTTTGAATATGCAATGCCTAAGAGATAGCTTTCTTTTAAATTATTGCTATCAATTGGATTTAGTAAAAAGGAGTGAGTTGTAGTTGATGAAGTAAACACAGGATTTATTGTAGAATCTTTAGCTATTAGTGTAAGCTCAGTTAAATCAGCGGCTTCATTATTTAATACCGAACTGATCAAAATTGTATCAGTGAAAGAACAAGTAGAATAAATATCTTTTAATAGGACTTCATTTTCAATTTCTAATTTTAATTCTGCTAATGTATCAGAATCACAAAGAGTATTGGATCTTATGTATACGTCAGTTAGCAAAGCAGGTAAGCCTAAATTGTCTAATGATTGAGCTTGGTTAATCTCGAAATTTTGCTCCATTCCATTATCTGTATAATAAATTGTATACGAAGAGTCAGGGGGAACAATGTCCAAGTTGTTTCCGAAGGGCATACAAGTCGTGACTCTTTCAAATCTTATTTTATTTGGCGTATAGAAGCGATCATCAAGTTCGAAATCAATATTAAATTCTGCTGCAGTAATACGTTTTATATCCAATGAGTCTTGAAAGTAAATTGTGTCAGTTGATTTGTTGAGGATAATTCGTTCGAGTGGAGCTAAGATTGTTTCCGAGTATTCAATCTTATATGTAAGACTTTCGAGTAATTTTTCGATTACCAGTTTAGAATCACAATTTACATAGTCAGTGATAAGATTAAGGCTTGGTTCTGGTATATCAATACGATTTGAATTTATAATTTTACATGTATATATTCCTGGTTGTATAAAATATATACTATCAATATTAATATCAGAATTACTTACTTGGTAAATCGAATCATTCGTAATTGGTATTGTCAACGGGCCTGCTTGCGTAAAAATATGAAGCGTGTCATTTTCAATAGCTCCTGCAATTTTTAAATTCAAGTTGTCATCAAAATCAAAAAGCTGAATCAGAATAGAATCTGAACAGACTTGAATCTCATCTCCCATTTGAGAATGAAGATTTCCCATTAAGAGAAATACCCATGTAGTTATTGTGAAAAAACGTTTCATATATTTAGCATCTGAATCTACTGACTTTGATTCCGGATGTTTTATTTATTTTATTAATAATATTCGTTTCTAAAAAAGTCAAATTAATATTTTGCAATTCTCTTAATTTTGAAATATCAGAAGATGAGTTTAATGACTTATTATTTTTTAATTTTTCAAATTCAACTGTTAATTGATAGTCATCTGAAATATTATGTTGAGTCATCAAATCACTTAAATGTTCTAATGTTCGATTGATACAGCTTATAATACTTGCTGTATTATCTACTGGTGCTGGTTTAACTTTTATTTGTTTTGGCTCTTTAGTTTCAATTGGTTTTTTCTCAATTTTCGTAGCACTTTTTCTGATGTTAATCCAACGAGTCGTTCGCTCATTCTGACATTGTATTTCTATTCTATAAAATCCTGGATCTGATAAGGTAAAATGATTGTACTCGCTTAATGGTATTGTATTTTTATCTTCTTTAGCGATAGTTAATTCTAGATTGCCTTGACAGTTGTTGGATTGAATGTTTAGTTGATCCGTATTCATAAATTGATATACCATTTCATCGTCCTCGTACGGAGTCCCTACAATGGAGTGCATGAGCTGTCTGCCGTTAATACTCACATTTACTTCTTCAGGAATAGCATCCATGTGTCCACATGAGATTTGGAAAATAACGAAGAAAAGAAATGAAAGCAATAGTTGTAGCTTATCCATTTATACTCATTGTTTTTTGTAACATATTTTGAAATGTAAATCTTCTAGAATAAGTATATCACTTTTGAATTTTTGAATATATACACCTTCAACATTATTCGCACTTTCAACACCTTTCATTACGCTTTCATATCGTTTAAAGAAATTCTCTGGATTTTCAATATTTGATTGATCAGCTTTCCACTTAACGTATAAATGATTACATGTTTTTTGTATTGAGTCCCATTTTTTGTCGTAATCTGATAGTGATTGTTTTTGTGCATTATTTACTGTCTGCGATGGATTTTCAATTTTATCTTGATTTGTTTTCTGGATTACGTTTTGATTAATATTTGTTTTATTTGTAGAAGTTATCGGTGCAGATTTAATCTGCTTTTGTAATTCGATATTATTGTTGCTAGAAGGTTTGTTGGTTTCTTTTGATTTATTTAAATAGTTGGTTTTATTCGAATTTTTTGAATTAGTATTTTTTATATCAGTTTTCTTTTCTTTTTTAGGTTTCTGTTTAGGTTCTGCTGATGTTTTCTCTTCCTCTTTAATTTCCAGCGCCATAGTATCGCTCACTATTGAATCTATACCCATCATTGTTTCTGACTCTAGAGGAGTTCCTATAATCACATTTTCAGTATACTGTTTGGAATTCGACTTATAGTAATAGTAGATTCCTCCTACGATCCCTAGTCCTAATACCGCCATTAAAAGAGTCGTGAAAATGCTTCCCTTCTTTTTAGGTTTTGGTTCTAGTAAATCTGTTGTTATAACATTACTATTTTCATCTATCTTATCTTTCTCAATAAATGGTGCCACAAAAGCAGGTCCTTCCAAAACCTGACACATTGCGATGGTGATGTTATCTGTTCCTCCAGCGACATTTGCCTCGGATATTAATGTTTCAATTAACTCTTGAGGTTTTGATTTTAAATTCTTGACAATGGCTAAAATTTGTTCATCACTTAACATGCCATTTAAACCATCTGAACAATTTATAATAATATCATTTTTATAAATCGGATAAATGGCCGAGCTTGGTGTTGGATCACTAAATGGGTCACCAATTGACTGAGTAATAATATTGCTTTGAGGATCAACCCTGGCTTGTTCCGGTGTCATTCTACCAGCCAATACTTCTCGCCACACAAGCGAGTGGTCGTCCGTTATCTGTTCTAATTCCTCAACTGCAAAATTGTGATTTGTTAATCTGCCATCTGGAGAATATCTATACACTCTGGAATCGCCAATCCAAGTAATATATAGATTGTTTTCTTTAATGAAGCAGATGCTACAAGTCGTACCCATACCTTGTGTCTCGGGATGGAGAATAGCATGGTTTTTCACCACTCCATGTGCTGACATTAAAGCGTCAGACAAGATGTGAGTGATATCGTCATCTTTTGTGTGTTCATTCAGATGATTCTGACAATACGACTTTACTGTTTTGATCGTAAGTTCGCTGGCGACTTCACCTGCATTCGTTCCACCCATCCCATCAGCGACCACAAAAATACATCCATCAGCTGCGGGCTCAAACGGATTGACATCAAGAATCCAGTTTTCACTGTTCAGGGACTGGCTGACAATAAATGTATCCTGATTAACAGTGCGGACCACACCGACGTCAGTCTTGGCAATTATTTGTAGTTTAGTCTGTTTCAATTAATTAAGATTTGACATCGGAACAACGACACCTGTAGTCGTACCAATAGTTCCTGTAATAATTCCTATTGCTTTAAATTCCCCATTTATATTTTTAAATACTGGTCCACCTGAACTGCCTGCTCCGAAACCAACATTGCTAATATTAATGACTCCATTTATTAATCCATTCTGTGAGATTATTCCATTAGACAATAAAGGAGAAAGGTTTCCAGCACTAGGTTGAGTCGCTAATGAATAAGAGAATCCCAGAGCATAAATATTATCTCCGGCTCTAACAGTATTTATTTCATCAATGGAAGCTTCCGAAATTTTACCTTTATCCTTTCTCAAAGAATGAATCGCCCAATCCGTGGAATAATCCTTACACAATTTGATATCTATTTTTTTTCCTTTTTTCTTGAAGAATAAAAATTTTCCATTTTCAACCGTTCGATGTGTTTCAAGTACGTCCTTACTATCATTATATTTAAATTCAGTAGAATTAAGTGATAGTGTTTTATTTTCTGGAGAAATTAATTCAAATACAACATTGATTTTTCTATACTCTAATTCTGCTTCATTAAGTGCATAATAAAAAGATCGGAAATCAGGTGAGCTAGCATCATAAAATCTCCAAGGCTGTATAACATGTCTTGCAGTAATAAAATTACCTTCGTTTGTCATAAATCCTGTTCCTGACCATAGTCCATTATTTTTACTTTCATCTGGAGTCAGTTCTTTGACACCTAAACTTTGAAATCCACTTTCATTTTCAAATTCTACTCGTTTAGCTATAAGTAAGTAGACATCCTTATTTGCTAGCTTATTAAAATCTACTGCGCCAGAATTATTTTCTGATGCTCCATTGCCAGGCGTTTCTTGTTGCGTTACCGGTGTTTCATTTTGAACTTGTGAATTTCCAGTAGTCCCACTAGCATTATTGCTGTTGCTGCTATTTTCATTCAAAACATTCGAACTACTATTATTTGGCTGTTGTGGTTGAGCTGCAGGCGGAGCAGTTTGAACTTCCCTGACAATTACTTGTGGTTCTCTGCTTTCAAGTTCCTGAATTTTAGCCTGCATCGCAGCACTCTCAGATTTGTGAGCTTCTAATTGTTCTTTTAATCGTCGAGCTTCTCCCGAATTTTTATTAGATAAAATTTTGTACTTGCCTTCTAAATCTGAGATCTGCGATTCCTTCATCGTCATTTGGTTTTGCAATTGACTGTACTGACCTTGTGTCTGTTTTAAATCACTTGACAAAGACATCGATTTGTATAAGCTCAGGCCGCCAAAACTTAAGCCACCGATTAAAGCAATTCCGAGAAGCCACAGAGCTTTTTTGTAAGGACGAGTAGCTTGACTTATGGCACTCCCAAGTCTTGCGGTGAAGCCCGGACCTTTTGGAGCTGCGGCTGCACCGCCACCTACAGAACTTTGCATCGAATTAAAACGAACTCTTGGACCATTGACAGAAAACTGGATTTCATCTCCATTATTTAAAACTGTTGGGCCATTGATTGGGTTACCGTTAACCAAGGTAGGATTCCCGGCTTGAGGATTCTGGTTCAACACAAAATCATTGCCTCCTGTGGTAATGGAAGCTTGCTGTCTGCTGACTGTGCTATACTGTTCCCCATATTTTACATGACATTGATCTCCTCTGCCAAAGGTGATATTTGGTAACATAATATTTTCTACTGACCCTATTGGATGTTTTACTGTTGGGTCGAGGTAAACCAAAGTATAATTTGCACCACTTTTTCCTCTTATATAATCGACGCTTTGTCGGATAGTTGCTCCTAGGTTGCTTCCTGCTGGATTGAATCGTTCTGTTTTTGCTGCCATAATTTAACTATTTTGTTAAGCTGATAGTATCTCTATCATCTTTTGATTTTACTAAGATTAATATGTCTTCAGCTTCTTTAAGTTGAATGTATCGGTAAATGAAATCATAGGAAACAGTATTGTTTATATCCACGATACCTACCTTTTTTGATTGTTTATCTTGGACCACGAAGTAGTCAGTATCTTTCCATTGCATTGATTTGGCATATGTAGATTGGATTGCTGCCATATTATTATCCATGGGATTTGATGGTTGCGTTACAAACCATCCAATTAATCCAGCAACGACAAGCATGGGTAAGCCAAATGCCAATATTTTCTTTAAAGAACTTTGACGATTATTTGATGCTGCAGATACGTTTGGAATATATCTTTGTGTTAATGGCTTAGTTCGACTTTCATGTGCCAGAGTGTGCACAGGAGTTTCCTGTTCTTCGATTAATTGTTGTTCATCTAGTCTAATGGTACTTGGAGCTGGCGTCGCTTTATATTCTGGTTGATTCTCAAGACTTGGCCAGAATCCATTTGATCTAAAGAAGTGACAAGTTTCGGCTAAATCCTGTGAAGACAAGCGTCGTGTCGTGTCCTTATTTAATAGAGCATAAATGATGTCTTTATATCGTTGGCTGTAATAACCATTAATCTCTGGAATTTGACCACCGTTGTTTAAAATAGTTCCAAGAGACATATTCATTTCATTGGTCATTTCAAACAGTGTACAACCAAGAGAAAACATATCACTTTGAGGATTATTTCCGAGTTCCCCTCGTAATCTCTCTGGAGAAGCATAGGCAAGTGTCATTGATGAATTACCCATTTGATTTGTTTGTCTCACGATCGTTTCTCTAATTTCTCTGGTTATACCAAAATCTGACAAAGCATATGTCGTCTCTCCGGATTGAGGATCTTCATACATTAATACATTAGCAGGTTTGACATCGTGGTGAACAAGACCCATTTTGTGAACGTGATTTAATGCAAGAGATAGATCGGATAGTACCTGGGATAATTCCTGTTCAGTAAATAGATTTTTATAATTTCCTGAAAGTTGAGATGCTCTTGATTTTCTTTCTCTAAATTCTTGCCAAAGTGAATTCCTGCATAAGGTCATGACAATGATCGGTGTTCCCTCAAGTTCAAAATAATCTAAAGGAGCAATAATGTTTTTATGTTTGAGTTTTTTCGTTTGCTCATATTCTTTTTCTAATAATGATTTACTAAAATTATCTAAGGAGAATTTTGGTGAAAATAATTTTAATGCATATTCAGTTTGATCATTCTCTTTTTTGGCAGACCAAACTTCAGCAGTAGCACCTTCTCCAATAAACTGAAGTAAAGTAAAATCACCAACTTTTTTTCCTTCTATTGATTCTAGCATTTCTTTATGTAATTAATATCATTTCATAGGAGCCAATAACAATTTGATCTCCATGATTAAGTTTGACAATTTTTTCTTTTGCGATTTGCAATCCATTGAGTTGAATCCCATTCATGGAAAAAGACCAATAGTCTGCAGATTCCAAATCATATTGGCCATCTCTTATATACCATCCATCATGTAACTTTTCAATTGTCGCATGACGTTTTGAAATAAAAGACTCATGCAGACTGATATCATTATTGACACCATTTTCATTAATTCTTCCAATGGTAATGCACTTATTATTTTTCTTAGTTAGAATTTGATCTAAGTCATATTGATAATTAGATGAAGTACTGTCGGTCACATTTAGTTTAGTAGAATCTGACCACTGTAGCGCAGGTGCAAATAAGTAATCATCAAGATTAATATTTATAAAACTAGCCGCTTCAGCTATCGATTGAAATCTATTTTTTGGATCCGCTTGCAAACATTTTTTAAGAAAAGGAACCCATTCACTATTATTTTTTTTGAAAAGCGGATCAATATCAACAATTGATGCTTTCTGTGTTTCCACGTACTTTGACATTTTTTTATTATCAGTCGGAAGATCACCATACGGGAGTTTTCCGCCTGATAAGGCATAATACATAGTGGCCCCAAATGCATAGATGTCCATCGAAGGTCGAGTTAATTTGAAGTAAGCACTATCTTTAAATTGCTCAGGTGGTGAAAATCCTAATGAATTTCCTAAACCGGCTTTTTGTTCTTCACGAATTCTTCCAAAAATATTAGTTTGAGTTAATCTGTTATTTAAATTAGCAGCCAATCCAAAATCTGCGAGTTTAGGAGTATTGTTATGATTAAATAAAATATTACCGACTTTAATGTCTCTGTGGATAATACTTTCATCATGTAAGGCTTTTAAGGCTGACATGATTGACCCACAAAACCCTCTCGCATAATTTTTCTTAGCGAATAAATCTAAATGTTCTGCTAATGTTCCCTTTGAACAATACTCCATTATTATATATGGATTGCCTTGAATAAATCCGTGTTTTAAATTTTTTAGGATGTATTTAGATTCGATTAAACCAACATCAAACTCACGTTTAAACCTGTCTTTCAATAACTTTTCTTCGATTGGTGTTACTTCCCAGAGTCTTAATATTTTAATTGCTAATACATTATTATTTTCGTCTTTAACTTTATAAACATTCCCAAATCCACCAGCGCCTAATTTTGAGTCAACTACATAAAATTCATTACCAAGTACCAGTTCATCTTCTTCCTGGAACAAGACTCTTCCCGCAATGGCCTGATTTGATTCTACGTATTTCATATGAGTTTCATCAGCTTTTAAATTTGTAGAATTTGGAATTGCCGACTAACAATAATGCTCCATCTGTGAGTTTTATATCTTGGGTTAACTGGACAAATAAGGCTTTATTAGATGCCTTATTGGAAATAAACCAATCACCATTTTCTTTATATAATAAAGCATGTTCTTCTACACTAATTGATTTGTCACCTGGATCTATTTTTTCTCTATTTAAAATAACGACATCACTATTTAATTCTAAATCCTGATGCTTTACATTTTCTAATGAAACTGCTCTTAATTTAGGATGTACTGAATACGTAGCTACTCGTTCTTGCATTTGATCAGTGTCTCCCAGAGTATTGTCTTTTGAAAATTGTTCGCCACAGTTAGGACAAGACCGATGCACATCTAAAATGGTATAAGAACATGAATTGCATAAGTTTGACTTAGGAAGCACGACCTCTTTTTGCTCGATATTCTCATTAGTCAACTCCCAAGATTTTAATTGGAATCCGCAAGTCGGACAAAATGGACTTCCTGTATTTTTAGAATTACACTTGGGGCAGTTGTCAACCATAATTATTTATAATATTCCTAATTGGATATTTACAAATTAATGGAATTGTGTACAGAAATTCAGGTAATAATCCAAAAAGAGATAAAAACCCCTTTTTTCGGGGGTATATATTTATTGGCTTTATACATACCTTGTCATTGTAACAATTTTGGTAAAGCAACTCCGTCGTAATAAGTAATAATTATGAACACCTTCAGTCTGTCAGAGAATTCGAGGAGTGCATTTAATATTGCACAATCCATAGCAAAAGAAAACCATTCGCACCATTATGGTGGGGTGCATTTATTTAAAGCACTATTACATAATGAGATTGGATTATCATCCCAATTAGTTTCTTTTGGTAAAGATGTAAACTATTTAAATGATTGGGTCGAATATAGAATAGAACAATTACCTAAAAATGGAAGACCTGCATCTGAAATAAATAAAAATAAAGAAATTGATAAAATATTAGAGGTTTCAGATCTTGTTAGATTAAAATTGGGCCATGAATTAGTAGAACCTATGTCTTTATTAATTTCTTTATTAAGAACAGGCATTGTTTTCTCTGATGACCAACTAAAATCTATTCCTCTTAGTGAGCAAGAATTACTTCAATATTATTTAGAAGATAGAGAAATTGGAATTTCTAATACAAGTCAGGGTGATAGCAATAATAAAAAAGAACAGAAGAATGCTGATGCTCTCTTAAAGTATTGCCATGATTTAACTTTGTCTGCTAAAGAAGGTAAGATTGATGAAGTCATTGGCCGTGAAGCAGAGTTAAGAAGTTTAAAAGAAATTATAGGCCGACGAACAAAGCCTAATGTTATTATTGTTGGAGAGCCTGGTGTAGGTAAGACATCATTAATAGAGGGATTCGCTCTTGATTTATCCAAAGATAATGTGCCTGATTTTTTAAAAGGAGCCTTGCTCTATGAATTGGATTTAGGATCATTAATCGCTGGTGCATCCTATAAAGGAGAAGTAGAGGACAGGTTAAAAAAGATAATAGGATCATTAAAGTCCTCTGATAATATCATTTTATTCATTGACGAAATTCATGCATTATTGGATCCTAAAAGTGGATTTGGTGGAGCAGCAAATTTGTTGAAGCCTGAGTTGGCAAAAGGAGAGATTACTGTAATTGGAGCGACAACTAATGAAGAATACAGAAAATATATAGAATCTGATGAAGCTTTTAATCGACGCTTTGATCTGGTAAGAGTAGAAGAGCCAGACTTTCAAACAGCATATCAAATGCTGAAAAAAGTGATTCCCTATTATGAAAAGCACCACGATATTGTTGTTGAGGATTTAGCGATTAGAGATGCCATACGATTATGTCAGCGCTATTTAAAAGAACGGAAGTTGCCAGATTCTTCTATTGATTTATTAGATCAGACCATGGCTGCTTTTAAAATGATGAAAGAGTCAACAGAATTATTGTTAAGCCAATTTAATGATGAATTAACAAGTTTTGATTCTGAACCTACATTTGAAGAAATAAAGTGGATTGGTAGAAATATTAATTCTTCCTTTAGTCCAATATTACTTGGAAAACTCAAAGAAGATCTAGAGTTAAATGAAAAAGATTCAATCAATCATTCTGTAGAATTGATTCAAAAATACCTTGATGATATAAAAACGGTTTATACTAATTCTGAATCGACAATTACTTCTGAAGAGATTGGTGCTATGGTTTCCCAAAAGACAAATATTCCTTTAGGGAAATTGCAAAGCGATGAACAGCAGAAACTACTTGACCTAGAACAAATTTTACAGAAACGAGTGGTAGGTCAGGATCATGCTATTCATATCATTGCTGAGTCAGTCAGAGAGTCAAGAGCTGGTTTACTTAAAGCAGGACAGCCGGTTGGATCATTCTTTTTTATGGGTCCTACTGGAACTGGTAAAACAGAATTAGCAAAAACACTTGCAGATTTTTTATTTAATGATGAACGAGCTTTGATTCGCTTTGATATGTCAGAATTTAAGGAAGAGCATTCTGTTGCATTATTATATGGAGCGCCTCCCGGATATGTTGGTTATGAAGAGGGCGGAATGTTGGTCAATAAGATTAGACAACAACCATATTCAATCGTATTATTTGATGAGATTGAAAAAGCTCATCAGTCTGTATTTGATTTATTTCTTCAAATTTTAGATGAAGGAAAACTATCAGACAGATTAGGGAAAATTGGAGATTTTTCTAATGCTATTATTTTATTTACTTCAAATATTGGTAGCGATTTTATTATTGAAAAATTTAATAATAAAGAAATTCCTGATTCTACAGTGTTGATGGAAAAAATGTCGAATTACTTCAGACCTGAATTTTTGGCAAGACTAACTGAAATCGTACCGTTTGCTCCAATCAGTTCTGATATTCTGGTTAAAATATTTGACATACACATCAAGCAATTGATAAAAATTCTTGCTAAAAAAGAAATTGAACTAACAATTAGTGATGAAGCTAAATTTAGAATCGCAACAGAAGACTTTGATCAGCGATATGGAGCAAGACCTATAAAGGGTCGGATTCGAAATTTTATCAGAAGACCTTTTTCTAAAAAAATAATTTCAGGTGAGGTGACTAATGAGTCTTCTGTACACTTAGAGTTAGATAAAGACAACGAAATAGTATGGATAATCAATTAATCAAAAAAATAATAATATGGATGATGAAGTAATAATTGGTGGTAAGGTCAGAGAAAGACAAGTTTCAGAAGCTATCTCTTTACTGCCAATGAATAAAACCATGGTTGTTCAAAAATTGACGAATGACCCCGCTGGTAGCCCAGAAATTGTTCAAGGCTTACAAACCGTTGAAGATGTATTTGATCATTTTAAACCAAAGGTCGAAGTAGAGTTTGAAGACAAAGAAGGCAATGAAATGAAAGAAGAATTGTCATTTTCAAATGTTGGTGATTTTGGTGTAAAAGGTGTATTAAAGCAAAGTAAATTCCTGAATGGCTTACAGAGTGAAAAAGATGAATTATTCAGATTTATGAAAATTTTAAAATCAAATAAAGTTCTTCAAAAAGTACTGAATAATCCAGAAGAAAAACAAGCGTACATAGCTGCTTTGAAGCAGGCATTAGAAGAAATTAAAGGATCCTAAAATTCGAAAAAATGGCAGAAGAAAATAAAAACGTAGAATCACAAGACGTAAAAGAACAGGAAGGGTTTCAAGTAAAATCTGTAGAACTACTGGAAAAATACGGTGGGTTTAATTTTATGGAGACTACTGTAGATGGCCTAAAGGAATTGAATCCAAAAAGTAAGGCGAGGAAAAATATTTTTTTGACAGAATCTTCAAAACAATCAGACAGGGATGATCTGGCTAGGAGACTGGAACTATGGATTTCTCTTATTGAAGAAGGAGAAGAAGTAGAAGACATGATAAGTAAATGTTCGACTACTGTAGATG
>Ga0209828_1000867_pt1 | contig 28551 bp, 16 predicted proteins | sample MaitaG_FD_187429 | JGI IMG/M metagenome (GOLD analysis project Ga0209828, IMG submission 187429) | Marine algal microbial communities from Maine, USA - Maine_Asex2 metaG (SPAdes) (version 2) | ecosystem: Host-associated > Algae > Red algae > Unclassified | place: Maine, USA | collected 2015-01-05
TTTAAATAAAACTGCTGTGGCAATCGCAGAAGTCATCATCATCTTATGTGTATCTAAAATTAAAGAATCTGCTAGCTCAACTCCTGCTAATAAGTGCTTATATTCTTTAGAAAAAATAACCGGACCTCCATGTGCCGCATCCACATGAAACCACAAATCATACTGCTTTGCATAGGCCGCCATTTTTGTTAGGTCATCAAATTTTCCAGTTGAGGTGGATGGTGCACATCCAACTAAAGCTATAATCTCAATTCCATCATCTTTCGCTTTTTCGACATACTCTGGAATTAATTCGGTTTTAATCCTAAAATCATCATCTACAGGAATCTTAATTACACCTTTACTCCCCCAACCCATTATCCTAGCGGCTCTGTCTATGCAATAATGAGCTTGCTCCGACACTAATAACCCCATTGACGGAACACTTCCTTCTTCCCACACATCAGTTTTACTTTTCGCCTGTCTAGCAGCAAGCATTACAGTTAAATTAGCAAGGGTACCACCAGAAGTAAAAAAGCCACTTCCATTCTCAAATCCGAATACCTCACAAAATTTTTCAACAACTTTATTTTCAATCACTGTCCCAGATGCACCCATTTCATAGACTCCCATCCCATTGTTAAGTAAACTAATCATCATATCAATGACGGCAACTTGGGGTGCAACCGCAGATACTTGATGACCAACATAATGAGGATGATGGATATGCATAGAGTCATCTATGACACCTTTAGCCAACTCAATTATTGTAGGTTTTGTCGACAATAAGCGATCCCACTTTTCTGTTAATTCTTGATGAGTCGACCATTGATTCACAGGCTTTGTATCTGACTGAATCTGATGTAAATAGTCTGTAAGCAAGTCGACCATATTAATCGCAAGAGATCTAAATTCTTCTGGATCAAATAGGTTCTTTAGAGCAATACTCATCTTATAATTCTAATAGAAAACTAAATTATTTCTTCAATGATCGTCATTATAATTATGAACCGCTATTGAAATTTTAACGTATAAAAAAAGTATGGAGTAAATACAACATCAGGATTGAATTTCATCAACTCTATTTACTATTTCATCAAATCTAGTGTTTGTACTTGGTAATTACCTGAATATTCTATACTTTTAATAAGATCAGATAAAAGCAATTTCTATTTATTTTCATTTTCTGGTCAATCTATTCTATTTGTTTGTGTTGTGCTAATATTTATTTTTTTATATAAATCAATGATGCTCTATGCATAGTAGCAAGAATGCCCCTTTACAACTAAACTTGGACGATAAAAATTATTCGCATTGCTGTATTGAAAAATATGGTACTGCTAAAAAATGGATGCGAGATGATTTCAATTTAAAAGAAATTAACTCGTCTAGAATTTCTGTTTTTAATAAAGTACAACTGGACCGATTAGGCAGTATTCCTTTTGGGAGATTAAAGCCAAATGATAAGACTGACAGGGAACGATTCACTTTGTTTATTGATGGCAAATTTTACAAAATGGATAAATTTACAGTATCTAGTAAACAATTAAAACACGGAGATTTGATTCATTATATTATCACTCCTGAACAACAATTTAGTTTGAAAAAGGAGTTAGTATTTGATGATATCTTGAATTCATTATCAAATAGAGAGAAAGAAGTATTGACCTATTTTGCACAAGGACATTCTATGACAAGGATTGCAAAATTACTATTCCTGTCTCCCCACACCATAGATTCGCATAGAATGAATCTTTGCAAAAAATTGAAAGTCAAACGAACGACAGAACTGGCCGTATGGGCACAAAAACTTGGCCTTCTCAATCAAAATATAGCTAAACCAAAAACTTTATAAACTACTACGGTAAAAAAATATACCCCTAATTTTAGGGGTAGTTTTGGGTTAATTAATATACTAACTTTATCTTTTAAGTACATCTTTGGTATATATTTTAAAATTACAAACCGACTTTAAACTGAACACAACTGCTATGAATAATCATCTTAATGACTTTCAAAACATACTTCAAAGTAATCGCAAAATCTCTCATTTCTATCTCAATAAAGATGAGCAAGTAGTCTGGAAAAGAGATGACTACCTCCTTAGAGAAGATGCGATAAATCTATTAGAATTATTTCAGATGAACACTTGTAAACTCGAAGGAAATCCATTTGATGTAAACGAAGAATTAGCTTCGTCTCAGATGCGCTTTCTTGTTATCGAGAATATAGCGTACTCCTTGAATACAGCAATTGATAGACAGACAAATCTAAAACATTTTATACTTTCTACTTCCAAACACCTTATACACCAACAACAACTTTCTTACAATCAAAAACTAAAAAGACTCACAAAACGAGAAACGGAAATCTTGATCTTACTTTCAAATGGCTTGTCAATGACTAGAATTGCAAAGGCTTTGTCAATCTCTCCACATACTGTAGATTCACATAGAATAAAACTATGTAATAAATTGAATGTAAGGCGAACTACAGAGCTTGCTGTATGGGCTCATAAGTTAGGTCTACTTCATGGTCCAAGTTTAAATTCACAGGCTTCTTAAAATTTTTATGCCTTCCTCCAGAGCATCGTAACATATAAGGTGCCACAAACTCTCAATGAGTCGTTAGTCTTTTGAAAATATATCTTTGTTTTCTAGACCCTACCTAAATTAGCAGTAGTGCAAAGTCTCTATATAAAGCACACTTATCATATCTCATAAAAATCTAATCCCCATATCCAGAATAAAGCTTCATGAATGAGACACGACTAGGGCTAAACACATTATAATAATCTATAATATCAGCATGTATTTTAACACTTTCAGACCGCAAATGGTGGAATTCAGGGATAGTATGTTCACGATATTATACTCAAGTTAGAGTAAAAGTAAATGGCGTCTCAAAAGTGGGACAGAGCTTCTTCCAAACAATTAATAACTTTTAAACTACTATTTATGAACACCAACGCTGCTCGTCAGGTAGGGGACGTAGTCTACCTATCTGCGAGAATGACCAGAAGTCCCTCTATGCCCATCCAACTCCTTAGTTACAATTTGACAGCAAGAGAAAAACAAGTTCTTACACACATTGGACTTGGCTATTCAATCCATGAAACAGCCACCGCACTCTTTCTGTCCTCACATACTATTGTGAGCTACTGTAATTCCTTAAAACATAAATTACACTGTAAAAAAGCCACGCAGCTCGCTGTGATGGCTGAACGACTTGGTCTGTTAACCGGCCTTTCATTTCACTTATAATCTCTGTTCTTAATCCTTAAAATTTTAATTTTTTATTATGAAAACACATATACTTTATTTCAAGAAAGTGCTACTATTATTTTCTTGTTTGTTAATATATTTATCACCATATTCACTATCAGCGCAGGTATTTGGACCTGTGACAAGCCCCTTAACTTTTGATGGAGGAACAGCATCTTTCACAGTTCCAGCTTCTGGAGTGGAATGCCTTAATGGTGGAGTTTCGTTGTCCGCTGATATTGACGGAGCTGCTATAGGGTCCACTATTACTATTTCGGGTCCTGGTATTAACACTGGCTCAAATACCTACCTTGGATTAGATCCAGATTGTGGAAATATAGGTATTTTTCAAATAGAACCTGTTGTTATAACAGATGCGATCGATTTTGACTGTTTAGTTGGAGGGAGCACTCTTGATTATACTTTTGAAGTTATTGGCAATGATCCATCGTGTAATCCAACATTGCTTCTCACAATGAGTTATTTTTATAACGAACCAGAAGCACCCACACCTATAACTACTACACCTACAGCTATGGATCTTGATCCAGCCTATGTAAATTTTAATTCGTGTGCAGCTGATGCTATTGCTAATCTTCAAGCCGCTGGTGCTTTTAACAGAAATAGGATATCAAATTTCTATGAAGATAACTGTGCGATCATAGCTGGAAACGGAGGTAGAATAATCAATAGAGATCAAATGCTTTCAGTAGATGATGATTGTGGATGGGAAGTTACGTTCACATATGATGTCAGAGATTTTTGTAATATATCGTCCAACTTAATTGGTGAGACGATTATATTTAGTGGTAGTGATCAAACAGATCCGACTATCACAGTACCCATAGCGATTACAGTAGATATAGGCTTGGATGCAAATTGTGAGATTGATAATGCAACATTGTTAGCATCAATACAAGCAGATGGAGCTTACAGTGTTATGGATAACTGTATGGAACCAACAGCAGTTGTATTAGATCAGGCAGGCCCTTTCACTGGAGTTTGTGCAGCAGGTGTTCAACCAACAGTGATGGTTACCCTAACGGCGACAGATGAATGTGGTAATGATGTAACATCCAGTATGATAGAGGTGACCTTAGAAGATGTGACTCCACCAGCAGTAGCAGTTCCTGCCACCCTCACAGTAGATATCGGCATGAATGCAGCTTGTGAGATTAGTGCAGCAGATTTACTAACTGCAATCCAAGCTGACGCAGCATATAGTGTGATGGACAATTGTACAGCACCTGGAGACATCGCAGTTGTCTTGGATCAAGTTGGACCTTTCACAGGTGCATGTATTGCGGGAGTGCAGCCAACAGTTATGGTAACTATCACGGCGACAGATCTCTGTGGTAATCCAATGACATCAAGTATGATAGAACTGACCTTAGAAGATGTGACTCCACCAGCAGTAGCAGTTCCTGCCACCCTCACAGTAGATATCGGCATGAATGCAGCTTGTGAGATTAGTGCAGCAGATTTACTAACGGCAATCCAAGCTGACGCAGCATACAGTGTGATGGACAATTGTACAGCAGCTGCAGACATTGCAGTTGTCTTGGATCAAGTTGGACCTTTCACAGGTGCATGTACTGCGGGAGTACAGCCAACAGTTATGGTAAGTATCACAGCGACAGATCTCTGTAGTAATCCAATGACATCAAATATGATAACAGTGACCTTAGAAGATGTGACTCCACCAGTAGTAGCAGTTCCTGCCACCCTCACAGTAGATATCGGCATGAATGCAGCTTGTGAGATTAGTGCAGCAGATTTACTAACGGCAATCCAAGCTGACGCAGCATACAGTGTGATGGACAATTGTACAGCAGCTGCAGACATTGCAGTTGTCTTGGACCAAGCTGGACCTTTCACAGGTGCATGTACTGCGCCGGGAGTACAGCCAACAGTAATGGTAACTATCACAGCGACAGATCTCTGTGGTAATCCAATGACATCAAATATGATAACAGTGACATTAGAAGATGTGACTCCACCAACTATCTCACCTATAGCTGATATTGGCCCATTACAAGTAATTTTGTCAGATTGTGACTTTAATTTACAAATTCCTGCACCAGCAATTGCGGATAATTGTACTGCAGTTCCAGCATTTATGGTGACTAACGATATGGGTGTAACAATACAAACGATTACCGACCCATGGCTTGGTCAGTTTCCAGTTGGAGTAACAACGGTCACTGTAACAGCTACCGATGATTGTGGAAATATGCAAACTGAAGTATTTACAGTAACTGTTGAAGATAATATCCTTCCTACGGTTGCCTGCCCTCCAGACCTTTTAGGCGTTGATGCCGTACCAACAGATGCTAATTTATGTGTAGCTAACTATGAAGTACTAGCAGCAGCTGTTGGATCAGACAATTGTAATATAACTGATCTGGATGTTACGTTTGCTGCCAATGCCGCAAACCCTCTTATTGGAGTACCTGGTCCACTCAACTTTACAGGTACAACAGGTGGAACAACCACTCCATTTACAGCTCTTTATGAAAAAGGCATCACAGATGTGACCTATACGTTTACAGATGAAAATGGTAATACTGATGCCTGTACTCAAATGATTGAGGTGACAGATCAGGAAGCTCCAGTTTTCACATATGTAAATAATATAACGATCACCACTGAGGATGCTCCAAATCCATCTTTATGTCCTGGTGTTGTGCCATTGACTGACCTTGCTCCAGGAGGATTTCCAGGCCATATTAATTTTGGAGATGATCCAGTTGCCCCTGCCACATTTACGGTTGCAGGTGTAACCTTCCCTGCACCACCATCGACGGCTATGACAGATAACTGTCCTGAGAAGCTATTAAGGGCTAGAGTAGTTAGTACAAATCAGGTCGCTGGTGTAGTCGGAAATACCGTATGTACTTCCCAAGTCATCATCATCTGGCAAGTCACAGATTGTGGAGGTAATATTGATGAAGAACCTCAGACCTTCATGATAGAAGATAAAACTGCCCCAGTCTGGACAACAGCAGCTGGTGATCTGGATGCGACAGTAGATTGTGACGATGCAGCAGCTTTGGCAACAGCACAAGGTTTATCCCCAGTAGCTGTAGACCTGTGTGATCCAGATGTAAGCGATGGTATCGTAAAAACCCCAGGGGCATTTGTTGCTGGGATGGTATGTCCTCAGGCAGGTACAATTACGAATACTTGGACAGTGACAGATGATTGCGGAAATACAAGTGCTGTGTTCACACAAACCATCACCATTGTAGATACAGAAGTACCAACCTGGACGACAGCAGTTGGTGATCTGGATGCGACAGTAGAATGTAGTGATGCAGCAGCATTAATGGCAGCTCAAGCTTTAGTCCCAGTAGCGACAGATAACTGCGATACAGATGTGACTGACATCGTTGAAGTTTCAGGTGCATTTGTTGCATCGACAACATGTCCACAGGCAGGTACATATACAAATACATGGACAGTGACAGATGATTGTGGAAATACAAGTGCTGTGTTCACACAAACGATTAACGTTGTAGACACAGAGTTACCAACTTGGACAACGGCAGCTGGTGATTTAGATATAACCCTACAATGTAGTGATGTAGCAGGAATAGCAACAGCTCAAGCTTTATTCCCAGTAGCGACAGATAACTGTGATACAGATGTGACTGACATCATTGAAGTATCAGGTGCCTTTGTTGCAGGAGCATGTCCACAAGCAGGTACATATACCAATACATGGACTGTGACAGATGATTGTGGAAATACAAGTGCAGTGTTTACACAAACCATCACCCTAATAGACACAGAAGTACCAGTTTGGACCACGGCAGCTGGTGATTTAGATAGGACCTTAGAATGTAGTGATGCAGCTGGTATAGCGGCAGCTCAAGCTTTAGTCCCAGTAGCGACAGATAACTGTGATACGGATGTGAGTAATGTAGATAAAATATCTGGAGCATTTGTAGCCGGGCCACTTTGTCCACAAGCTGGAACATATACCAACACCTGGACTGTGACAGATGATTGTGGTAATATAAGTGCTGTATTCACACAAATGATTACGATTGAAGATAATACGCCTCCAGTCGTAGCGTCTATCGTGCTGCCACCAAGCACCACAGGTACACCAGGTATATACGAGACAGCTGGATCATGTGATCTTTTAGTGCCTGTAGTGATTCCGCTCATTACCGATGCATGCGATCCGCTCGCATCATTCGGACCAAATCCGCCGACAGCTGCTACAACTACTGGGCAGGTAGTCCAGATGTTTTTAGTAGGGAATACTTGGCAAGCAACCTTTCCTGTAGGGATTACGACAGTGAGTACTTCGGCGATTGATGCTTGTGGTAATAGTACACCGATATCTTATACGATTGAAATTCAGGATAATGAACTCCCCATAATACAGAATTGTCCTACAGATATTACAGTAGATACAGATCCAAATATATGTGATGCATCAGTGACATTTGATGAAGCATTTGTGACTGATAATTGTGATGTGACCAATTTAGATATCATATTTTCTGGTAATGCTATTGGTAATCCAGGTCAAATCAATATTGTTGGGGCAGCAGCTGACGGTGGAGGCCAGCAAACGGTTACATTCCAAAAAGGAGCCACAACAGTTACCTTTAATTTCACTGATGAAAATGGTAATGTAAATAGTAGTTGTAGCTTGATGGTCACTGTCGAGGATAATCAAGCACCTACAGTTGGCAATGCTGTGGCTACACCAATTGCTTTGACAACCTCAGGAGGAGCTGATTGTCCTTCTGGTGCTATTGCTGACTTTGGTGCACCAAGCGGACCAGTTGGATTTGGGGCTTCATTTACTGTCGCTAATCTTCCATTTACAGGTCCGGTTGCTGCAGACTTTGGTGATAATTGTCCAGTGACTGATGGTACTCTTGATGTTAGTGATATTAGAACTGCTTCAGGGGCATGTATGACTGAGATTGAGATTGACTGGACCTACACAGATTGTGGAGGAAATCCAGTTACGCAGACTCAAGTTTTCACAATCACTGATGATGAAGCTCCAACAGGTGATGCATCCTCATTAGAGATGACAGATATAAACGATTGTGCCGCTAATGCACTCGCGGCAGTTCCAATATTTGATCCAGTTGCAACAGCAGCATTATATTCAGATCCGAATAATTGCAATAGCGTTTCTATAACGCTTGTGAGTACGGACGATAGCGGTGTTGATTGTCAAATTCCTGGTGGCTGGACTGTGACGTATACCTATGATGTCACGGATGGTTGTAATACCGTAAGCGGGACAATTGTCCATAGTGGTTATGATCAGGATGAACCAACTCTTATTGGTGCTGCACCAGCAGGAGATACAGATATTGATGCTTGTGCCGCAGATGCACTGACTGCTGTTCCAGCATTTGTAGTAGGTGATGTAGAAGCATTTTATGAAGATGAGTGTAATAATGTAACAGTGACACTTACTGGTACTGCAGATTCAGGCGTTGATTGTCAAAGTGCTGGAGGCTGGTCAGTGACATATACTTATGATGTTGCTGATGATTGTGGAAATGTTCTTATGGATGAAACCATTACACATAGTGGTTACGATCAGGATGCACCGACTCTTATTGGCGCTGCACCTATGGGCATGACAGACATTGATGCTTGTGCTGCTGATGCCATTAGTGCAGTACCTGCCTTTGTGCAGGCAGATGTAGAAGCATTTTATGAAGATGAGTGTAATAATGTAATTGTGACACTTACTGGTACCGCAGATTCAGGCGTTGATTGTCAAAGTGCTGGTGGCTGGTCAGTTACTTATACATACGATGTAGAAGATGATTGTGGAAATGTTCTCATGGATGAAACCATTACACATAGTGGGTATAACCAGACATCGCCGACAATCCCTGTTGCACAACAACAAGCAGATTTAACCTTATTTACTGTACCTACAGATTGTAATAGAAATGCAGCAATTCTGGTTCCACCTATAAGCGATGCTTGCGGTAACACGATACCATCAAGCGCATGGTCGATAACTTCGGATGATCCAAATCTGACTTTCTTGTTTAATAGTGATATAAATGGAGATTTCTGGGATGGTGATTTCCAGGTTGGAATCACGGTGGTTACGATATCCGCGATGGATGTATGTGGATTGTCAGTCTCTGATGTGATTATTGTAGATGTTATAGATAATATTTCACCCACTATTGTAACAGGTACTTTTGCGAATCCATGTCCAGGGCCAATAGTAAACTTGACTGCAGGAGGTGCCAATTGTGATGCTGTATATTCATGGGTTGATCCTGGCTTTACTGACAATTGTGATATTCCAGGTGGTACTATATCGTTTACAAATGGTATACCTACAATCAGTGGACCATTCAGTGCTACAGGTGGAGTGCCACGATCAGTGACTTTCCCACTTGGGACGACGACTGTGACATATACCGTATTTGATAATGCTAATCCGCCTGGAGGACCGAATTCTGCAGTCCTCTGTACGTTTGATGTTGTTGTCGTTGATGGTGGAGCACCAACTGCGGTATGTCCAACTCTATCAGATATTAGTTTGGATGCTAGCGGTAACGGATCTATTGCAGCAAATATTGGTACGGGTTTAAGTACAGATAATTGTGCTGGAGTTATTCCTATGGAAACTAGCCCAGCTGCTAGCTTTACATGCGCAGACCTTGGTCCTCAGATTGTTGTTTTAACAGCAACAGATTCTGATGGAAATGTAGGTACAGCAAATTGCACATTCAATGTTGTAGATAATATGGCGCCAACAGCAATGTGTACTAGTGTTGTTGTATCATTAGATGCAACAGGTTCAGGTTCTACTACAGCTGCAGCTATAGATGCAAGTACAGACAATTGTGCAGTGACTAGTTCTAGTTTGGATATAAGCTCATTTGATTGCACGAATATTGGACCGAATACAGTGATACTAACTGTCGCAGATGCTACTGGTAATACTTCAACGTGTACGGCTACAGTGAATGTAGCTGATGGTATTGTCCCAGCAGCAATATGTCCAACTACACCGACAATCGCTCTTGATGCGGTAACAGGTACAGTGATACTTCCAGCTACACTTGGTGATGGTAGCAGCACAGATAATTGTGGTGTACCAACTGAGTTTAATACAACTCCAATGTTTGATTGTACAGACATTGGTACACAGACCTATGATCTGACTGCTACTGATAGTCAGGGTAATGCGACTACAGTAACTTGTAATGTCAATATTGTAGACACGAGTGGACCACTATTTACATGTCCAATGCCGATCATAGATGGTACAACAATAACAGATTGTAATGTGACTGTTAGAATTCCGATACCTGCGCTGTCTGATAACTGTACAGCTGCAGTTGCATTAGGATATAACAACGGAGGATTACCGTTCCAGAGTGATGCAGCAGGAGTTGCATTACCTGTAGCTCAAGTGACTATTAGTAATTTAAGTATTGTAAATGTTGGTACGGAGTGGCAAGCAGAATTTCCGTTGGGTACAACATACTTGACGATTTCAGCTACTGATGCAGCTGGTATTACGACAACTTGTACATTTACAGTTATAGTTAACGACCCATTTGATCCTTCAGTTGGGTGTCCTACACTCAATGTATCATTAGATGCATCTGGTAATGGATCGATTAATGTGAACCAATTCACTGCTGGTGATAATTGTGGTGTCACATCAGTCACACTTGTACCTTCTGCATTTACATGTGCGGATATAGGTGCTCAATCTGCAGTATTGACTGTAGTAGATGACACGGGTAATACGAATACATGTACATCGACTATAAATGTGACAGATAATATTGCTCCAGTAATTACATTGGTAGGTAATGCAGTTGAATTCTTTAATTGCGGCGGTACAACGTATACTGATGCGGGAGTTACAGTCACTGACAATTGTGATATGAGTTTGACGGCAACAGTAACTGGGGGACCAGTAGATGTCACAACGCCTGGAACATATGTGCTAACTTACTCTGCGACTGACGCTTCGGGTAATGCGGCAACGCCTGTTACACGAACAATTATCGTCAATGATCCTCTCGGTGGATATAATCCTGGAAGTGGTATTGTTGGTGATGCGGTTGTGTGTGCTGGCAAAGATGCCTTTGTGTATAGTATCCCATCACCTCCTCTAGGATCTACAGTTACGTGGACTCATTCATTGGGGACTGCGGTATTCGCAGCTGGTCAAGGTACTGGTTCTGTGACAGTTAACTTCCCAGATGATCCAAGTTTAGCAGATGGATATTGTGTCGTAGATGGCAGTGGCTCTAATGGTGGTACTATAGAGGTGGAAATCTTAGGCGGATGTACGCCGACTATCTTGTCCTTGCCGATCACGTACTTAGATGATGAGTTGTGTAGTATCTATAATTGCTTCGTTGACCTTCATGTAAATGATGCCTTAACATTACCAGCAGCAGATAGCCCGACATTATATCAGGCAGATCAGAGATTAAGTTCTGATGGAACTGTTCAAACTGGAAGAATTGTAGACTATACAGCAGGAATATGTATCGAGCTTAAGCCAGGATTTGAAGTCGAACTAACAGCAGAGTTCTTGGCAGACATTGTGCCGTGTGCAAGTCAATCTTTTACAAGAGGAGAGGCAGACACGTTAATTAACGCATTAGAGAAAGAAGGTATTAATCTTGATCGAAATCTATTAAAAATAGAAAACCGGTAAATACGAATAGTAAAATTAAGAATCTATCACAGTAGCGCTAGCGTTCTTACGATAGTAGTTTGGAGTCAACCAGTAAACCTGGTTGGCTTCTTATTTTATATACAAACCTATCTTATTTCAATTCTAAGGGCACTCCCCTATTGTACCTGATCCACTCACTTCAGTCACTAACTCAGGTGTACCGATATAGCAAATAGTCCCACTGCCATCAATGATCGCATTTAATGAAACTGCAGCTGCGACTTCACAATCTCCAGAACCATTTAAAAACACAGTTACAGATTGTGCTTGAAAGTTTCTATGTTTAACATTAGCTGATCCATCGATGTCAATCCTACAAGCATTAGTCCTGCCAGCAATTGACGTTTTGCCTGAGCCATTGATACCGATTTCAGTATTATTCTGAACATTGGCGTTTAAATCAACTTCTCCAGATCCATCAATCTCAATACTCAAGTTCTCCAAATTTTGAAAGCCATTGGTAGAACTAACTGTACCTGAACCATCAATGACAATACGCTCAATGGTAGGAATTGTTATAAAAATATCCAAATCAACATTCGTATTACAACCTTCCAAGTTGATAAACCAATTCCCATTTGATATTCTAGAGTCATTGACTAACTTATCTAATATAATCGAGCTACTTCTGACGACAATTTCCTGGACAGGTCCTTGGGTCAAGAGAACAGTTGCAGATACATCCAATTCTAAAGACTGAATATCAGCAATATCCAATGTCCGTTCTACAGAGTCTAGAGATCCATCGATACAGTCATCTATACCACATGAGGTAATACTGATGGCTAAGATGATAACAACAAAAGCAGAATAAATTATTTTCATAAGACTCTAGTTAAATAAATGAAATTGAATTTTGTGAGTTTGTACATAATTACCAGTATTCCTAAACCCCTTGTATTCCAAATAAAAAGGGGGACATTTATTCCCTTTTAATTAAGGCTGATAAGATATAAATATAGATTTCTCCTAACGAATAACAAAGTCTCCCTTTTTTAAGCTCCGAAGACTCTCGCGAGTTTTCGAGACTCAGCGGAGGAGACACAAAGGTTCAAAATTACATTCACTTTTAATAACACTACTTCAAAATTTGGTGGTCATTAAGCGAACATTTATATTGAATTTTAAAAAAAAATTGAATTTAATTGTTGTGAATCAGTATATAATTTTAGGTATTTAAGTTTTCAAAATTTTTTCTATACTACAAACTGGATTTCCATTTTGTGTTATCCGAATATAATATAGTCCAAGAGGTAGAGCTTCCATATTTATCGTAAGCATATCATTTCCTGTGAGCGTTTCATATACAACACCAGCAGTATCAATTATTTCAATTTGATAACTTCCGAGTAAACCAGTGATTGTGAAATTATGATCAACAGGATTAGGAGAAATAGATATACCTGTCTCTTCTAAATGAATATTACTTGTCGCAGTAGCTGGGCTGACACCAGAAAGCGGATAGTTTATCACTGTTTGCCAAGCCAGTTGTTGTAGGCGTGTAGCTAGAGCTAATGAAGGCACAGTGAATGCCGCTCCCCATTGATCATAGGTTTGATTGGTAAGGCCTTCTGGGCTTTGTCCATATATACAAGCAAAATATACACAAGCCAGATAGTAATTTCCAATATCATTTAAATGGATATTATCTGAGAAAATATCATTGATAGAAGTTAAATCGGGCATTGTACCTGCATTGATATCATCATACAATAAAGCCAGTGCCTGACCTCCAGGAACAATTAACATATTGCCATTATTTGCAGTATTGAAATCATTGACTAAGCCTTCCCATATGACTAAATCTGAATTCAAACGATCTCTCCATGGAGTGTCAAAACTATTATCATCCCAGTCACAACCAGTAGGTGTGCCGCTGTCTGTACAATGCCACGTTTCAAAAAGATAAACAGTGGTATTCGAATTATGGGTTTTCGCATAATTGTAAAAATTAGCCAAGTAGACATCTGTCTCGCTCCAAGTGGTATGATTAAGTAATGGAATAGCTTCTGTCATAATAAAGGCATCATAAGTACCAGTTGACAATTCAATGTTGTAAGGGTCTCCTTGAGCTGAACTAGCATTATTCCAATTATAATTGAGGTTAGCTCCAATACCGACTTGGACAGCATAGGCATGATTAAAATTAGCATCATTTGCGAGTCCATCAAACATAGCTGGCAAGTCAAAATTGACCAAGCTATGTCCGAGCATGTAGACTTTGTCTGCATGAAGGAATAGTTGATTCAAATTGAAAAAGAAAAATAAAAAGAGAAGAGTGCTTTTAATAATATTTTTCATCTGTTTTACTTTAAATAAATTATTTCTATTAAAATGATGATAAATGTGTTTATTGCTCCTTGCCCGAAAAAGAGTCTAAGTTTAGTAAACATAAATGTATGTAGAGATTTTACATTTTCAAAATTTCTTGTTATCCCCACAGTGGATCTCCAGATTCATACTCACTAAGACAGGGATATTCAGAAGTAATGGGACACAGTTGTCTAGTCTAAGGAAATGACTTAGCTCTAAGAATTAAATTTATGCCGCTTTTGAAATTGTTTGGCTTATTCTTTTACCAATATTTAGCGTATTTGAGGTATGGATACCAAAAAACATCCAAGAGAATTTCTGTTTTCTCATTTCTAGCTTTAATTCTTTTCAGAAGAAAATACTTTTTGTCTGTGCCAAAGCTTCCTTCCAATCTACTCGAGTTCACATATATAGTTTTCGATTTCTAATAATCAATGCTCATTTGTTTCTTTATGACATTCACTATCAGTAGGTGGGCAATTATTAACTACACGACATGGACAAATCAATTTGATTTCATTAGCAGTATTATATCAATAATTTTCGCAACAACACATCTCTCCGAGACTAAAGTAAAACCCTCCGAATTTGACTTGGTTCCTTAACGTCTTGCTATCAACATAGATTTGTATTTATTGTCGTAAATAGCTGATTATTAGGTGTATAACATAATAATTTCATGTATACAACTCGGGATCTTTGCCCAAATTTACATTAAGGGTACATGCCCTTAACAATTACATAACCTAGTTAACAATTAGATAAAGGTGGCATCAAATAGAGTACATGTTGAGACCGTAGATTTGCACCATCAAATAAATAACATAACCGTTACAATTATGACAAAGCTTCTTATCTATTTTATGACTCTTCTTATGCTAGCCATGCTCATTGTTAGTTGTGATTCAGAGAACAGCTGTGATACGAGCTGCGGAACAGATCAAATCCAAGGACTTGACTGTACTTGCTTCCCACAAAATCCACCAGATTGCCCAGGCATTTCCTGTCCAACTGGTGAAATATTAACCGTTGATTGTTCATGTATTAGCCCTGACAGTGGCTTGCCATGCGGAGGGACTTGTCCAGATGGCTTTTCATGTGTGAACGAAGAATGCGTCCAGACATCTGGATTTGCAGCAACAAAATCTGGTCGAATCGCTGCAGATGAAACATGGGCAGCCAACACGGTATACACAATCGCCGGTAAAGTGGTCATCAATGATGGCGTCACCTTGACGATTGAGCCAGGTACGATTATTAAAGGTGCTGCTGGAACAGGCACATTAGCTTCAGCTCTAATCATAGAGCGCGGAGGCAAAATTATGGCAGAAGGAACGGCTGATGCACCCATTATTATGACTGCTGCTGACGACAATATAACGATGGGCCAGTTAGTGGGAACAAATCTTGATGAGACGCAGAGAGGTCAATGGGGAGGAGTGATCATCTTAGGTAAAGCGCCGATCTCTTCACGATCAAGTGCTGAGGCATTGATCGAAGGCTTGCCACCAGATGATAGCTTTGGAACCTATGGAGGAGATGATCCTGCTGATAATAGTGGAGTTCTAAGGTATGTGTCGATCAGACATGCAGGTACACTAATTGGAGAAGGCAATGAGATTAACGGCTTAACACTTGGTGGTGTTGGATCAGGTACGATCATAGAGCATATTGAAGTTGTTGCTAACCTAGATGATGGCATAGAATGTTTTGGAGGAACTGTAGATATTACAAATGCTCTTGTGTGGGCACAAGGAGATGATGCTTATGATATTGATCAGGCATATGCTGGCACCATTAATAACTATATCTACATAGCGGGCGTTGATTCTGATCATGGTTTGGAGATTGATGGTCCAGAGGGTGATGTGAATACTGAAGGCAGCTTCACCATGATAAACGGAACACTAAAAGGTCTTGCTTCAGAATATGCAGATTTTAGATCAGTTGCTCAAGGGAATGTTCTTGATTCTTACTGGTTTAATTTTCCAGCAGGCGCAGACATAGAATTGGATGATGCAGCAGTCTCTGCTAATTATACCAGTGGCTTAATTCAAATAAAAGGTAACGAATTTACACTAGCTGATGGCACTTCGCTATCTGATGTGAGTGCCGATAAAGGTGGCGACGATGCAGCCTTTGATACACAGTTCGCAAGTGACAATTCAACAGTTGCTATAGGAGCAAATACGAAAGGAGCTGATACTTCAGTCTTTGGCTGGACGATGGCTTCTCAATTAGGCGCTTTAGATTTTTAATAAAAATAAACACAATGTTGACTCAGAGCTTGATATACTCTGAGTCAAAATTTTAATCAGAATAAACAAACAGAAATGCAAACATTAATTAAATCCGTACTGCTAATTTTATTTAGCATCTTTATTCAGTTTCACATCTTCGGTCAGGGTACCATTCGAGGTACGATCATCGATGACATCACAGGTGAGACTGTACCATTCGCTACTGTATTTATCCAAGAGACAAGCACAGGTACAACTTCAGATCTAGATGGAGCGTATTCGCTGTCATTGGATGCTGGAGTGTATACTGTTACGTACTCATTCATTGGATATGCAGATTTCAATGTTTCGGATGTCACAGTGACTGAAGGAGAAGTCACTCTTCTAGATATCAATATGAAAGAAGAATCTGAAGTTTTGGATGAGATTGTAGTGACAGCTAAAAGCATCAGAACAACAGAGGCAGCCATCCTAACGATACAGAAGAAGTCAGCTAATTTACTAGATGGTATTTCATCTCAGACATTTCGAAAAACTGGTGATAGCGATGCAGCTGGAGCCATTAAGCGAGTGACTGGTGTGTCAGTTCAAGGAGGTAAGTATGTATTTGTAAGAGGACTTGGCGATAGATACACAAAGTCTATCTTAAATGGAATGGATATACCTGGACTTGATCCCGATCGGAATACATTGCAGATGGATATTTTTCCGACTAATTTAATTGATAACATCATTGTTTTAAAATCGTTTACGCCTGATTTGCCTGCTGACTTCACAGGTGGCGTTGTTGATATTGTAACAAAAGATTTTCCAGAAGAAAAGAGAACCTCAATCTCATTGGGTACAAGCTATAATCCTAATATGCATTTTAATAAGAATGCATTGACGTACTCAGGTGGCGGGACAGATTTTCTTGGCTTTGATGATGGCACTCGAAATCTACCCTTCCAGTCATTTGCAGTCATCCCTGGTACGAGTGAAAGATCAGAAAGGCTAACAAACATCACACGAAGCTTTGATAATAACTGGGCTGCTCAGCGAAAATCACAACCCGTGGATATGAGTTTTGGTTTTTCTCATGGCAACCAAATTAATAAAGACAAAGCGACATTTGGATACAACATGGCATTGAATTATAAGAACAGTAATGAGTATTACGATGATGCTGAATTCAATGAATTTATCAAAGCTGATGCTTCAGAGATATTTACATTAGAGACGAATAAAACGAGACGCGGAGAGCTGTCTTCGAATAATGTCCTAGTGAGTGGACTTTTGGGTGGAGCTGTGAAATTCAACAATCATAAGATTAGTTTGAATGTAATCCACTTACAAAATGGAGAGAGCAAAGCAGGGATATTCAGACAAGAAACAATCGCCAATAATTCGAACACCATTCTTAGAGATAATCTAGAATATAGCCAGCGCAATATTTCAAATGCAATCTTAAAAGGAAAGCATGTTTTTGAAGGGCTAGGTCTTGACGTCGAATGGAAATTGTCTCCAACCTATTCTCGGATTCAAGACAAGGACATCCGTTTAGCACAATTTAGATTAGACGATGGTGAGTATAATATCGAACCAAGTGAAGGGGCAATTCCTAATAGACTTTGGAGAAATCTGGAAGAGGTCAATTATTCAGGAAAGATAGACATCACTAAAAAAATCAGCTTCAAAGGACGAGATTCTAAAATTAAGTTTGGAGCTAGTAACTCCTTCAAAGAAAGAGATTACGGTATTTTAAATTATCAATTTGATGCAATTGGATCAAGTTTATTAAATTTCACAGGGGATGCAAATGAGATTTTACTAGAACAAAACCTATGGACGCCTGAAGGAAAAACAGGTGTGTATGTCAGAGGTAACTTTGAGCCTGCGAATACATTTAATGCACAGCAAAATACGCTTGCAGCCTATGTGATGAATGAACTGCCAGTCACTGAAAAATTAAAAGCAGTATATGGTCTGCGCGTTGAAAAGTTTGATCATATCTACACAGGTCAAAATAATCTTGGAACTGTCATCTTTAATAAGAAGAAAGTGCTTGATAAGCTTAACGTATTACCAGCATTAAATTTGATTTATAGTGTGACAGAAGATATGAATCTTAGAGCTTCATTCTCAAGAACAGTGGCTAGACCTTCATTTAAAGAATTGTCAATCGCTCAAATTTTTGATGCCTTATCAGATAGAATTTTTGTTGGTAATTTAGATTTAAAACCGACGGACATCAGCAACTTTGATTTGAGATGGGAATTATACAAAGCTGGTGGGCAGATGTTCGCAGTGAGTGGTTTTTATAAAGCATTTACAAATCCAATTGAGCTAGTTGCCTTTAGCGAACAATCACCTAATAGTGTGACACCAAGAAATGTTGGAGATGCCACTGTTGCAGGAATAGAACTAGAAGTAAGAAAGAATTTAAATTTTGGAGCTAAAGATGTGTCTCCATTTAGTATTGGTAGTAATGTCACACTTGTCAAGTCTACAGTGGCTTTAGATCAAAGTGAAGGTGGCGAGTTTTTATCTAAGGTGCGTACAGCAAGAGATGGCGAGATTATAGAGGCAACGAGATCGATGCAAGGACAGTCTCCTTATATCATCAATACCTATTTAAACTTTGCAGATCGCGACAAAGGCATAGAGGCTAATGTGAGTTACAATGTGCAAGGCAAACGATTGGCAATTGTAGGCATCGGAGAAAACCCAGATGTTTTTGAATCCCCATTTCACGCTTTAAATGTCAAAGCATCCAAAACCTTTGGCGAAGACCAGCGTGCTCGCGTTAGCTTATCCGCGAATAATCTCTTAGGATCCAAAAGAGAATTAATATACGAGGCATTTAATGCGACGAATGAAGTGTACCAGCGATTCGTGCCGCATACATCGTATAGCTTAGGGTTTAGCTATAGGCTGTAACGAAAAGGTTTATTCTGATTTATCATATATCAAAGGCTGTTCTTCTCTGGGAGGATAGCCTTTTTTCCTTTTGTTTGTTTAATAAGTAGCGGGACTGCTACCTGTACTCGTTTGTGGGAAGCCTATAGCTTGCGGAGGGATTTAAATCGGGATTACAATCTATTCCGTTGGTCGAGCTTAGTAGTCCCTTTGTTTATTGTTCCTATGTTAGCAGTGGGACTACTAAGCCTGAAGCTTGCTGAGGGATTGGTAAGCCTACGGGTTAAACTCTTGAAACATCTCTAACAAAACTGTATCTTTAAAGTATTGAAATATGGGAGGAGGCCTGACAAAGCCTCCAACGAATCACTTGCGATCTCTACGGTATGTCAATACCGCAATAACGAGGATAGCAAGTGACACAGTGATTTGGATTCCTTGAACTCAATAATCACTGATTAAAAAGAAAAAATGCATTCCTTTTTAATCTTCCCATATGTCAATATAAAAAAGAGGGTGGCTATGGCTGCCCTTTTTAGTTTACAACATTCTCTATACACGGACTCTTGAATCATGCATAACAAAACAGTATCTTTAAAGTATTGAAATATGGGAGGAGGCCTGACAAAGCCTCCAACGAATCACTTACGACCTCTACGGTACGTCAATACCGCAATAACGAGGATAGCAAGTGACACAGTGATCTGGATTCCTTGAACCCAATAATCACTGATTAAAAAGAAAAATCTCATTCCTTTTTAATCTTCCCATATGTCAACATAAAAAAGAGGGTGGCCTAGGCTGCCCTTTTTCATTTGAACAATGCTTATCGTTTGATTGTAAAGTCTATTCTTTAATAGTTTGAGTTCTTAATCCTAAAAGTAATACAATTATTTATTCTAGGAAAACTGGTTTTACCAATCTCTTCCGTTGGTCGAGCTCCCCGCAAGCGAGCACAGGTAGCAGTCCTTTTATTTATCGTTCTTACGTTAGTAGTGGGACTGTTAAGCCCGCAGCTTGCAGTGGGATTGATAAGCCCGTTTACTTAAATGCAACTTAAAGGATCTTAGCTCACCCACTTCCAATGTTAACTTAATGTTACCTAATTGTTGGTTTAATGTAAAGAAATCACTAATTTAGATCATCAATACTAGTAAATTGAAGGTCTTTTCTCCATATAAAACACTGATTTGTAGCATTTTGTGCTTGTTTCTTTGCACAACACAGACCTTGTCTGCTAATAGCCCTGTCAAATCTAACTTCTCTATTGATTTCGAATTGTCAAATGGCTTAATGATTATTGAGGCGTCTATTGATTCCAAGAAGGGGAGTTATATTTTGGATACTGGATGCTCCTTTTTGGCAATCCATGGGCAAGTGCAATCAAATGATGTCCAATTAGTATCATCTGAATTTGGAACAAGTGCTCAGGAGATAGAGGTTAATCATTTTCAATTTGGAAATATTTCTGAACAGCACATTGACGCTGTTCAATTTGATATGAAAGCGATCAGTGATTTAACTCAAAAACATATTGATGGTGTGATCGGCACACAGCTATTCGATCAGTATAACATCATGATTGACTATGAAGCCAGTAAAGTGTTTTTCTTCTCTGGGCGGCCTGACTTAGATCGGTCAGATTTACTGAATTACTCCATTACCAAATCAAAGATTACAAAGAGTCATAACCAAGCATATGTCAATATGGACATCGCTGGTCAATCTATGAAAATGCTGCTCGACTCTGGAGCAAATGTTTCTGTGGTGGATCAAAAATGGTATTTAAGACTAAGCAAAAATCAACTAGAAAATACGAATTCGTCGTTGCCAGATGACTTCATCATTGATCAATCGACATTAAGTCATGTAAGGCTTGAAGAACTGACAATACTCTATAGAGATTTAGCCCGCTTACATACTGAGACTTCATTTGATGGCATCCTAAGCTTGTCATCTTTAAATGCTGGAAAAATCATATTCGACATGCAACGTGATCAAGTCATTTTCTTTTGGAGGACTGACTCTGATGCCAGCTTAGAATGACCCTTGCTCTTAGTCATTACATTACAAATCATACCGCCTATAATCAATGCAATACCGACCATTGATAACAAAGTATAGCCTTCTCTAAAAAAGAGAAATTGCATAACATGAATATTTGACCAATGAGTCCGAAAATACCAATTAAGATGGCTGCATACCATTCATTCTGGATCGATATACGCCAAGTGAGGAATGAATGCTAAACTCGCCATAATAGAGACACACATAAAAAAAGCCGATCCACTAGATGTGAATCGGCTTTTATATTCTAATAAGAATAATCTTACATCATACCTGGCATTCCACCTCCTGGTGGCATTCCGTGTGCGTGCCCTCCGCCTTCTTCTGGCTTATCGTTAATGACACATTCAGTCGTTAATACCATAGCTGCAATAGAACCAGCGTTTTCAATCGCTACGCGCGTGACTTTTGTTGGATCGATAACTCCAGCTTTTTTCAAGTCTTCGTAAACGTCAGTTCTAGCATTATATCCTTGAGACCCTTTCGATTTCAGGACATTTTGAAGAACAACTGACCCATCTACTCCAGCATTTTCAGCAATACCTCTTAATGGAGCTTCTAATGCTTTCTTGACGATTTGGATACCCATATTCTCGTCTTCGTTAGCCCCTTCTACTTTCGCTAATTTCGGGATTGCTCTCACTAGAGCTACACCACCACCTGTGACGATTCCTTCTTCGACAGCAGCACGAGTCGCATGAAGCGCATCATCCACTCTGTCTTTCTTTTCTTTCATCTCTACTTCCGTAGCTGCACCTACATATAAAACTGCGACACCACCTGAAAGCTTCGCTAATCTCTCTTGTAATTTTTCTCTGTCATAATCAGAAGTCGTTGTATCAATCTGTTGTTTGATTTGATTGATTCGACCTTGAATATCTTTTTTCTTACCGGCACCGTTTACAACTGTTGTGTTGTCTTTGTCGACAGTGATTTTCTCACAGCTTCCTAAGTGCTCTAATTCTGTATTCTCTAATTTATAGCCTTTCTCTTCAGAGATAACAGTACCTCCCGTTAAGATAGCTAAATCTTCAAGCATCGCTTTTCTTCTATCTCCAAAACCTGGAGCTTTGACAGCGACAACTTTAAGACCACCTCTTAATCTATTGACTACTAAAAGACCTAAAGCTTGAGACTCTACATCTTCTGAGATAATCAAAAGTGGCTTGCCAGCTTGAGACGCTTTCTCTAATACTGGAATTAAATCAGCTGTATTAGATATTTTTTTATCATGAATTAAGACAAGAGGGTTCTCATATTCAGTCTTCATATCTTCTGTGTTTGTCACGAAGTATGGAGATAAATATCCTCTGTCAAACTGCATTCCTAATACTTCATCAACATAAGTATCAGTTCCTTTTGCTTCTTCAACAGTGATGACACCGTCTTTAGTCACTCTCTTCATTGCATCTGCGATCAATCCTCCGATTTCAAAATCATTATTTGCAGAGATAGAAGCAATTTGTTCTATTTTGTCAAAGTCATTACCAACAACAGTGCTATCTTTTTTAAGACTTTCTACAACTACAGCAACAGCTTTATCTATACCTCTTTTGAGGTCCATTGGATTTGCACCAGCGGCGACATACTTCATACCAGCTGACACCATTGACTGAGCTAATACTGTAGCCGTTGTTGTACCATCACCTGCTTGATCAGCAGTTTTAGAAGCCACTTCTTTGACAAGCTGTGCTCCCATGTTTTCTACTGGATCATCCAGTTCAATTTCTTTTGCAACAGTGACACCATCTTTAGTTACAGTAGGTGCACCAAAACTTTTTTGAATGACTACGTTTCTACCTTTCGGTCCGAGAGTCACTTTTACAGCATTTGCAAGTTTGTCTATACCAGACTTTAATTTTGCTCTTGCATCTGAATCGAAGCTAATTTGTTTAGCCATATTATTTTCGTTTTTAGATATCGGGTTAAATAATTAGAATAGGAAAAAGTAATGAGTTAATTATCCAAGGATAACTAGGATATCATCCTCTCTCATAATAAGTAAGTCTTTTCCTTCATACTGAAGTTCTTGACCTGCATACTTTCCATAAAGAACTGTATCTCCTTTCTTTACAGTCATTTTTACATCGTCCTTTCCTGGACCAACTGCTACGACTTTACCACGTTGTGGCTTTTCTTTAGCAGTATCTGGAATAATGATTCCTCCTGAAGTTTTTTCGTCAGCTGCAGCTGGTTGTACAACTACTCTGTCGTTGATAGGCTTCAATTTCATATGTATACTACAATTTTAGTGTGTGACAAAATATTACATGCTACATGTATCATAGTTTGTGCCATTTAGAAAAACATGACATAATTGCACTTTGTAACATGAATTCAACTTTTAACCTGAAAATATTTCTTTTGTTTATGTCAATTTGACAAGTAGGGCTTGACTAGATACTGACACCTAGTCCAGCTTTCTTTAAAAGAAGCGCAAAATTAGCGAATTAGATTGGAATTAAGCTTAAAAATGTCCTTTTTGATCCTCTTAGCATTAAAAGTCTCAACTAAATCTATCATAATGATAGTGTTCTACCCAACTATTCCTTGATTATAGAATTGGTATGCTGTAAATCCACCTGTAAATCCACCTGTAGGAATCATTTGTATCATGAACCTTCATTGATAAAAACTCCATTATATAATTGACTAGACTCGATGACTTTGCAAACCATCGCCTCGAAAGGACAGTTACAACCCTTTGATTTATAAAAATCGAAATGAAATATACCTAAGACCGACAGGTTTGATACATTTTATACCAACACAAAGCGTCGGGAGATGTATTCAGTTTTAGAAACTTGACTTAAGAACTGGGATGTTTTTTACTTATCTACCAGAAGATAATCGCACCTTGTGATTGAAGTGGTGCTCCTCCGCTGACATTTCCGCCATTTACAACAATTGCTGTTAAGATACATAGTGCAAACAAAGCAATAGCTAATCCCCAAGTGATTTTCTCGATGAGGTCTGTTGATTTAGCTGCTCCAAACATTTGGTTAGCTCCAGCTCCACCGAAAGTAGAGTCTACTCCACCGCCTTTTGGGTTTTGAATCAAAACGACTGCCATTAACATGACACAAACTATTGCGATTAAAATGGTAAGAAGAGTGATCATTTGCCTTTAATTTTCTCTATTTGAACTGCAAAATAAGCGCTTTTTTCTGGAATAATCAAACTAAGCTTGCTATACATCTCTCTGGCCTTGTTATAGTGACCTTGTTCTGAAAGTAATTTAGCCAAGCTTTCTGATGCTATTTCCTTATTTAACTCAGAACTTTTGTCGGATTCTGCTTTCTTTTTCCGGTCTAGAATGCTCCTCTCATTTTTAGCCATCGCGGAAACATCGGTTGCTTTTACTTCTGCAGGCTTGTCAATTTGTTTAAGCTGGAGTAACCAGGCACTATAATCTGAAAGATGGTCTAACTCAGAAATTACTTTACTTCTAGGAGTAGGGTTCTCTACATTCCGTTCGATATGAGTAGTAGATTTTTCAATAGCTTCAGTTTGCAACTTTAATTCGTCTGTTATCGGTAATGTCTCTTTAGTGACTCCGATGAGTGCTCCTGTCTCGATCTCAGATTCATCTTGAATGTTTTGATTAGTTATTTGCCCCTCTTCCACCTTATCGGGAAATGAGAAAAAGGAATCCAAAACAATTGTGCTATTCGAACTAATGACTGCAAGTGGTAAATCACTCATTTTATCTACAGCCATTGATTCTAGCTGTCTCCTAGCAAGGAGCATTCGTAAGGTAGATGAAAATGGATATTGCTTCACCAATGAACTAAGATCTCCATCAGAGACATTCTCTAGAAAAGGATTTAGCTTCAAGCCTGTACTTATCTCTGATAATTTCATTTTACCAATTTGTGAAGGTCTTATTAAATATATCTTCTAAAATTTGATTGAATATATTTTCTATTAACTCATCTTGAACACTGCTTAAGTCAGTCGTGCTTTCAAAATCTTCAAAAAAAGAAAAGGATTGATTATAATTCTCTTCTTCGTCGGTATTGTTAACATATTCAATATTAACTGCTATGGTTAATCTATTGAACGCAGTCGTTGCTTGATCGTCATTTTGCTGTGGCGCAACTGCGCTGACACTAAATCTACTCAAATAACCGCTAAACTCAATATGTGGTTGTGATACATCATTATAATTCAGTTTTGTATTTCCATTTATCTTCTGAATCAACTGATCTGTAAATTCTATTTCTAAACCTGCAGGTGAATTAGATGCTTTATTTTGAAATCCGCCAGCATAGTAAGAATCTACTTGTGGTGGTATACTGATTCCTTTAAATCTGTAGCATGATTGAAGACAACAGATGATTGCAATTATTAAACTAATCTTTGATATTGATTTAGTCATATTGGTATAAAATTATTTTCTCTTTGAACCTCATACATTGATAAATACATAGATCTATTAATTTTTTTTTGAACCACATGGACATATAATTTAATTGATTTGTATTCAATCTTAGTTAGATTCTGAATCAAGTTGAGAGTGAAGCTTTGTAAGAGTTTTATTTGTTTCAACTCAATCATTAGCAATTTATCATCCCGACGATTCACTTCATTTCTGTACGGGATCATCACTTCGCTCCGACATTTCTCAAAGATCATATTCCTTAATCTTTCTGTACAAGGTTCTTTCTGATATGCCAAGTTCAATAGCAGCATCTTTTCGGCGGCCTCTATATTTTTTAAGTGCTTTAGTAATCATCTCTTTTTCCATATCCTCTAATGATAAATTTTCTTCTACCACCTCAGTCGCATGATAATCGTGTTGATCAGATTTATTTAGAATGACTGGAATTGGTCCCGTATTATCATTAGAAAAATCAACTTGCTGAGAAGAAATAGGCTGTCTTTGGAATTCTTGAAATTCTTGAAATTCTGCTCTGGCACGACTGCCATTGTTTGCGGAGTTCAGGGTCTTCAATTGTGACATATCTGGCATTCTCAGATCATTTGACTTGACCAATTGAAATACCAGAGATTTTAAATCATTCAAATCACCCTTCATATCGAAGAGTAATTTATATAATATTTCTCTTTCCTCAGGAATTTCTTGTGAAGCTTGACTGCCAGTTAAACTCGGTAAATTTCGTTGTGTGATTTTCGGGATTAAATCAATTAAATTTTCTGCACTAATTTGTTTTTCGTCAGTGAGTATTGATAATTGCTCAACAATATTTTTCAGTTCTCTGACATTACCTGGCCAATTATAATTTTCAAATAACAATCTGGCTTTTTCGTCCAGTTCGATAATTTCTGTACTATATTTTTCGGCAAAATCAATTGCAAATCGTCTATATAAAGGATAAATATCTTCGCGTCTCCCTTTTAACGACGGCACAAATATCGGGACAGTGTTTAATCTGTAATATAAGTCTTCTCTAAATTTTCCTTTCTTGATTCTTTCTTCAAGGCTGATATTTGTCGCAGCGATGATTCGCACATCTGTTTTGAGGACCTTTGATGAGCCGACTTTCATATATTCGCCAGACTCTAATATTCTCAGTAAGAATGCTTGAGTATCTAAAGGCATTTCACCGATCTCATCTAAGAAAATGGTTCCCCCATTAGCCGTTTCGAAGTATCCTTTTCGTTCGCTTGAAGCACCTGTAAACGCTCCTTTTTCATGACCGAATAATTCTGAATTGATCGTGCCTTCTGGAATCGCTCCTGTATTAATAGCTATAAATGTATTATGCTTTCTTGGACTTAGCTGATGAATGATTTTCGAAAACACTTCTTTACCGACACCACTTTCACCATTGATGAGCACAGATAGATCAGTACTAGCGACACGCATCGCTGTACTCAATGCGCGATTTAATTTATCAGCATTGCCAATAATTCCAAATCGTCGTTTGATACCCTGTAAGGTGTTATTCATGTCCGTCTACGATTTCGCCTAATAATGTTGCACTCGTGAGTCCATTGATTTTCACAAAACAATAATCACCTTTTTTATATCCTTCTTGCTTTGTAAATACAATGACTTTGTTTTGACTATTTCGCCCTTTAAATTGTAAGTCAGATTTTTTAGAATCTCCTTCTATTAAAACTTTGAATGTTTTATGTAAGTCTCTTTTATTTGACTCTTTGGACATTCGAGCTTGCACCTTGATCACTTCACTCAATCGTCTCTTTTTTACTTCGAGCGGAATATCGTCTTCATATTTTTTTGCTGCTAATGTGCCTGGTCTTTCAGAATAGGCAAACATATAAGACAGGATGTATCCAGCCCATTCTATCATGCTCAGAGTATCTTGGTGCTCCTCTTCTGTCTCAGAGCAAAATCCAGTGATGATGTCTGACGAAATTGAGCAGTCAGGCAGGATTCTATAAATTGACTCTACACGTTCTTTGTACCATGCTCTGTCATAGGTCCGGTTCATTTTTTCTAATATTCGACTGTTTCCAGATTGCACCGGAAGGTGAATATAGTTACAGATGTTTTCATACTTTTTCATTGTATAAATCACCTCATCTGTAATATCTTTTGGATGAGAAGTCGAAAATCTAACTCTAAGTTCTGGTGACACCAAAGCCACTCTTTCTAGCAACTGCGCAAAATTAACATGCTCAGTTTCATCAGGACTAGACCACTTATATGAATCCACATTTTGCCCTAGTAAAGTCACTTCTTTAAATCCTCTCTCGACTAGCTCTGCTGCTTCTGCTACGATAGAATATGCATCTCTACTTCTTTCTCTACCTCTTGTAAACGGGACCACACAAAATGAACACATATTGTCACAACCACGCATAATTGAGATGAAAGCGGACACACCATTCGACCCAAGTCTAAGTGGAGAAATATCAGCATAAGTCTCTTCTCGTGACAGGATTACATTGACACCTTTATCACCATGTTCTGCAGTAGCGATTAATTTTGGTAAGTCTCTGTACGCATCAGGTCCAATGACAATATCAACGAGTTTTTCCTGTTCTAATAGTTTCGTTTTCAATCGTTCTGCCATACATCCCATCACACCCACAAGAGTCCCTGGTTTTTCCTTTTTAACCTTATCAAACACACGAA
>Ga0209828_1000868_pt1 | contig 28535 bp, 21 predicted proteins | sample MaitaG_FD_187429 | JGI IMG/M metagenome (GOLD analysis project Ga0209828, IMG submission 187429) | Marine algal microbial communities from Maine, USA - Maine_Asex2 metaG (SPAdes) (version 2) | ecosystem: Host-associated > Algae > Red algae > Unclassified | place: Maine, USA | collected 2015-01-05
AATTATTTCGAATACCTGTCACAGTCTGAATTAACTAGAACTCAAGGGCTAGAGCTCATAGATGATTTTATCAGAAATGAGGAAACCATTAAAGATGGCATGGAGCCATTTCCAATTTCGTTACGCACAATATTTTGGATTAAGTTTTTACTAAATCATGGTATTGTACATGATCACATTAATGCGTCCTTACTTTGGCAATTGAAAATTTTAAGTGCGCGTCCAGAATACCATTTGATGGGGAATCATCTTTTAGAAAACGGATTTAGTTTGTTATTCGGAGGGTGCTATTTAGGGAATAAGGAGTTTGTTCAGCAAGCAAAAACAATATTGATCGAGCAATTGGATGAGCAAATATTACCAGATGGGGCGCATTTTGAGCTAAGTCCTATGTATCATTGTTTGATCTTGTATCGGATTCTGGATTCTATTAATTTGATTCAGGAGAATCCGCAATTAGAACTCAAAGAATTACTAGATATCCTACAAGACAAGGCCGCGAAGATGTTGGGATGGTTACAGCAAATGATTTTTGGGAATGGTTCACTGCCGAGAGTGAATGATAGTGTAGATGGAATTTCTCCTAATACTAAGGCACTGTTTGATTATGCGCAGCGGTTGGAAATTAGCATACGAAAACTAAGCTTGAGTGAAAGTGGTTATAGGAAACGTGTGAATAATAATTTTGAACTTTTAGTTGATGTAGGAAGGATAGGTCCCGACTATATTCCTGGTCATTCGCACAGTGATACGCTTAATTTTATTTTACATTTCCATGGGAAACCTATGATCGTAGATACGGGAGTGTCTACCTATGAAAAGAATCAAAAGAGAAACCAAGAACGATCTACTTCTGCGCATAATACAGTTGCAATAGCAGGAGGCGAACAGTCAGAGGTATGGGGAGGTTTTAGAGTTGCACGAAGAGCAAACGTATTTAACCTTGAAGAAAGTACGAATCTAATATCTGCTTCCCATGATGGTTATTTCAGAATACATACTTTCCATCAACGCAGTTTTTCTTTCGAAGAGAATTCTATAACGATAATTGATAAGATTTCTAAAAAATCAGATGCAAAGGCTTATCTGCACTTCCACCCGGATGTAGAAGTGTCTTTAGTAGGGAATGAACTACAGGGAGCTTCTTGGAGGATCGTATTTGAGGACACAAGCAAAATCCAATTATTAGAATACCAATATGCTGAAGGATTTAATAAAACGCGCGTCGCTCAGAAAGCGGTCTTGTCATTTAAGGATACATTATGCACTAAAATTATTGGAGAATGAAAATATTATTTTTAACTGATAATTTTCCTCCAGAAAGTAATGCTCCTGCAACGCGCACGTACGAACATTGTATAGAATGGATAAAAACAGGTGCAGAGGTTACGGTAATAACCTGTACGCCGAATTACCCTAAGGGGGAAGTATTTCCCGGATATAAGAACAAATGGAAACAGGAGGAAATAATAGATGGCATACGTGTGATTAGAGTGTGGTCTTATATTTCGCCTAACCGTGGATTTTTTAGAAGAACCATCGATTATCTTAGCTTTTGTATAATGGCTTTTTTTGCAAGTCTATCAGTAAAGACAGATATTATAATAGCTACATCTCCCCAATTGTTTACTGCTGTTGCAGGCTATGCATCTTCCTTCTTTAAGAGAAAGCCTTGGATAATGGAAGTACGGGATCTATGGCCAGAATCTATAAAAGCTGTTGGTGCCATGAAACAAAGCAACGTATTAAAAATACTAGACCGCTTAGTATTATTTTTATATAGAAAAGCGGATAAAATCGTGGTAGTGACAGATTCTTTCAAAGAAAGAATTAATGCCTGTGGAGTCCGGTTAGAAAATATTGAAGTTGTTAAAAATGGGGTACACTTACACAAGTTTGTCTATACAGATAAAGATACATCACTACTTGAACGATATAATCTTAAGAACAAATTTGTTGTGGCGTACATTGGAACACACGGAATGGCACACAAGCTAGACTTTATATTAGATTGTGCAAAAGAAGTGGGGAATGCTCATATACATTTTCTTTTCGTAGGGGAAGGTGCTATGAAAACAAGGTTGGTTAAGCAGGCTAAAGATATGCAGTTAAGCAATGTAAGTTTATTGGACGCAGTCCCAAAATCAGAAGTGGCTAGATATATTAGTATTACGGATGTTGCGCTGATTAATTTGCGTAAAAAGGAAACCTTCACTAAGGTGATTCCTTCAAAGATATTTGAAAATGCTGCGATGCGTAAACCTATTCTTTTGGGTGTAGAAGGAGAGGCGAAGGAAATTATAATGAACTACAAAGCAGGACTGTGCTTTGAGCCAGAAAACAAAAAGCAATTTTTAGATAAGCTTTCTGAAATGTATGAAAACAAAGAACAGTACAAGTTATTCCAAGAAGGATGTTCTCAATTGGCAATAGATTTTAATAGAGAGAAATTAGCATTAAATATGTTAGAAATTATAAGGTCTACCGCTTGCTTACCCGAAAATGCTAAGAAGAATTCTGCCTTACCTGACAAATTAGAGGATTATCTACAAAAAGAAGGTGAAAGGGTCTAAGCAGCTAAATGGTTGGGGTCTAGAATACAAGTTAAATAGTCATTTATCCAATCGGAATTGGATCACAACTGTCCTAGCTTTAAATAAAACATGTCGTTTAAAAGTTCACCAAGTGCCAAGTAGCTCTTAATAAGTTCAGTTCTTGCCTCTAAGAATTTTCTTTCGCGTTGGTTTAGTAGAAAAACAGAGGATTCTCCTAGTTGGAATTTTAAAATTTCAGCTTGATATAAACTCTCGCTGTTTGTTATTTTTTGATTGGCTATATTCCAGATGTTTTGTTGTACCACTTGTCTTCTGTTAAGCTCTTCATATTTATTAGCAAGTGTTTCTTGGTATTGTTGTTTATCTAATTCGTTTTGGTCTATTAAAGCCTCGTTTAGTTGAATCTCTCCTTTAGATTTTCGATTTAGTATTGGATATTCGAAGGAGACACCGTACTTGTAATCGTTTAGATTGAGAGTAGGACCAAAATCGTCTTTTCCAAGATTTACAATTGTGTTATACTTTAAATCTAGTTGAGGTTTAAGCTGTTCTCTTTCTAAGCGATTCGATAATTCTAATAATTCGATTTTATTTTTAAATTTTCGAATGGATGGATCATTCTCAAAATCGGGATTTATGATCAGTGATACTTCCTCTAAATAGGCCAATAATTCGTCTAAGTTTTCGGGTATAACCATATTACTCATTTTAAGAGCTTGCCCCTCTTCATTCCAGATAAATAAGCTAAGTTTTTGTTCTTTGGATATGAGTTTATCGGATGTTTCTAAATAATTTTTTTCCGCTGTATTTAAATTTACTATGGATTCAATGGTATCAATTGCGGGGCTGGCACCATTAATAAATAGATCTATTACATTTAGATGTCTCGTGCGTACTAAATTCACATAGTCATTATAAAGCATTGTTTCATAGTAGCTAGTGGACCATTCTAAGTAAGAGCGTACAGCTTGGTGTATTATTTCTCGCGTAAGTAGATTTTTGTCAATCTGACTTTGTATGCCTTTCAGTTCAGCTGTATGTATTCGATATCTTTGATCATCAAAAAGCAATCCTCTGAAAAGGCTTAGGTTTAGAGTGCCATATAGCAGCCCTTGATTTGGTACAGTGTCATCGTTGCTGAGAAATTGCCCTTCATTATTTTCATACCCAACCGAAAAATCTAAGGGTAGAATGGTGGGGACCTTTAATTCACTTTGCCACACTGTGTAATAATCTGTATCGCTAAAATGTTTCCTTTTATAGGCAGATTGTAATTTGGGGTCTAATACGCCTTTTCCTTTTTGCTGATACGCATCAGAAAATTCATCATAAAGGTCTGCTTTCTTAATTAAAGGATGATTACTTCGAATGACATCAAGAAAGTCTTGTAGGTAGAGTGTGTCATTGCAGTATGCATTGGAAACGGAAAGAGTAAAATAGATAATTAGAAAAGTTATTTTATTCATCTATTATTAACTATTTATATTGACTTCAAAACCGAGGTTATCAATTGTTTTTTTGTGCGGCTTTGGCCGTTCATGTTTGTCAATCTTTACAAATACAAGTTTTTCGATGGATATGATCACTTTTTGAGTAAATACGTTTCTTACGATACACGAAAGTGTGATGCTTGTTGTTCCAATTGACTTGAATTCAAGACCTATTTCGATGACATCACCTTGTTTTGCAGAATTGACAAAATTTATTTCAGAGATAAATTTTGTAACAATCTTCTTTGTATCTAATTTGGTCATAGCGTAAATTCCAGCTTCCTCATCTATCCATCTGAGAAGTGCGCCTCCAAAAAGTGTATTGTTAGCATTTAGGTCTCCTGGTTTGATTAATTTTCTAGTGTAAAATTTCATTTACTTTACTTTTTTGATTGGTGCTTTATTTTTTACGGATGTTGGTTTTTCAAAGTCATAAAAGTCAGGTGGAAAACCGTTGAGTTTTCGCCAAAACTCATAGTAGAGCTTCACATCATTAAGAAGTAACAAGCCTCTAGCGCCTGATCCAATACGGATGAGTTCTGGCCATGTTTTTTCCTCATCATCTTCTATAACAATGATTCTGTACATCCCATTTTCACTTATATCGTTATCTATTGCATAGACTTTACCTCCAAACGTTCCAAAAGAATTATCTGGCCAACCGCTAAATACAATTGCTGGCCAACCATCAAACTGCAGTCTTACTTTTTTACCTTCTTGGATGAGAGGCATGTCGTAAGGTTTTACATAGAGGTCCACTGCCTTCTGGAAGCTCGTGGGAACAATGGTCGCGATACTCTCTTGCGCCTTGATGTATTCTCCAATCCCATTTTGCAATACTTTAGTAATTCTCCCATGAATAGGAGAAGTGATTACAAACGCATTTTGACGTTGTTTTATTTGATTAAATTTTGACTGGAGTTTATTGGATTCCCCTAATGCAGAATATCTATAAGAGTCCGCGCTTGTTATTTCTGATTCTAGCTTGGAGTACTTTTGTGTATAATCAGCATTTGTAATTTCTATTTCTCGTAAAATATTCGAGTTATCATTTTCTAATTCTGCAAGCTTATTTCTGACTGAATTAATTTTTGCTTCAGCTTCTCTTTTTGATAAACGCTTAGTTTCTAAGTCAGTGAGCGACTTAATGCCTTTTTCGTGCATGACAAGCATTCTATCGAGTTGCTTTGTAGCATTCTCTAAATACGTTTTCTGCGCTTCCAGATCTAAGTTGGCAGTCGCTATTTTTAATTCTATCTGACTCTTCTTTATTTTTAATTGCTCTAATTTTGCATCTCTTAAGGCGCCTAAGGATACTAATTGCTCATTGAGAAAGTTCCTTTTACTTAAGTGTGCATCCGCCGTTCTTAATTTAGCGTTTTGCTGCTCTTTTGTATTATCAAGAATTTGAGGATCTAGGTAATCTTCTTTTGCTTCAGTCAGAATAGCTATAGTGTCACCCACTTGTACAATGTCACCTTGTCTAATGTACCATTTATCTATCCTTCCTCCTATTAGGGATTGGATGTTTTGTGGTTTGTCATAAGGATTCAAAGTAGAGACTTTTCCGATTGAACGAATATTCTGTGTCCATGGAAGAAATAAAGAGAGGATGCAAATCACGAATATAGTCAACAGAATTTTGAGTAGCCATTTGGAATTAGTCCTATTCTCTAAGTTTTTAAACGTCTTAAATTCAGATTTGTTGATATGAGCCGATATGGATTCAAAACTTATATTAAGCATTGGTATTGTTTTTAGTATCTGACTGAAAAATGTTTCCTCTATCTAGTTCGATGATGTTTTCTATGTATTCTTTCCATACTTCATCTACGGATGATACAATAATACTCCATCTGTGTTTAGGATCTGTCAGCCTAGTGAGTATATCCTTTTTTTCATATGTACTAACATGGTCAAGTGGATCTTCTAATATCAAGAGCTTAGGGTTAGTGGCTAGGGCACGTGCTAGTAAGATTCTATTTGAAATGTTTCTTGGTATTTTTTTGCCTTCTGGATCCACAATAGTATTAAACCCTAATGGCGTTTGAGAAATATGGGATGACAAACCTGTGATTTCGATTGCTCTATTTATATTTTCAGGTGTTGCATTCTCTCTGTCCAGTGATATGTTTTTTAATATCGTCCCATGAAAGATGTCACTATGACTAATACAGAATCCAATTTCATTTTTCACTTGTTCAAAATCTAATGAACCTATAGGGAAGCCATTGTACTTTATAATACCATCTGTAGGTTTAAGCACACCAGAAATTAGCTTTAAAAAGGTCGATTTCCCTGAACTTGGGGGACCGGAAATAATAGTTGATGTGTTCGGAGGAATTTCAACGTTGAGTTTATTTAAACTATTCGTACTTGCATCTTCGTACCGATAGCTTAGATTGTCCACACCAATAGAGAAAGAGTTATTCGATTCTTTTAACTTTTCGCCAGTAAAATTGTCCATAGGTTTGTCAAAAACATATCCGATTTTTTCTAAAGCAGTCAAAACATCATAGATAGATTCTATAGTTTTAATAAGTTTCTCCACGGATGCAATTATTAAAATTATAATAATTTCAGCAGCGATGAATTGTCCTATGTTCATCTGTTCGTTGAATACTAAAATACTTCCAGTAATGAGAAGTCCTGCAGCAACGAGAACTTTGAAAACAATAAGATAGATTGATTGGTTTACGATTACTTTAAAATGGCTTTCTCGCGCATTTAGATAGTCATTCACATAATTATCAGTTCTTGATAAACTTATATTATTATCGTTCGCTAGTTTAAAGGATAGTTTTGTTCGCGCTATTTCTTCTATCCAAAAAGCAATCTTGTATTTATTTGATGACTCATCTAAACTTGTTTTCAATCCTTTAGGACCAGTGGATGCAAAGATAAAGTACACGACGATTACTAGAAGAACACTAAAAATTATAAAGAATGGATGATAAAGGCTCAGTACAACTAATCCTACGATAACTTGAAAGATACCGAGTGAGAAATCAATCAGAATTTTTGGAAGCCCTTTTTGGATAGTAAGTGTATCAAAAAAGCGATTTGCTAGATCTGGCCCATAATAGTCTCTAAGAGACTCATACTTTATCCGCGGAATTCTAAATGCAAATTCAAAAGAAGCCTTACTAAATATTTTCTGGGCTAGATTCTCCACGATTCGTAGTTGCAGTAATTGCAATATCCCTGTCAATGCAATACCTAAAATGACGAATACTACTAATACATACCAAGAAGTTGTTAGTTTCCCACCTTGAATTAAATTTACAATAGCTTGGATACCTAAGGGAAGCGTCAGGTTTACAACACCATTGAAGAATGCGTAAATATATACTTGGTATATATCCTGCTTTTCTATAGCTAACAATTTTTTAAGTCTCCAAAAAGGACTTGTGGTAATCGCAGTACTCATTAGGATTTACTTTTTTTGAAGATTATAAAGCTAAAAGGGTCGTAAAATACATCTTTCAGCAGGCCTTTAGTTGCTTCGCTAAGTTGATTTATCGTAATGCCTCGTGTCTTTAGGGTAATAAACAATGTAATGCAGAAACTCACAAGAAAGTTCACTGTTCCGATCAGCCAGACTCCCAAGAAACTCATGCTAAAATCTAAAATGCTTAATCCTCCTTTCGCAATTAAAATACCTAGATAAGAGGCACTAAATGCTATATGTCTTATATCAAAGGGAATGGAGAAAAACTCACCTATTAAAAAACTGGAACCTAAGAATAGACCTAAACATATGTTACCAACACTTGCGCCAATATTGTTTTCTATTTTTACTGAATGTTTTTTCAAAGTCGCTTTGGAAAAAAAGAGATTAAGAATACTTGATTCTTGGATTCTATACCTAGCCTTCGTAAATACCATTTTATTATCTACGTATCCAGAAATAAAACCAGATAGAGATAGAAAGATGCCTGCAATCGCCGCATAGTAGAGATTTATAATATTTTTTGCTGAGGTTTCATTTAGAAGGACATTTGCTTTGTACGTGCTTACGGATGCCCCATCTATGAATGCGTTTGCAAGGTAAAAAATTAAACATGTGAGCGGTAATGCTATTGCGACATTGCCTATGAATGAAATAAATTGAGACCGTGACGTATTTTTTATGATATTTATAATGCGCTCTGCGTTATCTACTTTGAAGTTGTCATTCTGATCTACAAATTTAGAAATTGTCGAAGCTGTCATAGCAGGTTGCTTTGTAGCGATAATTCCCCCTAGTTTTTTAGCACTAATAAAGCACGCAGCATAATTTAGGCTGTACAATAAGGCATTATTCATAGAAGATAAGCCCTTGGAGTCTAAGTATATTTTTATGGTAGCAAAAATAGAAATGGTTGCACCTGCCAGCATGCTTTTGCGCAAAAACGACATGTATTCTTTATGATTTACCGCAATATATTTCTGACCTTGTTTAGAGGTGTGCTCTACTGCTTGTAGCAGAACTAGATCAAAATGGTATTTGAAATATTTTAATACACTTTTATGATTTGAATGTTCTTCAGCATACTTATTAATAAGTAAATCCCAAGTATTGAGATCGCTATTGTTGTAGTATAACTGTACAAGTAATTTTAGACGATTTAAATATTTTTTGACAAGGCTGGTTTTGTACGTAAGTTGAATCGAAGTCCCAAACTTATTTTTCTGCTTTCTAAAACTATCGAAAACTGTTTGAATCTCCTCGATAATAGAGTCTATATCTTTTTGTTCTCTATTATTAATTTGAGCACAGTGAGAAGTTAATGTAGCAAACAGCTCTACATCTAACGAGAGAGATTCTAATTTATACTTAATTTTTTTATCAAGCCCTACAGATGTAACTTTGCTACACAAAGAAATAATGCTTAAGTATAGATCTGCTTGTAATTTATTTAGGTCAATTGTATTAAACTCAATTAACTCTGATAGTTTTTGGCTACTTTGTTTTTTCTTGAATGCATTTAAGACGAAATGCTCAAATGAGTCCTCTTCTATATATTCAGGTAATATCTTTTGCGTAATTCTAGATCTAAGGCCATTAAAGAAACCATAGTTCCCTAGTAAGGAATACTTAGTGAAAAAGCCATAAAATTTAGAGTATGAGTAAATACTATTTTGCACAAAAAATAATTTATGAAATTATATTTTTAAGATAATTTTGAAAATTATCCATGTGGTATAAAAGACACCCTAGAATTTACCCTAACAATGACTCGATATTTTGTGTGCAATGAGCTTTAAATCACCTGATTTATCCCTTTTTAGACACATAACATAATCTTGTAGGTGCACTTTGCCTTTATCGCTTTCCATTTTTACAACACCTATGGCTATTACTAAGTTACCTTCATTAATGATGCCATTATTTTTCCAATCAATTTTTCTCCAATTCTGATTAGCAATTCCGGTATCATCAGTAAAGTTTTTATTTTTTCCTATTAGATAGGAGAGTAGGCCTTCAGATGTTGTGCGAAAGTCTTCAGAGTCATCATTACCTATCTTGAACATAACCTCCCCTTCGTCAAAATTATAATTTTGCTTTATATGTTTTAAAGCGGCAGATTCATAATAGGATTCATTTTCGATAGCATTAGAGATAGCATTAAAACTGACTCCGTAAGCCTGTTGAAACGCTATAATTTCCGATTTTCTAATAGGTCGCTCTTCTTTTACATTATCCATAGTTGACTCTTTGCAAGCCGATGCAAAAAGGATAAGCATCCCTATAGTGAAGGTGAAAGCAACTTGCGAAAATTTTCTAAAATTTAGATATTTCATAATAAAGAATTTAGTACGTTAATTAATCATTTCCGTCTTTCTCCATTTTTTCGGAGTTGTCGTTTCATTTTTGTTGATAGTTCAGACCATATTTGTTTTAGATTTCCAGATCGTGCTGACACAATTATGTCAGGACCCGGAACTCCCATTTTAACTGTAATGTCATATAAGTCGGGACTATGAGTTATCTTTTTTACGAAAATTTCGCTATAAATAAGGCCCCCATATTTATTATTAAGCCTTCTAATTTTCCATTTAGCAAAGCGTAAGTATTTGTTTGCTACTTGCGCTTGATTTCTGACTATGAAGTTCATAATATGTTGTGTTTGTGATTTGATAATACAAATATACAAATGTTAGTAATACTTACACTACAATTAGTAAAACTTTTTGTTCAGTTATTTCTACTTATACTTTGATTTTTAATGTAATTATCGGTCTTTGAAGCCAAGATATGGTTATTTGAGGTGTTAAACTTAATAGATTTGCTGGACTCTGAGTTGGAGATAGAACTTAGATCTATGCTTTTCAACGCATAGATGTACTTAGGTTGGAAAAGTTAAGCTTTTAAGAAATTGGTGATAACGGGGGATTCTTCATTGGTCTTTTATTTACAGATCATTTATGGTAGGATATAAACTAAGAATGCCCGCAAACTTTATTGCAGGCATTCTTTCGAAACCATTTACGAACATCTTTTCTAGTTACGCTATTTCATAATAAGTAGCTAACAAGGTCTAAATCTGTTTCAGAACAAGGGAGTTTAATATGGAATAGGTCAATTATACTCGTACGATTACATAATGCCAATCTTTAATAGACAGAAACAATTCCACCGTATTCTAATTAGAGATAGAACAAGAGTTTTGCCATTGGGTGCCTGTTCGTTTGGAGTAAGAATACCATAGGGTATAAGTCATTTGCAAATTAATAGTAGAATACTGTGATTACGCCGACCAAAGATTCATCAATTAAGTAAACTGCATTAATAGCTAAATGATAGCTCTTCCAATTTCAAACTAAACTAAAACTCTTGTACATATTCCTACGTAAAGGAATAGGTGGAACTGCCTGTCAAAAAATCTCAACTCTAAAACCAACTTTGTTACTAAATCACATTATCACTTTTACGGATTTGCTATTTCGTTTTTGGAATTTTCAAAATTCTCATTATGCTATAATCGTTAGCTTATCCGCTTGTGATCTTTCGTTTAATTAATAAAAAAAGTTTCATTCATCATTACCGTAGAAAGTGAACAAACGCTTGATAAATATTCTAATAATTAATCTAAATTGTTCATATTCTATTTCATTAAAAACATAGCAATGTTGGTACAGAATGAGCTATTATTTCCATTCAGTAATTGATTTTCTAATATTTGACTTTATGTACGTGCGGTACGTTTAGATCGGATTTATTTAATGTATTTTTTTCTAAAATAAATACATTTGAAGTGAGTTACTGATCAAAAATTAAATTACTTTCACCCAACAACTCCATTACTTATTGATAGTATCTTAAATATACATGAAAGGAGAATCAGAAATAATAGCTTTAATTAGACAACGAGATCAGACAGGTCTCCGCTATATGTACGACCAGTATGGTGCTACTATTCTTGGTGTTATTAAAAGAATTATAAAGGATAATCCTGTAGCTGAAGAAATATTGCAACATACCTTTCTTAAGGCATGGAATAAGATAGATACCTATAACTCAAATAAGAGTAGTCTCTACACTTGGTTAAGCTCCATAGCAAGAAATACTGCAATAGATAAAGTACGATTAAAGGGTTTTCAGAATCAGAATAAATCCGAATCGTTCGAAACAAACGTACATGACACTAAGTCGTCAATAACAGACCTGTCGAATATTGATGTCAAAAACTTGCTGGTAAAATTAGAAGATAAGTATAGTCTGGTCTTAGATATGATGTATCTCAAAGGATATACGCAATCAGAGATTTCTGACGAATTATCTATTCCGCTAGGGACTGTAAAAACTAGACTGAGAAAGTCGATAAAAATTTTAAGAGAAGAACTTAAGCATGAGAAAGGATTGTTTATAGGAGCTTTGTTAATTATAATCCTTATGCTACTATTATGTCTATGAAACTGAATGAAATATTAGACTCTGGGTTACTAGAACTTTACGTTCTGGGGAAACTTACTGGGACTGAACTCAGGGAAGTAGAACAGGCAATTCAAAAGTTTCCAGAAATAAAACCGGAATTGTTTGAAATTGAAAAAGCACTTTTTCGATATGATAATCTTTATAAAGTAACTCCAGCTGCACATAATATTAAGAAAATAATGTCTCAGGTGGAAGGAAGTAATTCTTCTGACAATTCTGGAAATAAAGGAAGTGATACTAAAGATGGAAAGGGAGGATCCTCCAAATGGGGGTTTTTATCTTCTTTACTATCCCTCTTACTTCTTGGTTCGCTCTACTTTTCTTACACAAAACAAAAAGATGCAGATCTAGTTATAGAGGACCAAGCAAAACTCATAGAAGATTGTGAAGAACAAAAGTCACAATTTGAAGCTAGACGCGATATGTATGCCGCCCTTTTAGATCTAGAAACAACAAAAATAAAAGCTGGACCTACAGACAAGTATCCTGAAACGGATATGGTTATTCATAGTAATCCAACTCTACAGAAAAATTATATTCAACTTAACACTCTGCCTCCTTTAGCTGATAATCAAAGTTATCAGTTATGGTCTCTCAAAGGGGATAACCCACCTGTCCCTATGGATGTCTTTGAGGGAAGTACTGAAGAATTTTTAGAAGTAGGTTTTATAGATGGTACTAATGCATATGCGATTACAATAGAACAAAGAGGAGGCGCAACTAGTCCAAACCTAGAAAACCTGATCGGAGTGTTTAGTATCTAATGAAGTGTTATCTATTCGCTGGTATGGTTCATCGAAAGACCTTTTTAGAATCTATAATTAAAAGATTTCGCGAGAGCTCGCTTTGCGCGCATGGCGATATCGCGAAGTGGGCGAGAATGTATCACATTTCGACTTGCATTTGCTCCTTGGCGAAATCTAAATAAAGCGTCTGAACAAAATATTCAGAATAAAAAGGATGTTCAGAATTTTATTAGTGTTTGCTTATCGTGATTTTTTTTGAACAAGATTTAAGCATAAAAAAGATGTTTAGGATTTATAATCAAAGCTGAATAAAAGATCACTGTAAACCTATTGAATAAACAATCGCTCCTTCGCGAAAGCCGAATTCCGAACAATCATTCTCTCGAACTCTCCACGCGAGCACGGTGAGCTCTCCCGAAATCTCGGAAATTCCCCAAGCGCATCAGCGGTAGGAATGATAGACGCAGTCTAGTCCCATAAGGGACCGCAGCGAACGCGGAGTTATGGATGGCGCGACCCGCACGAAGTAAGGGTGATGCCCAAATTCTTATTAAAACATATAATAAATTCTAATACGATAATCTATATTTGTAGACAATCGCGATCAGTCATGAAACAGTATTTAGACTTAGTGCAGCACATCTTGGACAAGGGAGTAGAAAAAGAGGACCGTACGGGGACAGGTACGCTCAGTTGTTTCGGATATCAAATGCGCTTTGATCTACAGGAAGGTTTTCCTATGGTCACGACAAAAAAGTTACACCTAAAATCCATTATATATGAATTGCTCTGGTTTCTGAAGGGAGATACGAATGTGCAGTATCTGCAAGAAAACGGCGTGCGTATATGGAATGCTTGGGCGGATGAAAATGGAGATTTGGGGCCGGTTTATGGGAAGCAATGGAGGTCTTGGGCTAAACCAGACGGTGGAAGCGTGGACCAAATCGAACAACTGATAGACACAATTAGAAATAATCCGGACTCTAGACGTATGATTGTAAATGCATGGAATGCGGGCGAATTGCAAGATATGGCGCTTACGCCTTGTCACTGTTTGTTCCAGTTCTATGTGGCTGAGGGCAAACTTTCTTGCCAACTATACCAACGTTCAGCGGATACGTTCTTGGGAGTCCCTTTTAATATTGCCTCTTATGCCCTGTTAACTATGATGATAGCGCAGGTTTGTGGTCTAGAGGCGGGTGAATTTGTCCATAGTTTTGGAGATGTTCATTTGTATAAAAACCATTTAGAACAGGCTACCTTACAACTGTCTAGGGATACACGTAAAATACCTAAAATGGTGATCAATCCAGATGTGAAGCAAATCGATGATTTTGTCTTTGAAGATTTTGAGTTGGTAGGGTATGATCCACATCCACATATTAAGGCAGCAGTTGCTGTCTAGCTTTATTTAGATAAAGTCTAAATAATCTGTTTATACAGTATATAATTGCTATACAAAGGCATGAATTTTAAATTTGCGCTGAATTGAATCACGTTAAGAAAATTTTAAGATTTTTATAAAGTTTTCTCTATACACTAAAGGCATATGAGCATGTTATGTAATGCACTAAGAACCAACATATTATACACTTTTCTCTTTCTGTCTTTTGCGCTAACGACTTCCGCACAGGTAAGCGTGGACGCTGGGAAAACAATCTTCTCAAATGTTTGTGCTTCATGCCACGCTAGGGACATGAAAACGGCAGCAACGGGTCCAGCTTTAAGTGGGTACGCAGATGCGTGGGGGGATTACCCTAGAGAAGACCTGTATTCGTGGATAAGGAATTCGCAAGCTTTGATATCTACTGGTCACCCTAGAGCGGTAGAATTATGGGCCCTTTACAAGCCAACGGTAATGACCAACAACCTGGGTCTTACGGATGATGATATAGAATCAGTGTTAGCATATGTCGATTGCAAAATAATAGGTGGACCAGAATGTACTGTTGCTGTTGTCAATGGAGGTGGAGATGTTGTTGGTGCTGCAGGTGCTAAGAAGTCAAATTCTTGGATGTACTGGTTGATTTTCGCTCTTTTAGGGGGTTTAGCGCTGTTCTTATCGCGTGTTATCAACAACATGGGAAGGATTGCTGCAGCAAAAGAAGGGGTACCGTACACGGGAAAAACATTAGCTCAGACACTTACGAGCAAGAGCATGATCACCTTTGGGATATTTGCTCTCGTTATTCTAGGTGGTTATACGACCGTTACGCGCGCAATGAATCTAGGACGTCAGCAAGCATATGCACCCGAGCAACCTATTAATTTTTCACACGAAACACATGCTGGATTACACAAGATAGAGTGTCAATATTGCCATGACGGTGCAAGACGATCTAAACATGCCGTTATCCCAGCTACAAATACCTGCATGAATTGCCACGCTGCTATCAAAATAGGGTCTGAGCATGGAACAGCAGAATTGACAAAAATATATGCGTCGGCAGGCTATGATCCTTCGACGAATAAATACATTGAAAATTACGATGATCTATCAGAAGATGAGATCAAAGCAATATTTACAAAATGGATAGGTGATAGCTACATCCTAGAGAATGGAATTGCAGAATTGGATAAAGAAGGTGAGCGTGTTGTAGCGGATCAGTGGAAAGGACTTGTAAGCTCTTTAACAAATGAGCAGAAAAAGAAAATTCAAGGTCCCATAGAATGGACACGTATTCACAACTTACCTGACCATGTTTACTTTAGTCATGCACAGCATGTCACTGTAGGAAAATTAGAATGTCAGCAATGCCACGGGCCAGTAGAAGAGATGGATTTAGTGGAGCAGCATGCACCATTAAGTATGGGCTGGTGTATCAATTGTCATAGAGAAACTGAGGTTCAGTTTAAAGACAATGAGTATTACGATAGTTATATGAAATACCATGAAGAATTGGCTTCAGGGGAAAGAGATAAAGTGACGGTAGAGGATATAGGTGGATTGGAGTGTCAGAAGTGTCATTATTAATTTTAGAAACGATTGCCAGATAATAATATATGAAAGCTAAAGAGCAGAATATTTGGATAGGCGGGAAAGATCTCAACAATGATCCGGAGTTCCACAAGGAGCTGCAGATGGAATTTCCAATGGACAATTCCGAGCTTGCAGAGAAGGCCTTGGAGCGTGATGGAAACAGAAGGGACTTTCTAAAGCTAATGGGATTCAGTCTTGGAGCAGCAACTATGGCTGCAGGCTGTGATATTCCAGTTAAAAGAGCGATGCCTTATGTCACTAAACCAGAAGAAATCGTACCAGGTGTTGCAACCTACTACGCCTCTGCAATTACGCAGGGTGGAGATTTCTGTCCAGTGATTGTAAAAACAAGAGAAGGACGACCTATAAAGATAGAAGGGAATCCGAATTCTTCCATGACGGGTGGTGGTACATCCGCAAGAGCACAGGCAAGTGTGCTTTCTCTGTACGATGTAAACAGATTTAAAAAGCCTCATCTTTTATTAGATGGAAAAATGACAGCTGCATCTTGGTCTGACCTAGACAAAGTGGTAAAAGGAGCAGTGGCAAAAGGGAAGGTGCGTGTGATTACAAATTCTGTATTGAGTCCTTCTGATAAGGCAGCGATGCAAAATTTTGCACAAGGTGCTGGAGGGAAAGTGATAACCTATGATCCAGTTTCATCAAGCGCCATGTTAGAGGCAAATGAACAATCGTTTGGAAAACGAGCGGTACCAGCTTACAGATTTGATAAAGCTGATGTGATCGTAAGTTTCAACGCAGACTTTTTAGGTACTTGGATATCTCCAATAGAGTACACACATCAGTATGCGAAAGGGAGGAATCCTGAAAAAAGACAAATGTCAAGATTGGTTCAAGTAGAGTCTCACATGTCTCTTACAGGTTCCAATGCAGATAATAGAATTTTAGTAAAACCTTCAGAGCAGGGTGCTGCAATTGCTGCGCTTGCAAATGCGATTGTAGGTGGGGTCAATGGCCCTAAACTAAATGACAGAGCGAGCAAAGCAATTACGAAGGTTGCTGGCGAATTAAGAAAAGCGGCTGGAAAGTCCCTAGTTGTAAGTGCTTCAAATAATGTAGCTGAACAAATTCTTGTAAACGCAATTAACAACACACTTGGTAACTATGGAAACACACTTAGCTTCTCTGGAGCATCTATGGCAAGACAAGGCAACGAACGCGATTTAGAAGTATTAGTTTCAGAGATTAAAAGTGGTCTTGTAGATACAGTAATATTCAATAACTGTAATCCATTATATGACTATGCAAAATCAACAGAATTAGCGGAAGCTCTGCAAGGTGTAAGTACTCTTGTTGGAATGTCGTATGCACCAAATGAAACAACTGCAGCGTGTAATGTAATTGCTCCGGTAAATCATATATTAGAAAGTTGGGGAGATGCAGAAGCGAAACAAGGAGAGATAAGTATAATCCAACCGACTATCGCCCCATTATTTGATACAAGACAGGCGGGCGAAAGCTTAAGTGCTTGGTCTGGAGGTTCGCCGGCGACAGTAGGCGCATATGAAAGTTTACAGAAGGCATATGAAGCAATGTACACTCCAGCGAGTGGCTACTCAAGTTTTGAATCCTACTGGGATGCAATTATGCACGGTGGCGGCATGTCAAAAGAGGCAACATCAATCAGTTCAAGTTTTTCTGCGGACATGGGTTCACTAGCTAGATTAGTTTCTAAGCCAGTAGCCTCAGATTTGGAAATCTCATTTTTCGAGCCTATTGGAATTGGAAATGGACAGTATACAGACAATCCATGGTTAATGGAAATGCCTGATCCTGTTACGAGAACAAGTTGGGGTAACTACCTGGCGGTACCTGTAGGATTTGATGGTGTACGTAAAATGATCGGATTAAATGATTTGAAAGATGGAGACCTCATAAAACTTACAGTAGGTTCTAAAGAAATGATTGTTCCGGTAATCCAACAATTTGGCCAGATGCCTGGTACAGTTGCTTTAGCATTAGGTTACGGAAGAGAAAATAGTGGTCCATGTGCGTCGGGTGTAGGAGTGAATGTAAATGATTGTTTGACGACAGAAAACGGACTTACACAATTATATAATACAAGCGTCTCTGTTTCTAATAAAATAGGAGAAGAGGATCATTTTTCTTGTGTGCAGTATCACCATGCATATGGATTAAAAGGTACGGAGAAGGATACAGGAAATCGTATCAATGCAGATGAAGCAATTTTAGGTATGGCTTATGGAAAAGCAGGTTACCAAGGTTCATTGACAGAGCGTTCAGTAATGTACACGACAAACCTAAAAGATCTAGATGCAGATATTGCAAAACTTAAAGAGAAAAGAGAGTTTGCTCAACACTTAAATGATCAAACATTATACCCTTACGAGGAATATAAAACAGATAAATATGAACAGGGCCATCACTGGGGAATGCATGTAGACTTAAATGCATGTACTGGATGTGGCGCTTGTACAGTGGCATGTATGGCAGAGAACAATGTGCCTGTTGTAGGGAAGAAAGAGGTAAGTAGACATCATGAGATGACTTGGTTAAGAATTGATAGATATTTCTATGGTGACATAGAAAATCCTAATACAGTTTACCAGCCACTTATGTGTCAGCATTGTGATAACGCACCATGTGAAAATGTGTGTCCAGTGAATGCTACAAACCACAGTGCAGAAGGTCTTAACCAGATGACATATAACAGATGTATAGGTACACGATATTGTGCAAATAACTGTCCGTTCAAGGTGAGACGTTTTAACTGGTATGATTATACGACAGCAGATCTTTTCCCAGGAAACCAGGTAAAATTAAATGACGAAGATGTACCATTTGGAGCGGATAACCTGACGCGTATGGTATTGAATCCAGATGTTACCGTGCGTTCAAGAGGTGTTATAGAAAAATGTAGCTTCTGTGTGCAGAAAATTCAGGAAGGAAAGTTAACTGCAAAGAGTGAAGGTAGACGTTTAAAAAGTTCTGATGTTAGGACTGCTTGTCAGTCAGCTTGTCCATCAGGTGCGATCACGTTTGGTGATCAAAACGATAAAGGAGGTGAGTTAAGCAAGAAGCTTAAGTCTGATCTCAACTTTGTCTCTTTAGAAGAAATTAATGTTCGGTCATCCATTACGTACACGATGAAAGTAAATAATCGTGACGAAAATATGGATGCATAATCAATATAAAAATTAGGAATGAGTAGTCCTATTAGTGTAATTAGAGAACCATTAGTGCAAGGTCATAAGACCTACCATCAGATTACTGAGGATTTGATATCTCCAACGGAGAAGACGCCCGGTAAAGGATGGATTATTGGTTTCATATTATCTGTATCCATTTTAGCGTTCGGAATCTTTTGTATTCTTTGGACGATTTGGCATGGTATAGGTACTTGGGATTTGAACCGTACTGTTGGATGGGGTTGGGATATTACCAACTTTGTTTGGTGGATCGGAATCGGTCACGCAGGTACATTGATCTCTGCCATCCTCTTACTCTTCAGACAGAAGTGGAGAACTGGGGTAAACAGAGCGGCCGAGGCAATGACAATCTTCGCCGTAATGTGTGCGGGATTATTTCCATTGATACACATGGGGCGGATCTGGATGGCAATGTTCATCTTTCCATATCCAAATACAAGAGGTCCATTATGGCCTAACTTTAACTCCCCACTACTTTGGGATGTATTTGCGATATCTACCTACTTCACTGTATCCTTATTATTCTGGTATACAGGTTTAGTTCCGGATTTTGCAACAGTAAGAGATAGAGCTTCTGGATTCAGAAAGAAGATATATAACTTCCTTTCCTTTGGATGGACAGGATCAGCAAAGCACTGGCAAAGGTGGGAGGCATTGTCTCTTGTACTTGCAGGTATTGCAACACCACTTGTACTTTCAGTACACACGATTGTAAGTTTTGATTTCGCCACTTCAGTTATTCCTGGATGGCATACAACCATTTTCCCTCCATACTTTGTTGCAGGGGCGATCTTCTCGGGATTTGCGATGGTACTAACACTTATGATTGTAACAAGAAAAATTTTACACCTAGAAGAATATATCACCATTGGACACATTGAGTCTATGAATAAGGTGATAGTTGTGACAGGAACTATAGTAGGGGTAGCCTATTTGACAGAGTTGTTTATAGCTTGGTATTCAGGATATGTATACGAGCAGTTTGCATTCTTTAATAGAGCCTTTGGTCCTTACTGGTGGTCATACTTTGGAATGATGTTTTGTAATGTCGTTTCTCCTCAGATTTTCTGGAGTAGAAAGATGAGAAGAAATGTTACAGTAACATTCTGGATTTCCATTTTGATCAATATTGGAATGTGGTTTGAGCGTTTTGTGATTATTGCAACAACACTTGCGAGAGATTACTTACCATCAAGTTGGTCTCTTTATTCACCTACTTGGGTGGAGATAGGCATCTTCATAGGGACAATGGGACTGTTCTCTACGCTCTACCTTATATTCTGTAGAGTAGCACCAGTAGTAGCTGTTGCTGAGATAAAAAGTATCCTCAAAACTGCAGGAGACCAATACACTGGTCCGAATGCAATTTATCATGGCCACGAGCACCCACATGGAGGTGGAGTAGGCGGTCACATAGACGATCATGCAGTTGCAGGATTGGCAGTTGATGCACATGGTACGCACGGAGGACAGATAGATCATGCAGCACACGATGATCATGGAGCGCAAAGTGCGCAAAGCAGCGCAGCGCATACTAAAACAATGGAATACAATGTACCTGATTACGGAGGGTTGAAAGATGACCTTACGAAAATAGAAGGTGTTGGACCAAAAACAGAAAGAGCGTTAAATAGCGTTGGTATAAATTCTTTTGCAGCCTTGTCAGAAATGGGTGCAGAAGTACTTCAAAATATTCTAGATAATGCAGAAGGAAATTTTTCAGGAAATGTTCCGAAAAGTTGGCCAGAGCAAGCAAGGCTTGCAGCAGAAGGAAGATGGAGCGAACTACAAGTATTACAGGATAAATTAAATGGCGGAAAATACGAATAGTCGATTATGGCTGGAAAACAAATAACATTCGGGTTGTACAATGATGAAACAGACATGTTAGCTGCTGTAAAGCATGCTAATGTGAAACATCTTGAAATAATGGACGTATTTACTCCATTTCCCGTACATGGTTTAGATCCTTTATTAGGGTTGTCTGAATCAAGATTACACATAGCAGGTTTTATCTACGGACTTCTAGGAACGCTAACAGCATTTCTAGGAATGACGTGGGTCTTTACCAAAGATTGGCCTATCGTATTTGGAGGTAAGCCGCATTGGTCAGTACCTGCATTTATTCCAATTACATTTGAGCTGACTGTTCTGTTTGCAGCAGTAGGAATGACGTTTACGTTTTACATCCTTTGTGGTTTGGGACCTGGTGTAACGAATAAGGTGTTAGATGACAGAATTACGGACGATAAGTTTTGTATTGCATTTAACGAGACGGAAGTAAGCAGAGGAGATGCAGAATCATTTTTTAACAGAACTGGTGCTACTGAAGTGCATTCCAAAGTATTATAAGAATGAAAGTAAAAACATATTTATTAGCAGCAATTCTCGCATGTGTTATCATGTTCAGTGCTTGTCAACAGCCTGGAGGCGATACTACAGGAAGTGAGTACATGCCAGATATGGCACACTCCCTTGCATATGAGGCTAACCATTACAATTATTACTATCACAATACGTGGGGTTCTGAAGAAGAATACTATGAAATGGCAAAGCCTAGACATCCAGTAAAAGGAACAGTTCCTTATACGGCTGGTGGTGCCAAGAATGGAAACTCGATATACCATTATGGAAATTCAGAGGAAGAGCGCACACGTGCAATGAATGAGGTGATTGATAATCCATTTAAAATTACGGAATCTGGATTAGCTACAGGAAAAGAATTATATAATACGTTCTGTGCTACATGTCACGGAGAGAATGCAGATGGTGCCGGATATTTGGTAAGAGAGGATGGAGGTAAATATCCAGTGCAGCCTGCGAATTTCTTATTAGATGAATTTGTAGATGCATCCAATGGAAGATATTATCATTCTATTATGCAGGGAAGAAACTTGATGGGGGCTTACAAAGACAAACTATCGTATGAAGAAAGATGGCAAGTGATTCACTACATCAGATCTCTTCAAGCAAAAGAGAAGAAACTTGTTTACAATCAGACAACGAATACATTAAACTCTGTGGATAGACCTGCAGGTGTTATTGTTGCAGAAGCGATGCATGATTCAGACGACAGTAGTGGAGATGCACATGGAGCTACTCAACATGAAGGAGATGATACCAACCATGCGCACGAACACGATGGACAACACGATGGACACGGTCATGATCACGATGGTGAGCATAATCACGGACACGATCACGAAACGAAAGGAGAAAACGAGCACAAATAGATCACTAAGAAAGACATTAAACTAGATGAGCACATATATTTCAGATTCACCTACACATTTTCAATTTACTTCTGGTCACAGAACTATATTGCTTGTTGGAATAGCATTAGGAGTTATTTGTTTAGGAATGACTTGGATGGTAGATGATGAATTTCATTCCAGATTTTGGTCTAACCTATTGCATAACTCAGTTTTCTTTACAGGCATAGCTTTGATGGCAGGATTCTTCCTATGTGTATGCATAATCGCATGGGCAGGATGGCACACTGTGTTTAAAAGAGTATGGGAAGCAATGAGCATGAACCTCTTGATTGGGTTTGTTTTCATGACAATTATAGCCCTTGTTACCTATATGCATGGTAATCATCTTTACCATTGGGCAGATGTCCAATCGTACGTGGCAGAAGATGATCAAGTGTTGATAGGTAAGAGTGGATTTTTGAACACAAATATTTATCTAGGATTTACTGTAGTATTCGTAGGACTCTGGTTATTCTTTATGTCAAGAATCAGAAATCTTTCGATAGCTGAAGATGCAGATGGCGATGCGAGTTTCTCCCATCACCATAAGATGCGTAAATATGCGGCACTGTTCCTACCACTCGTAGGTTTTTCAAGTGCGGCCATGATTTGGCAATGGATTATGTCTATTGATGCGCATTGGTATAGTACAATGTTTGCCTGGTACACCGGAGCAAGTTGGTTTGTATCCATGATGTGCTTTACGGTACTCTCATTGATCTATCTAAAAGGAAAAGGATATTATCCAGAAGTAACAGCAGAACATATACATGATATAGGTAAATTCATTTTTGCCTTCAGCATTTTTTGGACTTACTTATGGTTTTCACAGTACATGCTTATTTGGTATGCTAATATAGGAGAGGAAACGATCTATTTTAGAGAGCGTATAGATAAATACCCAATTTTATTTTATGGTAACCTAATTGTAAACTTCTTGCTCCCTTTCTTTGTTCTAATGAGGAACGACACAAAGAGAAAATTTGGTTCATTAGGTTTTGTAGCAGGTGTGGTATTTGTAGGGCACTGGGTTGATTTTTTCTTAATGATTAAGCCAGGTGTTGCAATTAATACGCATCACGCGATGGGAGGACATGGAGATCACGGTGGAGATGGACACGGGCACGGAGCAGAGCATGCAGGAGATCATGGACATGGTGTTGCAGAAGCAGCGCACCATGGAGCAGAACATGCTTCAGAATTTATATTGGGGACGAGCTTTCCTGGGTTCTTAGAGATAGGAACTATGATAGGATTTTTAAGCTTATTCATATTAGTATTTTTCATGGTTCTTTCCAAGGCACGACTTGTACCGAAGAATGATCCTTATTTAGAAGAAAGTTTACATCATCACGTTTAAGATATATTAGCAGATGACATTATTAACATTATTATTAATCTTCATTCTGATAGCGATTGTATTCGTACAATTAAGTAAGGTCAATGATTTGTCCTCAAAGATTAGAGGCGAAGAAGAAGTGAACAGACAGCAAAATGATCGTACAGCATTATGGTTGATGGTTTTTTGTGTCGTATTTCTCGTTGGATGTGTTGCCTCCGCAATCTATTACAAAAATGTGATGCTAGGGTATGGTCCACATGAATCCGCCTCAGCACATGGGTACGATTTGGATTCCTTATTTAATATAACCTTGTTCTTTACAGGTATTGTATTTGTAATTACACATATTTATCTGTTTTGGTTTTCTTACAAATACAGGGAAGAAACGGGTAGAAAAGCATATTTCTTTCCGCATAATACACAGTTAGAGATTATTTGGACAGCGATACCTTTTGCTGTGCTCGTATTCTTGGTTGTAAGAGGATTGCAAGTTTGGAATGAAGTGATGCCAGATCTAGATCCATCCGTTGAATATTTAGAAATAGAAGCGACGGGTTTTCAGTTTGGCTGGGACATACGATACCCAGGACCAGATGGTAAGTTAGGTTCTAAGAATTTCAGGAAAATATCAGGAACAAATAGTCTTGGACTAAATTGGGATGATCCTAAAAATATAGATGATTTCATGCCTTCCGAAATCGTCATACCGAAAGGGAAAAAGGTAAGAGTACGTATTAACTCAAAAGATGTATTGCACAATTTCTATTTACCACACTTTAGAGTAAAGATGGATGCTGTGCCTGGACTACCTACGTATTTCCATTTCACACCAGTTACAACAACGGAAGAATATAGACAGCGATTGAGAGAATACCCGGAATGGAATACCTTGCATGATCCAGATGATCCAAGTTCTCCACTAAGATGGGAGGCATTTAATTACGAATTGGCGTGTGCAGAATTATGTGGAAATGGACACTGGAGTATGCGTAGAATTGTACGTGTAGTAGAGCCAGAGGAATATGAAGAATGGGCAGCAAGTCAAGAGTCCTACTTCATGCAAAATATACGAGGTACAGATGATGATCCGTTTAAAGGAAAGTTATTAGGTACTGAAATATCTACACGTGCAAAAGAACTTACAAGTGCGTTTGAGACAGCAATGAAATCTGACGAAAGTGCTGAGAAAACTTTAAATCTTGAGCATGTATTTTTTGAAACAGGTTCAGCAGTCTTGCAAAATAAATCAAAATTTGAACTAGATAACCTTGCGGGTCTCTTGACTCAATACGCTTCACAGAAAATTGAAGTAGGCGGACATACAGATTCAGTAGGGGACGATACAAATAATATGCGTTTATCCCAAAGTAGGGCGCAATCTGTTGTGGATTACCTGAGTAGTAAAGGAGTAAACGCTTCAAACATAAGCTCTAAAGGCTATGGTGAAACAAAGCCAGTAGAGACAAATGATACGGATGAGGGGAGACAGAAGAATCGAAGAACTGAAATAACATTAAAATCCTAAATCTAAATATATGGGACACGTTACAATTAAAGATCCGGAATTATTAGAAATAGAAAGAACAGGGTTTGACGATCACTTTCATGATCACCATCATGGAGACAAATACCAGTCGAATTTTATCATGCATTATATTTTTAGCATGGATCACAAGATTATTGCGCGGCAGTTTCTCTTTACAGGGATTTTCTGGGCAATCATTGGTGCTGGTATGTCTATCATATTTAGATTACAATTAGGATTTCCTGAAGAAAGCTTAGAATGGCTAAAGCCCCTTCTTGGCAAATGGATCGTTGTCAATGATGGAATGGGAAGATTATCACAGGATTTTTATTATGCCTTGGTGACCATGCACGGAACCATACTGGTCTTCTTTGTATTGACAGCAGGATTAAGTGGAACCTTTAGTAATCTACTGATTCCACTGCAATTAGGAGCTAGGGATATGGCATCTCCGTTTATGAACATGCTTTCTTACTGGTTCTTTTTTATGGCCAGTGTAGTTATGTTCTATTCCTTATTCATTAGTACGGGACCATTTTCAGGAGGATGGACCGCCTATCCTCCGCTGAGTGCTCTGCCACAAGCCTCGACAGGTTCGGGGACAGGAATGACGCTATGGCTAGTGAGTCTTACTTTATTTGTAGTCTCCGTTCTCTTAGGTGGTATCAACTATGTGACTACTGTTCTGAATTTAAGAACTAAGGGTATGACAATGTGGAGAATGCCACTTACTATATGGGCATTTTTTGTAACTGCTATATTAGGAATCTTATCGTTTCCAGTTTTGGCTTCAGGATTCTTCATGCTTATGATGGATAGAGGTTTAGGAACGAGTTTCTTTTTAAGTGAAATATTCATTAACGGTCAAGCTCTAGACAGAGTGGGAGGATCTCCTATTCTTTACCAGCATTTGTTCTGGTTCTTAGGTCACCCGGAAGTATATATAATCATTTTACCAGCGATGGGACTTACCTCTGAGGTACTTGCTGTCCATGCTAGAAAACCAATCTTTGGCTACAAGGCGATGGTAATTTCAATTTTAGCGATTGGATTTTTATCCTTTATCGTATGGGCACACCATATGTTTATGTCAGGAGTAAATCCGTTCATCTCTAATTTCTTCGTAATCTTTACATTGATTATTGCCGTACCATCGGCCGTTAAAGTGTTTAACTGGATTACCACCTTATATGGCGGTAATCTGCGATTAAATACGGCGATGCTTTTTTCAATTGGGTTTGTGTCGATGTTTATTTCGGGAGGATTAACAGGAATATTCTTAGGTAACTCTGCGATTGACATCCAGTTGCATGATACGTACTTTGTAGTGGCTCACTTTCACATTGTGATGGGTATTGCAGCATTCTTTGGAATGTTTGCAGGGATCTACCATTGGTATCCTAAGATGTTTGCAACCTATATGTCAGAATCTATTGGGAAATTACACTTCTGGATAACGATGGTAGGCGCTTACGCTATATTCTGGCCTATGCATTATATCGGTATGGCAGGAGTACCAAGAAGATATTATAGTTTTGAAACGTTCGATGCATTTAAGCATTTCGATGATATGAACAAGTTTATCACTACTGCAGCGATTATTGTATTTACAGCACAATTGATGTTCGTAGTAAACTTTGTATACAGCATATGGCATGGAAAGAAAATGATTGAGAAGAATCCATACGGTGCAAGTACACTTGAGTGGACAACACCAGTAGATACAGGGCACGGAAACTGGCCAGGTAAATTACCTGTAGTACACAGATGGCCTTATGATTATGGTAAGGATGGAAGAGAATACATTATGCAGACAGAAGAAATGGGTGAGGACGAAATTGCAGGAGACGCACATTAATAGTTAGATACGAATTGAATAAAAAAGCACATAGAGATATAACTGTTGAGTCCAGGTCACTGTTCTCAGAGTTGGTCATGCTAACGAAGTTTAGGTTGAGTGCGTTTGTAGTTATTTCATCCGTACTTTCTTACTTTATAGTAGCACAAGGTGTAGTGAATTGGACAATAGTTACTTTGTTAGCATTAGGTGGCATCTGTGTCACAGGAGCAGCAAATGTGTTGAATCAAATTCTAGAAAGAGACTATGATAAACACATGCAACGAACAAAAGACAGACCCCTTGCCGCTGAACGACTGAAATTATCAGCTGCAGTCCTTTTCGCAGGTTTGCTTTTATTGTCAGGAAGTATTTTTCTAGCATTGATAAATCCGTTAACAGTGATGATCAGTATGATCTCACTTATACTGTATGCATTTGTATATACTCCTTTAAAGAGATATAGCACGATAGCAGTTGGAGTAGGCGCTATTCCAGGAGCACTACCGGTACTTATAGGAACGACAGCATTCTCAGGATCATTAACGACGTTAGGATTGATTCTTTTTGGAATACAATTCCTATGGCAGTTTCCACATTTCTGGAGTATTGGTTATTTAGCGTTTGAAGATTACAAGAAGGCAGGGTATAAACTCTTGCCTATGGATGGGGAAGGAAATATAAATAAGAATTTAGGGTATCATTCATTTGTATACAGCTTGGTATTAATCGCTGTTTCTGCAATACCATTTGCAATGGGATCTATGACATTGATACCATTTTTACTTGTGATGCTAATTGGTATATTATATGCGGCTGCATGTTTGCAGTTTCAATGGAATAGTACACGCAAAACGGCATTGACCTTGATGTTTAGTTCATTCTTTTACTTACCATTAGTTTTAAGTTTCTTTTTAATATGATGGCTAGAATGAACATACAAGATTCACCAAGAAGAAGCCGCGTACACCCTCAGAAGTTTGCACTTTACCTTGCTTTTGGAAGTATTATTATGATGTTTACAGCACTTACGAGTGCATTCATGGTTAAGCAAGCGCAGGGAGATTGGTTGGAGTTCGCGATGCCGTCTATATTCTTTTATAGTACGGCCGTTTTATTGCTGAGCAGTATCACATTGCATCTGTCGTATAATGCATTTAAGAAAGAAAACAAGATTTATAAAGTATTACTAGCGATAAGTTTTATCCTGGGAATAGGCTTTATAGTATTACAATATAAAGGTTGGTATTTACTCTTTGATCAGGGGGTGGATATGAAAAGAAACGTAGCGGGTTCATTTTTCTATCTCATTACAGGTGTGCATGCTGTGCATATCTTGGGGGGATTGACTGCAATGTTTGTAACCTTATTGAGTGCCTTGGCATTGAAGTTTAAGGCAACAGAAAAACGTATTCTTAGATATTCTCTCGTTGTCAATTACTGGCACTTTGTGGATGTGCTTTGGATATATTTATTTGGATTTTTATTACTCTATAGATAAAAGATAATATGGCAAATACAGCTATACATCATGACGTAGACCACCACGATGATCATCATGATCATCACGACGACCATAGTATGGAAGCAAAGTGGGGAGGAGGAGAACGTCCTTGGAAAGCGAGTTATGGTAAACTGATGATGTGGTATTTCTTGGTTTCTGATGCATTTACCTTTGCAGGGTTTTTGATTGC